>JAABUP010001004.1_pt1 | contig 60471 bp, 101 predicted proteins | sample 5559201 | NCBI WGS metagenome assembly JAABUP01 (sample SAMN10711887, study PRJNA513373) | rock metagenome | isolation source: Antarctica rocks | place: Antarctica | reverse complement strand
GGGTATTTGGTCCTGGAGTGGTGGGGGGTAGACTCATGGCGGAGTTGAACGTGGTAATAGCGATTCGAGATACTGTCAGGGTGCTACGCCGACCAGTGATAAGGCCCGACGTCCAACTCCTACGACTAGCGATCGTGGCCGAAGGTGGCGATTGATAGGCAAAGAGGGTTCAGCGTCAAAGGTACTGTCGGGGACGTATGAGAACGTAGCCGAAGTAGGCACTGGTCGGGTAGCGCTATCGATGCAAAGACTAAGACAAGGGGGTATACTACGAAATGACTTCAATGACTTCAATGACTTCAATGACTTGTCGAAGGTCGTTGGCGAAGAAACTTCGCAACGATATCTCGGATGTGATTGTGCCGGGCCGCTTGAGCAACCTTACCGCAGACCTCGTCGTGTAAGAGATCGGCTTGCTTACCGCATTTGCACGTTGGCCGGTGGGGCTTGGCCAGAGTGCGAATGCCGATGCCAGTGGAGATCGCGGAATCGGATAGACGAAGTGAATAAAAGTAGGGGATAGAGTTGATCCACTGTCGTCCAATAACCGAATTCCCGGAGGTCGGATCCAATTGGTGTTTTTGGCTTTGCTAGCGTAGCGGTATGAAACCAACTATTCATATCAGCAACGTGACAGACTTATATTGCAGGCGGTTTGTATAGAACGGGTGGCAAAGGATTTCCGACCAATCAAAATAATGCCTCAATTCCTGTGAATAAGCGACAGGAATTGACCAATCAGATCAAGGCCAGAGAATTATACGAAATAAGGTTGGGTGCGTAGGAACAAAGTACGAGACTGATTTCTTTCTCCAGAGGCGAATCATGCATGTGGCCCAACCACAATGCATGTTGGTTCATGACACATTTCGTGCAACCTCGAGCTACCTTGAGTTACTCTTTCGAGTCATCTCCCTTTGATAAGGGTAAGTGAGAACCATGTCATATAGTCGGCGGGTGCAAGCGCTCGACCAAATGCTTACACTTGCTTCCTCAAGGTCCGCTCAATACATGTCCCCAACATTGTTATATGCCCTCAATGCTTCCCATTTCATTTAGACAGCTCACCGTGACATAAAAATATACTGTTTTCGCAGCTCTAAAAGGGTAACAAGGCAGTCGTGATTCGTTTAATGAAACCGACCAAGATTGTACTCGATTTGCTGACACGCGCAGCCATGTATAACATTGTGGGTCGAGAACGCCGGCTCATTTGTCAATTTAACGGAGGTGACAGGGAGCATACGCTAGGTCAGTCGCTGATAATACTTCCAATCCTCTAGCATCAGATGGGCCAACGGCACCGGCCTCCCGAATGCCCCATAATAGTCTCTCTCATCGTCCCTCTTCTGATCATATTATTCTCGTTGTCCTGCTTTACAAGCAATATGCAATCGAGCTGCTAGAACTGTACTTTCCAATCCGTTCTAACATTCTAAGCCACACCCGCTGTCGTCCGTCCAAAAGCCCTCTCTACCCCACCCCTTAACTGCGGCAGTCCCCTCCTTCCGCCTCCACTTGGGGCAGGTAAGAATCCCGCGCGAACCAACCAAGCGAGGTATAGCCCGATCTCCTCCTCACCCACTCCAGCTCGTATCTTCTCCCCCGCTAACCTAGCAAGCGCTTGCGCGTTCATATCGTCCTGTTCCGCGGACTTTGTACTCGTTGGTAAGTCATCCAGTACGAAATGTAGGAGCGGGAAGAGCGCGTTATCCTGTGTTTCCAGGACGTGCTGTTCAAGCCGACTTCGCCATCGGACGTACTCGACCCGCTGAACGGGGTAGCCATATGTCGCGAGCGATCCGAGGAGGTCATTGAATCGGATCCGGGGGTGACCGGTCACATGAATGACGTTGAATGAGGAGGACGGTGATGTGGATAGGGAAGAGAGGGATGCGAGGAGGGCGACGTGGTCTACGGGTGTGAGGTTGACGTGGTTGTTGATGTCGGGGATGAGACCGAGTTGTATACACCCTTTGACCATCCGCCAGATGAAGTCATCGGTATTGGTGACTACGAACATCAGCATGATTATCAAGATGGCAATGGGAGAAACAGACCAGCTGTCTTCGAATCGCCCATCACGTAACCTGGCCGCAGTGTCCACCCGGACAATCCTCTTCTCGCAGCCTCCATGATGAGCTTCTCCGCGACCCATTTACTCTGCCCATAGCCCGTATCCAGGCCAGTCTGCCCACATTCGAGATCGTCGCTCTCGAGCAGTCCATTTCCACCAGCCTGGACCAGCTCATCCGACTTCCGCAAGAAAGCCTCGTTATCAAGCACCGAAGTCGACGAGATGAACGAGAACAGCTTCGGTCTTCCAGTCGCACAGAGATTCAACGCTGTCACCGTCGAGAGGACGTTCGGTGCTCGTAGCTTGGCGTAATTAAATACCCAATGTACCACGGCGCCATTATGCAGAACAGCGTCGGCTTCGGTAGATATCCGGTCCCACTCGGTTTCAGAGAGCCCGAACCGTCCCTCGGCGAGATCGCCAATGACCGCTTCGACCTTTCCAGTCTTGACCCAATTCTCGCTCCATACTCCCCGACCTTCGCCGCTATCTCGCAATCGATGCAGGCCGTCTTCAGCGGTCTTGGCTCGAACAAGGCAGAGGACCTTCTCAACTCTCCGCGAAAGCAGGTCACGAAGGATGAACGCTCCCAGGAAACCGGTTGCGCCAGTGAGGAAGACGGTCAGGGGTTTGGTGGAGAAATCCTCGGGAAGAGGGGAGAATTTCGGCAGCGTAGCGGAAAGGAGGTCGACATCGGCAGCGTAAGCAGTGTCCACGATGGCTTCCTTCCCACCACCATTCGGCACACTAACGCCAAGGTCGGCATGTCGAAGGTGCTCAACGGCTGCGGCTTGCCCTTGTATGGTGGGTGTCTCGAACACCAAGCCGAGAGCAGCATTGACGACGAAGATCTTCCGGATCTCAAAAATGAGTCGGGTAGCGAGGATCGAGTGACCGCCCATATCGAAGAAGTTCTCGTCGATTCCGACGGAGGATGGCGGGGAGGGAAGCAGGCGGAGCCAGATATCGTGGATCGTCTTCTGCGTTGGCGTGAGGCTCGTGAAGGGAGCGGAAGGGGCAGCGAAGGTTGTGTCAGGGAACGGAAGGGCGGGCTTGTCGATCTTTCCGTTCGGGTTGAGAGGGAGCTTCGACAGAGGGAAGTAGACAGCTGGGACGGCATGGCTCGGTAATCTTTTCTTCAGGTATTCCCGGACATCGCGTATCAGCCTACGATATCGCTTGACCCCGCGGATCATCTCCTTCTTGAGATCGAGCGTATCGTCACTATCCGCATCGCCAGCTTCGCTCGCGCTCATGAGGCCATCGAGGTCGTCCTCGTCGACGGGAACGAAGTAGCTGACAAGCACCTTCTCCTCGTCCTTATCTCTTCTGACGAGAGTGACGTTCTCTCGGACCAACGGATGTTGACTGAGCTGAGTATCGATCTCGCCCAGCTCTATTCGGAATCCGCGGATCTTGATCTGGTCATCTGCTCGTCCGGTGCATTCGACTCGTCCGTCAGGTAGATAGCGACCGAGGTCACCGCTGCGGTACATGCGATCGCGTATACCCAACCAGCATTGCGCAGCGTCAGGATTGATCTTGATCAATGTATCGTCACGAATTATCCCTTCGCCAAACCAATTCGTGACGAACCTCTCAGCAGTCGCGGCCGAATCTATATACCCCTCGGCAAGTCCGCCTGACCGGACGTAGATCTCTCCCATCTCCCCAACTGCGCAGGGTACATTCCGATCTGTCCGATTAACCACGAGTAACTGTACGTCGATCATTCCTTGCCCGGCAGGTATCAGATCCTTCTGGGAGGACAGGAAGGTTGAGTCCTCGTTGACGCTAGGGATGGCAAAGTAGGATACCGCTCGTTGGGTTTCTGTGGTCCCGTACATGTTGATGATGCAGACATTCTTGGCGAGATGTTGCATACGAGTACAGTCGCGCTTGGTAAGGACATCGCCGACGAAAAAGGCGCTTCGGAGAGTTGGGATCTGGCGAGTCGCTTGAGCGGAGAGAAGCTGACCCATGGCTGAACTCTGTGAGCAGTGGTCCTTTCCGACAGAAGGACACACTGACCTGGTGTGAGGTGGGTGACCGTCACCTCGCTGTCTGCCATCCATTCCGCCAAACGGCCTGGAGTCCCGATATCGTCAGCCGTCGGCACGTGCAGCTGAGCACCCAGGAACAGCGGTGTGAACACTAACGGAGTCAGCAAAGAGCAAATATTTGATCACCAACGTACTATCCCGCTGAATGGGATCATGAGCAATCCCGCTCAACATCGTGAACTTCGAGTTCCCATCCAACCCAAACCTCTTCCCCATCCACGGGAAGAAATGAGTCAAGCTGTAATGTCTACCCTTGACACCCTTCGGTATTCCTGTGCTGCCAGATGTGAAGCTGAGTGTCGCCGGCGAGTCGGGACCGAGGATGACGCCAGCCGGTGTTTGTGAAAACTGCTGGAATGGTTCGAGGATATCAGTAGATCCGGGGCGAGAGCCGGTGACGCCGGACTGGGAGAGCGCGATGGCAGGAATGAGCAGGCGGAGGGATAGGTTGGAGGCGATAAAGTCAGAAACGGAAGGTGCGAGGGAACCCGCACTGGAGATGATGAGGAGAGCACGAGGTGTTGAGACCTCGAGGTAGATGGATTGCCGACTTGGCGGGTATGCGGGATCTTGAAGAGCGAATCAGCACAGTCTGGAATGGAAAGTGATCCAGACATACCGACAACGGAGAAAACACCCCCGGCCTTGAGGATGCCCATCACGCAGACGATCATCTCGACGCTCCTCGCTGCATATACCATGACCACCTCCTCCCGTTGCAGCCCATTCTTCTGCAGTGCATGAGCGACCACATTACTCGCTTCGTCAATTTGCTGATACGTGAAACTGCGCCGTCCTCTGCTCGGGCCATCCGTGACGGTCTGCCCCTCGGCTATTTCGCTCTGGACCACGCATATCCGTTCGGGGTGAGCTTTGGCGTTGGCAGAAAGGATGTCTGGAATGGCTCCGACGAAGCCACACCAGTCGAGATCGGAGGTCGGGTCGGGGAGAGTGGAGATCTGGCTAGTGCGGAGGGGTAGTGAGCCGAGAGGATGAGTGGATTCATGCGATGCTGCTGAGAGGAGCAGTTGTAAGAGGGATTCGAGCAGCGCTGTGATGCGGGTCTGTGTGAAGAGGAGCGAGTTGTACGCCATTCGTAGGTACAGTGATGGGACTGAAGTTCGGGTCGCAGGCGTGTCAGAAGGGGAAGCGAGGAGGAAGAGTGTAAAGTCCGTGGTAAGCGAGGTCGAGGAGTCCGTTTCGATCTGCGTCGAGTCGAGGAACCGCACTCGAAACAGCGGTCCCTCAGGCTTGAGATGGTCGACCAACTGTGAGAGGGGAATAGAATCCTCCATAGCTTCGGTCTCCTTCTCCATGATCTGCCGAAGCACATCAAAGAAGGTCATCTCGGATGCCAGGTCCAGCTTGAGGAACAGCGGTCGGGAGCTGCCCTGTGCCGAAGTACAGATGACCAGTGAAGGATCCGGTGTGAAGCGAAATAGGAGGATGACGAATGAGGTCAGTAGGAGGTGATAGGGTGTGGGTAGGGGCGAGGACGGGAACAGGGATGAGAAGTCGAGGGTGATGCGGAGGATCGTGAGGTTGAGGGATGGCGGAAGGGATAGGGATTGAGTCGCTTCGACGAGCTTGGCCGGAGCTGGATAGTATCAGCTCAGTTTCAGTCAAGAAGAGCATCAGTCCATCAGGATGTGACCTGCATCCGCCACCTCACACAGCACTGATCGCCTCTCCTCACCTCTTCTCGCCAGCCGAAACATCCAAGAGGTAGGTGAGGGTGCGAAATATCCCATCCAACTCACAGGGGCGAAGATAATCCGTCGGCAAAGCCAAGCTCGGCAGCGCTCCCAACCGCTTCTCCCATCTCTGCAAGATCGCCTCATCATTCCCGTTCGCCATGACTCCGTCCACCTCGCTCGACAAGGTAGGTCCGTTCGTATTCGCCGAAGGAGACATCTTTGCGTCGTCCCATAGAAGGTTGCTATCGTCAAGACCTTAGATGCCGTCATGTACACGGGGAGCAAAGGAAGAGGATCGCCTCGAAGCTCTGATCACAAGATAGGGGACAACTATTTCAAGTGCCCAAGGTCCAATCTACTTTAGTTGCTCGACATTTCGGTTTCATCTTTTCGGCCAGGTCCCGCTTCGCCAGATTTCAACGATTCCGGATTATTGGACAGTTTCGGTCAAGAGACTTGACATGTTGGGGAGATCAAACAGTCATTCATCCCGTATGCAGGACGGGATACACCGGAGAACGAAGACGTGTTCACGTTCCAGAGACTGTATTGAGGTGTCTCCTACAGCTCCCGTGCGAGGATGTTGGCTTGACGAGAAAGGAAGTCTCAGAGTAGCTTCCGATACGAGATCCACGCTTATGATCATCGAGCGATGATCCTCCATACCTTCTTTCAGGCGTTGTCAGGTTGGTCAGCTACCCATTAATAGCGCCTGGATCTTCTCAACCACAAAGTCGTCATTTGCCCGCTGAATCAATTTCGCACCGGCTCGCACAGGCACCTTCCGATCGCGGAGTCTCATACCGACACATTGACCTCTTGAGAGTTTGATATGCGTTCAGTCTTACAACATCTCGTACCGCCGGAACCTAGAGGACGATACATCAGCATGACACGTCTCGCAGCGAAACGAAACGAGGGTCTTGTGTCGAGAGAGGATTGAATGAATCACTCACGTATACCCCAAGAACGCCAAATCCTTCTTCGCGTCCACCCCCGTCTCCGCCCCCGTCGGGATCTCGGGCACTTGATCCAGCTCCTCGGTCGGGAAATGGGAAGTATCCGTGATCGAGCGAAGATGGGGGACGAAGGGAGCATCGATATCACGGATGGTCGCCCAGTCGACGCCGTAGAAGAACTAGGGGGTCTCAGACACCCTCGAGACCAAGGGGTGGAGACATACGGGATGAGCTTTGAGCTGGTCGATCGATAGTCGGCGATCCCCTTCACATAACATCCTTTTGCACATCAGCAGTGATTTGATGGAGAGCGCGAGACGCACCTCCGGACGAGGTCTTCTGCCTCGCGACTGAGATGCACGTCGTCCGGGAAGAAGAGGTGATTCCGCCAGTCGATGATCTTCCTATACACGTCATGCGCATTCTCCGAGCAAAACGGCGGGTATCCTGGAGCAATCCATCAGTAAAACCCTATCATCCTCACGGATCTCGGACATACCGACGAGGCTCTCGAACATGATGGCACCCAGCGACCACCAATCACATTCCTTCCCGTAACCCTGCTGCAAGAAGATTTCCGGCGAGATCTACCTCCGTCAGCCCATTCTTGTTACATCCGGGTTGACTCACGTAATCCGGCGTGCCGACCGTCGAGTAAGCCAACTTCCTCCGATTCGCCTTCCAAGTCGCGATATCCTGCTTGCTCGTCATAGTAAGGTTGATCGCATTCACCATGACCGAGTTCCGCGCTCCAGCGTTTCCATTGGCGATATTGGCCTGGGAATGTCGGTTGCTGGACGAAACGTCTCCGCCGCCGAGGAGACGCTGGTAGTAGGTCGAGTCGTGCTGCTTGTGAAAACCGGTAGAGAGGCCGAAGTCGGAGAGCTTGATGTGGCCCATTGAGTCGATCAGGATATTGTCGGGTTTGATGTCACTAGATGCATCAGCGGGGAGCTCCTCATCAAATACGTGCAGGAGGGTTACGTACCGATGGATGAAACCGAGCTGATGAACCGCTTCGATCGCGAGAATACATTCCGCCATATAGAACTTCGTCACGTCCTCCGAGAACGTATCATACTTGATCAACCTGTCCTCATCAGCCAAGCCCATTACTCGACCAAAGCCAAAACTCACATCGTCATGAGGTCTCCACCCGGGAGGAACTCCATGACGAGGTACAAATACTGCGCGTCCTGGAACGAGTAGTAAAGCTGGACCACCCAATGCGAGTTGCTCTCCGCCAATACATCTCGTTCCGCCCTCACGTGGGCAAGCTGGTGGGGTCTCAGCACTCATCGCTTGGAAAAGAGGAAGAGGTTGCCCACTTGATCCTTCTTAAACATCTCGCCCTTCTTCAGCGTCTTCATCGCGTAAATCTTGCCCGTATCGACCTTCTGCACTAGCCGAACCTCGCCAAACGCGCCTTTGCCAATGACTTTGACTGTCCGGAAGTCCTCGAGCCCGATCCTGGTCCGTCTCAATCGCAAAAAGCTGATCAAGCAATCCGTTAGCTCGGCTTCATCACTCGTGCCGGAGAAACCGTAACCCACTTGGACTCCCGTCGACCTAGAGCGAGTAGCTGTTTCGCCTTTAGCGTATCCGGCGTCAAGACGTCCGTCGCCAAAGTCTTCTCCAACCTCGTCCTCCTACCCCAACCACGACCACATCAGCCGCCATGACCTCTCCCTACAAAAGTGCGATAATTCACCGTTCCTTTCGACCAACGACACTCTCGACAGCTTCCTTATAGTACAGTTCCAACTTCATCTTCGCCGCCATCGCCTTCCCCATCGTCTGATCCCCATACTGTCCCGGCCTCCTCTCGAAATACACGTAATCCGGACCCTTGTCACCGGTACCGACTTGGTTGATCCCGTTTGTGGTGGAATGGAGCTGTGTGGTCGCGCCGGGTTGACCGAGGTTGGATGAGGAGACTTGGGGGATGGGAGGGAGGGGGGAGGCGCTGCCCTGTTGGGCGTGGGGTAGAGGCATGGAGGGGTTGGGGTTGGGATTGGGGTGGGAGGGACTGGGACGGTAGGACATGTTGGTGAGAAGGGCTGGGGAACTTCCTTTGTCGAGGTGGTTTCTAGCTCGGACAAGGAATGTAATTATCGAAAGATTCCGATCCGCAACTACTTCGGACGACCACTTCCCCAAGGAACGAATTCGTCTGGCGGTATGTTTCGAGTGGTGACCAGCGGCGAAGGAGAGCCGAGTAAGAGATCAGGAATCGGAAGTGTGAAAAGGCGAACCGAGCTCTGGTGGGGGACGGCGCGTCACGTCCATTCTGTCGCCGATCTCTGCTTGACCTGATCGGATGTGTGCTGTCCGAGACTGATGCACTCAACTTTGCGGAATCTCTCGTGTGGTAAGAACCGTCAGCAGCGTCTACCGGACTGCATGGATTCCAGATCGGATTGGCCCAGGTCAAGTCCATCATCGCAGCGGGATGCAGAAGTCTTTGCGTATACTGCGGCCTATGCGACGCTTGACTTCTCACGGATCCATGCAACCAAGTATCCTACACTACACAACAAAGGAATCTCGAACTACAAGCTCCGTCGTCGTACCATCCAGTCAATGCGGCCATTCGAATCTGAAGCCAAACATATCCCTTGTCTCTCTCGCGTCCTCAATTGGTGCTGAACTTGTGCTTGGCCGCGTCTTTAAGCTAGAGGACTCAATAGAAACACACCGCGATGTCAGCGGTGCGAATCGACTAGGGACCAGGGGAGTCAGGGTACTTACCGTGCGGACGTCCTGGGTCAAGGTGGGGAAGGAGTCCTCGTAGTGTCCGTCTCGGGTCTTGTGGCGATACTTGAACGCGGCGAATTGGCTGATGAATCACAAACGGAAATGTACGAGGAAGAGAGATGCATTATAAGCGAAAGTCATGGCGGTCGGGCGGGGAGAACTCACGAGGGGTGGGTGTCGTGAGTCTTCACGTCGTCCCAAGGGTTCACAACGCCATTCTGCATAAGCTGACGGTGTGCGGGCGGTTCAGTAGTCTTCTTCGTCCTGCCCCACTCCGTCAGCCTCTATATAACGATGAGAGTTGAGGAGGACCCACGCAAAGTATCCGGCGGTAGCGAGAGCGCCGATGACGATAAAGGACAGGGGGTAGAGGGAAGGGTCACGCTTGGCGAAGCGGTTAACCTTTTGGGTGGCTTGCTGGATGTGCGCGGCGGAAGAGAGGGTGTGGGGGTTGGCCTGTGGGAGCGAGCGAGAGAAGAGAGTGGGAGGGGGAAAAGGGGGTAGAAAATGACCAAGGGGGAGAATGGTGAATGGGCAAAGTCAAATCATGCAGTGGACATAGGCATGTGTGGTTACAGGGTGAGATGACGGGAGTAAGGAGGGGCGATATACAACCGGGTATAAGGAGAGGAAGGACGAAGGAGGGAGATGAGCAGAGCAGGATGCGGAATGTGCGATAGGAAGGACAGTGGAAGGATCGAGTCGAGGGCGATCGTCAGCACAGTCCTCCCGATCCACACGAGCGCACTCACCTCAGGCTGTCGGGGGGGAAGCGAAGACATTATGGGACACCCTGAGTCGTGCGGTGATGGCAGTACAGATCGATGTTGAAGTAATTGGTGTCGAGTAGAAATGGGTAATCTGCGTCGATCTTCGCCCAAGACTCCGACCTCGGCGACTTGAATTACCGAACGGGATTACGACAGTTGGTGGCAACTGACCGCCAAGGGGGTTGACGTCACCCCTTGGACCTTGTCTCCCGGTTCGTAGATATGCCGAAGCGATATCCTGCTTGTTGAAAGTATATGAAATGTAGCGTCGTCTAGCATACACACTGCTCGCTCCTGCTCTCTACAACTTCTCACGGATATCTATACGAAGCACTGTCATGCATCATCTAGAAATACTTGGCTATCCCCTCCATCGTCTCCCGACTCTTCCCCTCCCTCCAGCTCGTCTCATACACCGCACGAAGCGCCTTCATCTTCCCCTTCATCTCCTCTCCCTCCGGACCCCTGACTCTTGCCCACGTCTCCGTCATCTCTTTCTTGATCGCTTCCTCGGTGCCGATCACTTCCGTCCCGTCGTACAGCATGCTGAATTTCTCGTCACCCTGGAGATCCGGAGTTTTGAACGACTTGATTTGCTTGAGGTCGATCGCGACGCCTTGCTCAACCACTGGAAGCCTTATCAGCTGGGATACTGCGGATAGATGAGTAAAAGACGGACTGATCGCGGTGAATTCTCCTTGGTCGGCGGCGAATGGGGTGCAAATGAGTGGAGTTTCAGTGACCGTTGCCTGGACAAATCCGAGATCAGCAGGGTATCCTTGAGGTGACCAAAAATGCTCACCTCTGCACAACTATTGTAACCGCAGTGGCTCTGTCCGACTTATCAGCATCCGTCAAGGATCAAACCGACTGGGACTCACGACGAAACAACCCGTCGCGGGGTGCTGCAACACAGCCAATTGCGGTGCGAACTTGATGATACACGAATCCTCCTGCGCATCGATCTTCTCGATGAAGTTCTGAGGAAGCTGGGCGAAGGGGGACGCATGGGAGAAGAGGAACGGAATGTGATTCTCGTGCAGAGACTCCAGGAGCCAGGGGACGAGCTCGGGTTTGAGGACGGGCCAGAACTGACTGCCGAAACTAAATCGAGCATCAGAGGGAGCCAACCGAGCGGAATAATATGCGGACTTCGCATAGAAGACGCTGTTCTTTCCGTGCTTCGCTTCCATCCTGTCGAGGAACGAAAGGATTCGATTGTCCTCGGCATCGAAGAACTCGCGATTCTGCGTGTCGCCCTTCCATACCATTTCCGGAAATTGCAACCTGCCCACTCACGTTAGTAAGGAGTGCAAGGGTTAGAGGGGGTCTGTGATCGACTCACCCACACGCGAGTAATGGCTTTCCGAGTTCCGCTTCGATGGCCGCGTGGGCCTCTGGTTCAAGCTCCGACATTGCGGTCGCGATGAGAGCGGTAGTGTTGGGGTGGATTGCCGCATTGCGCATCCCGCTGATCTGCATCGAGACTTGAGGTGGCATCGGCATGCTACCCATTAAAGGGACTGAGACTGTCAGCGAGCGAGAACAGCCGAGCGGGTCGTCTCACAAATTTCATCTAGGACCGCTTGTCAGATAGTGTAATGCCTCGAGTGAAGTTCATGTGCTCACAGTCATACATCGGTTGCAAGCCTGGCAATTGCTTGACCTTTCCATATCCGGCAAACCCGTGCTATTCAGTCCTATCAGTCCCTTCTTACACGTATAATGTCTACCTACCGCAGCCCAGGAGTCCTGTGCCGATAGGCCTTTCGCGATGTCCGCCTTGACTCGATTCTGCATGATCGCGACCCATCCATCGGATTCCGCGGACGCGAAATGACTACTCGCGTTTCAGCATTCTAGCCATCACGAGTCTGGAGGACTCACTGGTAGCTGGCAACGACATTGGAGGCGAAGAAGCCGAACATGGGAATGACTGGTTTGTTGATAGCCTCACAGACTTCCGAGACGACGTCGGGTACGAAACCTTGGAACAACTGATCCATAATCAGCCTCGAAATACTTCGAAATGGGAGAGATCATCACATCGAAGATGAGCAAGCTAGGGATCGTGTTGTGGAACTTGTGAGGCGAACCATTTATCTCCTTGTCCCCGTTCAGTAACGGTTTAAGGAAATCCGGGAAGAGCTCGGCATAGTCGTCGGCCTCTTCCGCCATTGTCGTAGGTCTCCAGATCTCGGGCATCACGATGGTCTGACTGGTCACGTTGATGATCTGCAGTCGATCGATGATCGCCTCGTTACCGGCAGAATTTGGCGTGTGGATATGGGCCAGGCCGGGGGAGGCGAGCTCGAGCGTGATGGGAGGTGAGACGGATGGGGCGACGAGGAAAGTGAGATGGAGAGACGGGTGGACGGAGAGGAGGTTGAGCGAGAGGTGGAGGAAGGGACGGACATGACCCCTGTAGACGGTCAGCAGAAGAATCGACATCGTTGAAGACTGACCATGCAGCTATTGGCACAAGCACGAAATGAGCAGGCTTGAGAGCGGCCATCGCGGAGGGTCACAATCTCGGATAAAAGACAACGGGAAGTCAGAAGGATCAGACAAGGGGGGGGGAAATGGGTATCCTCCAGGTTAATATACCATCCTGTCCCTATACACCGCATCGGTCATCCGGTTTACCCCTTGCTCGGCTTCTCTGCCTCCGATTTTCATGACTCGTCAGAGCCCCACCAGAAAGCAAAAGGAGAGGATGCAGGAGACCCACGCGAGGTAGTACCCGGTGATCCGGCCTTGCCGATCTCAAAGCCCGGAACCGAAGTCACGCATGAGAAAGTCGATTTCGCAAAACAACTCTAAATCTGTCTAGCGCCTCATATGCCCTCGAGCGCGGATGCAGAGTTTTCAAGCTGCGATGGTTGCCTACGTAATGTTGACGCGCCACGGCAGGTCTTCCCTTCGGCATTGGTACAAAGCTCAAAATTGATAAGGCATACGCCACACGACGTAAAACGAGATGAGGTAAAGATGGGTCTATCAAAGGCAGACAGAAGGCAGGCCTTGTACGATGAAAGATGACTGATGAGGAGGCAGGTCAAGCCATTTGTTAGTTGTAAGAAAGCAGCCTCGCGAAATGCTTGCGATCGTCAGTGGGTGCCGCAATATGTAGACGACAAGCGAGTGGCAGATCCTTCAGTCATAGCGACTCATCGGAATCTCCCCATTTGTCTTCGATAAGTATTGGTAAGCAACAAGTTATATCTTCTCTCCTCCATCCGTCATAGCGATCCACATTGGATAGACGGCGTATGCTATGGCAGACTCGCCACCCATCCCATTCATGGAACAGTCAAAGGAGGGCTCGGATACTATCAAGGTCTATGTCGAGACCTAGTTCCCCATTTCAAAAACAGCGCTCGTTATGGTCGACGCCGGAGAGCTCGGAGCGGCTCCAGTGTCTACCGCCCGACGTGTCGGAGGCAGCTTGCCAGTGTTCGGCTCACACCACCCCTCGAAAGGGCCATTCTTTGTCGGATTCAAGAACGGCGCCGTCGTCACCATCTGCATCGACATCTCTTTCGTGTTTTTGATATACGAGTTAGCGGTGAGTGTGCACTGATCATCCCCATCAGGTTCTGTCCAACCTCCCCATAAGGATAGCTCACCGTCATCGAGAGAAATGGTGCGCTATGCAACTTATCGTCGGCCGCATTATCGTCCTCCTTTCCCCACGGATTCGGCTCATCGTCTGAGTTCTGTGCCGGAAAAGCCTGAAACACAAACGCCTCGGAATGATTGTCGTTCCCAAAGTTCAAGGGGAAGGACTTGTATTTCCCAGCGTCATCATTATAGCCGTATCCTCCCCAGGATCCATCGAGCGCGGTGACATGCGTATAGTCCGGGCGTAGAGCTGGAAGGCTGGGTAATCAGCGGGCGGTGGACCGGTCCCGCCCTTGTGACTCGATTTCCACGGTGCCGGCGGTTTGTGGCTCTTCACGGTGTACGTCGACGATCCGGTCGCTGGCGCTGGTTTGAACGCGTTGTGTTCGGTGGCGGAAGATCCGGCGAATGACATCAATACGGTGAGCAGTGCCAGAATCATGGTAATAATCGTCGGTCTGGTTGATGTCTATCCCATTTCTGTTCCAAAGGTGCGGCTTGCAGTTGAGGAGGAGACCGGGATGAGATGAGCCAGAATGTTGACCTTTATGCCTTCGAACGACCGGTCTCCATTGAGCGATGGGTCTCCATTGATCAGACGGGACACGTAAGGGTGGTTCTGAAAGGAAAGTTAAGGGGTTTGTGAATGGTCACGGGCTCATCACTTACCTGTCTCAACGGAAGAAGCAAGTATAACCATCCTTTCATAGTGTCCAACAGCTACCGTAATGATGTGTTCGACCTCGTCTGAGAGGATTCTGGATCGGTGATGCTGCGAGGACTTCGCACCCGCTTGGGTTTCATACAGAGTTTAGTAACGACAGAACGGTTACGACCGTGTCTACCCGAGGTTCCATCAGAAGAGCCAATAGTAAACGGATTGCGTTCGAAAAAGTCATCTTTCCACTTCGTTCTCATGGCCTTGAATACCGATTGAGCGATCAGTACGTATAGATACGCTAGTCAGCTCAGGTCGCAGACTTTCCTCGGAATCTTCCCGCAATATGGCCGTCAGGTATCGGTAATGCATGATGAACCCGCCCAACTTCGTCGTTGTTAGTCTATGCCATGGCCTGCTTCGCCTCATGCACCGCTCTCGCCATCTTCACCCAATCAGCCACAGTCCACATCTCGAACACAGCTACTCACTTCAAACAACTGGGTCTCCTCGCCACTCTGGCGACACAGATCCCGGAACATCCCTCCCTCCTTCTGCAACAGCTCCCATGGTGGCCCGAATTCCACCACCTTCCCGTGATCCAACACCAAAATCCTGCATCAGGTTAGTTTAGCCCATGACAGGTGACTCACTTATCGAGCCCGCAAACGGTCATAAGCCGATGTGCGATGACGAGCATTTGCGTGTCTGCCAAGCCTGTTCGAAGCACGTTCTGTATGGTCATGTCGGTAGCGTGGTCGAGATTGGCGGTACTCTCGTCCATGATGAGGAAGGAGGAGGTCCGGAGTTTGAGTAGACCGCGAGCTAGCGCTAGAAGCTGTCTTTGCCCTTGACCTGAGAATTGTCAGCTCTGACTTGAGTCACAAAGATCGACGCACTGAAATTCTTTCCTCCAACCGCGACCCTCTCATCCAGACTACGGATCGTCACCCGCTCTTCCACTTCCTCGTCCTCTTTGTCATCCTCTTCCATACCAGGCCGAACGGTTGGCTTGAACGCCTCTTCCTGCAAATGCTTCAAAGATTCCGCTGGCAGAGCCGTCGTCGGAGTTCCCGTCCCGGACCGCGACTTCAGGTCAACACGAGACGGATTGCGACTCGCAAAGCGGGAGGCCGCTGGTGTCTTGCCCGAAAGACCACATTGATGAAGAGCCTCCCAGACCTCATAATCCTCGTGTTGGTCGAAGGGGTCCAGATTATCTCGAATAGATCCTGAGAAAAGCTGAGCCTCTGGATCCACATCAATGAACGGCATGATCCGCTAGATCCTGAAATGAACCTTGCGGCAGAATAGTGAGACGCGACCTCAGTGCTGTCAAGCTCAGCGTCTTGATGTCAAGGCTATCAATGGTGATAGATCCGCCACTTTGGTGTAGGAAGCGGAAGAAGGAGAGGGCAAGGGCTGTGATGATCAGCCACTGATCAAATATGTAGGAACTGGGACGCACTGCTCTTCCCGCTACCAGTTCTCCCACAAATACCAATCTTCTCCCTCGGTGCAATCTCAAACGAGACTCCACGTAGTACAGGGTCAAGCTGCAATGTGCTCAGCTGCGGTAAAATTTCGGCCGCATTACAAGCTTACTTGCGGCGCATAATGGCAAGTCAGGTTCTCCACCACAACGCGTCCTTCTCGTGAAGGCCAGTAAGCGGGTGGTTCCATGCCCCTCGACGTCTCTTCCTCCTCGACCTCGAGATCGAGATCTACCCGGATCAGCTTCCTTCCATAGATACATAAGGACACCCACACTCGGCCACCCGTTCCACACTGTTCATTGACATCTCGCTAGCGGCATACAGCCTGACCACCCATAAGACGAACTCGGTGAACGATACTAGGTCGTCTCAGCGATCGTCCAGCTCGTTATCTCGTGAGAGCTCACGAGCATAGGTGATCGACAATCCCATCGCTCCAGCGTCCATGCTTGGTGATCTCAGCGCGAAGACGCACGCAAAAATGGTCACGAGCGATCCAACGAAATTGCTGAAATTGTTGAGGACCCGATTAGCCTGCCAGAGGTACCAGAAACACCGCCTTTGGAATCATCAGTAACGGCTAGGCAAGCGATAAGGTAGACCTACGTGTTCTGATCGAGCTCCTGGAAGAGTTTTCGCATGAATCTCGCACTATCGCCATACGACCTGATCGTTGACATGCCCACAAGGACTTCAGAGAAACTGATGAAGATGGGAGATCTCGTCACGCTCTACAAGGCATCATGTTCAGCGTATCCCGAAGCAGATGAGACAGTAAGACCCACGTCGAAGCGCTTGAGCTCACGGCTGGTGGTGACGTAGAGCGAGCCGACAAACCAATAGAGTACAGCAATGACGAGAAGGGCTGTGAGGAACCCTGACAAGGCATCAGTGAAAGTTATATTCAGCTCGCCGCATGCTCACAAGGAGTCGAGAACACAACAACAAGGAGCACGGCGAGTACTGAAAGGCAGCAATTGGCAAAATACATCAGGACTGGTAGTTGATCAGTATTCAGGGTTATGTCATGAGATGTGATTGCTCACTCTCGGCAGCTTGGGTATCAATGGACGATATGTCCTGGCTTAATCGATTCATGATACGTCCTCTGCATGGCATCAGCATTGCCTTGCATCTCGTGAAGTCTCTCACGTAGGCGTGGAATCGAAGAATCTGGATGCAACACGCACGTTAGCTTTGTCCGAGGCAGTCAGACTATGACCTACCTCATCCTCGCCCCTAAGATCCTCTTCAAAAGCCTCTCATACATCCCCTTACTCGCAGTCAAAGACCCAAAAAAGTTGATTCCGACCCTCGCTGCGACGCCAAAAACGTAAAGCACTGCGATCGCGCAGTACACCCCCAGGTAGAATTGGGTCGATCGCTCTTCAGGACGGGTCAGCGCGAACTGCGTCTTCCGGTCGTTCGAGCTGGCCCAGTCCTTTATCCACGCGTTCAGAGCGATCTGAAGCGCCGTTGCGCCGAAGAAGGCGACGGCGATGATGACCCAGTATGGCAGGCCGCCCATCGAGCGGAAGTACAGGAGATATGTGGCAATCCCGATCGAGCCTTGACCCTGCGTCTCCTTCGCGACGAGCTGTTTCTCAAGCTTGGTAGCCTCAGGAGCGGCCTTGTTCATCAGCACCTGTTTCTGCGTCTCAAGCGCGTCGCCTGCGCTACGGTCGAGATTCTCTTCGATGATGTCGTGTGGCGAATCGGGGGTGGGCGTGGAGGAACTAGGGGTATTGTTCTGCTCGTGCTCGTCCTCGCCCAACTCGAGGGCACCGGAAGCCATAAGCTCGGACGGCGTACCGCTAGCTACTACGTGACCATCATCGAGCATAACGACGAAGGCGGCAGAGGGAACTACTAGATTGACAGCATGAGAGACGAGAATGACGGTACGACCTCCCATGAGCGGTCCCATGAGACAGTGAACATGCAGATGTCGGGCTGTCTGCGCATCGACCGCGGAAAGCACGTCGTCGAGGATGATGGTCTTGGCGGAGGAGTACAGCGCTCGGGCGAGGGTGATGCGAGCCTTTTGTCCTCCAGAGCAAGTTGTGCCTTTCTCGCCAACTTCCGTCTCATCACCGAGCTCAAAGATCTCAAAGTCTCGTCGAAGGGCACACGCATCGACCACGGCGTTATATCGTGCCTTGTCCCATGACGCTCCAAATACGATATTATCCCGTATGGAGGCGCCGACGAGCCAAGCCGTTTGAGCACAGTATGCGACGGTATCGGATAGCCCTGTCGCGGCATCTACAGGGCAAACGTCGCGGTTGGCATGATCATCAGGCATAAAAACCTTGCCTTGCAGCAGCGTCGTCTCCCCGATAAGCGAGAGGATGAGGGTCGATTTGCCAGACCCGACCGGACCAGAAATAACGCTAAGTGCGCCTACCGGGAAAGAGAGGTTGAGTTCGACGAGGCGGAACGGCTCGAACTCTGCTTCTTCGATATCTTTCAGTGTCGAATAGCCAACGACCGCCCCACGGAATCCGATTTGTGGGTCAGCCGGACCGGGTTTAGATAGTTGGCGATACTTGAGCGTTTCGGGCTCCTCGAGAAATGCTTGGACACGTGTGCATGACGTATAGCTCTGAAGCAGATGGGTGAGCGTATCCTGGTAGAGCGCGAGGGGATCTCGGAGCATATTGAAGAGGATGAGCGAGGAAAATGCGCGGTCGGCTGTGAGAGGTTGGTGGAGCACTAAGCTGTGCACTGCGAAAGCTGAGGCCGTGACGATGACCGGCGTTCCCCACATTATGATGTTTTGCAAGACGCTAGTGGCGAAGCGCTGCGCAAGCACGTGTAGCTCGCGATGACGAGTGCCGGACATGCGATCGAGAAACTTGGCTTCCCAAGCATTGAACTTGATGAGCTTGATATGCGCGATTGCCTCGGTCACCGTCTCCAGCCGTGCATCGGTCGCTGCCATGAATCGTCGTTGGATGATGGTGTAGAGCCGCCCGACCACTGCTTGCACCGGTATTAAGAGAACAAGCACGACGATCCCGGCAATCGACGCCAGGCCGAGGGTATTGTAAAGCAGTACCGAGTTGATGACCACCGCCAGAGGACACGAGAAGAGGTAGAAGATATACGCGCAGATCTCAGCGATCTGGAACGCGTCCACCGAGACGAGGTTGGCAATCTTGCCCTCGCTCGCAGACTCGGTCTCGTCCAGTACCTCCTTCCCTGCTTTGTCGAGCTTCATCTTCTTGACGTTTCCCGCAATATCCTGCCGCCGAAGTGCCTTGGTGAAGACCTCGGCGATTATGATGGCCCGTAGTCGGATGCACAGCCGACGACCGATGACCAAGGTTTGACCCATAGCGGTGACAAAGACACACTGTCCGCCAGCCATCATGGCGACGTAAAGGAAGGCGACATGAGTTGGCCTGGGGTCGGTCTGGCGCTCTTTGACGTACTTCAGCAGTAATCGGAGACCGACAGGTGGTAGGTACTGGATAGAAGTGAAGATCGCGGCCCAGATCTAAAAGAAGCTCAGCACAGAATCATCAAAGCCTCGGGCTAAAACCACGCATTGTGTCCGGATCTCAGGCCAGAAGAAGCCGAGCAAGTCTATAGCCAAGTTCCGCCGTCTTTGCGCCCCGCCATTCCGCTTCGCGTATCTTTCATCCCGCCTCGCCTGGTCTGCCCGGAAAGCACCGAAACTCGCAGACACGCTATCGTCCTCTCGAATAGCCGGGATCTCTTTCAAGGTGATGGGTTTCCAGTAATGTCGGAACAAGAGGGGTATGATGAAGGTGTAAGTCGCGCGGGAGAAGGCCGCTACATCCCTTCTTTAGCCAAACGCAGGGGAGATCACTCGCAAGGACGTACAGGTCGGCTCCTCAACGTGCTTGGGCAAGTCTGAGCCATAGCTCCCTGAGCTTCCCCCTCCTTTCGACTTGGCACCGACGAGTAACCGATCCAGGGGATCTCCGTATGGTATGCTGATGACAGCAGCCCAGTATACGAGCTCGACGACGGTTGGAGCGATGGCGATAGCGGTAGTGTGGGGGGTGATGATCGTACTCCGTAGGACGAGGAGGGAAGGTACCAGGTGGAAGGTGAGGAGAATGGTGACGGGGGACGAGGGGTGGAGTGCGAGAAGCAGAACGTATGCCTGGTCAGGTCAGCGACTCTTTGAAGGCCTTGGGAAGTGGATCCACCGGGAAAGCAACTCCCTTCCATTCCCGGTCGACCACCGCCCTTGCCACCTCAATCCCAAGGTACACGACCCCTCCGACGATCCGAACGATCCACCCCACCCTCTCCCACCGCCGAACATCCACCGCCTCCTCCTTGTAATCCTCCACGACCTTGCCCACCTCTTTCGAAGGCAACGGCTTGTCCAGACCATCGTCTTTCTTGTGTGGAGGGAGGAGGTTGCCCGCTACGGCGGAGAGGATGACATCGGATTCGAGCTTGGCCAGGTCCGAATCACTTGTGGGGGAGACTAAGGATTGTGCTGATAATCGGGGTGAGGGCGAGCGGGAAAGATACCGATTGATTAAGACGGTAGCGGGGATGATGATGGCGGAGAAGACTATGAGGGCCAAGGGGTAGTTGAGAAGATATCTAGTGGAATCAGCCTGGTTCGGCTGAAGGGTTTGGGGAAGGTGCTCACTTTTCCCGGAAACAGGGAGTAAAGTCGACCCCGTCCCAGATCGCCTCGCATCCCAGTATTGAGGGCTGGATCAGCATCGTAAAGAAGGACGACTGGTGATAGATCGCCTCTGCGAGCATTTGAGCGTTAAGGTATGGACGATAAGGGCCCTTGAGGAGATTTGCCTCGGTGGTCCAGCTCGCAAAGTTTCCAAGTAGACAAAAACGAACACTATCCCGTTCAATCAACACCTAAAAGCAACATCTATGGCGAATATCCAAAAAGCGAATCCAAGAGACGGTGTGAAAGACAATTGTACGAGAAAATCAACGATCCGCCAAAATGACAGATTCCCGCGGATTCGACTTGATGCATTATGGGCCAGGGCTACGATCCGATGAGCATAAGCCCCAGCCATGCATGCATCGTATCTCCAATACGATCACCAGACCTCCACCTCTTGCTCTGCACCACACTGGAAACACCTCTGCACAGCTTTCGTACCCCCTTCTTCATCGACTTCCTGCTCGACATCCTCGAAGTGATGGATATGTTCTGCTTCTTGTCGCCGTTGATACAGGTTGTTCCTCGTCCGCTTCCGCAGACTGTCGATATGTCAGGCATGATCTCGTCGCGGTGCAGATCAAGGTGTATCGACCCACTCTCGGAGACCCTGCTCGAACTTCTCCTCCCGCTTCCGCTTCTTGAACTGTTCTCTCCGATCCCACTCCTTGTCGAGCCCCTCTTCGCCACCCCATTTATCCCAAGCCACCCTCTCGACCTATCAACCCAACATCAGATCCGGGTTCGAGCTGGACAGTATGCGTATCGAACGCCCTCGACGCACCTGTTCTCGCAGAAACAGCATCATATTACTATAAGTCGAAGCATGCGGATTCGGCCGCAACAGATGAGGTAGGAGATCCTCGTCCTTCAGCTCGGGGTCGGTCAACAGGTAGTCCTGGGCAGCCCTCAACTCAAACCTGGATGATTGGAAGGAAGCATACCTCTTTACACTCCGTCTTCGTCAACAACGAGAACCTTTCTGGATGCTTCTCCTTGCAAGCCTTACAGACTCGGGTATTGAATACCTGTCCAACGGGATCAGTCAGCTCAAAATTCCTCCCCAAACATACTGGCACTGCAAACGGGCTCAGGGACGGACAGAAAGGGGTTGAGGAGAAAGCAAGGGGGATGAGGAGAAAGCGAGCAGCATGGGGAGAGGTTGGACCTACCTTGAGGAATTGATGATCGATTTCCAACGTCTTACACTCCCTACACCTCGGCGAGCTATCCAAAACGATCCCTATCCACCGCACCACCATCAGTCTACCCCCCTCCCCTCCCCCCTCAACAAGCTAAGCGGAAAAATACTCACCCGGCTCCTCTCCCTCTCTCATCTTCCGTCTCTCCCTCTCCTTCTCCCGTGCGAGCTCGACGACAGACTTGATCCTCTCCCCATTCAGATCGTCTTCCGTCAAGAACCCTCCCCTCGAGTTATGCAATTTGCTCAGGTCGTACTCGAAGTATTTACCCTGGCCCATACTATTCATCAGCCCCGTTCACCCATCCTTTGGTATCGGAACCACGGACCAAGCCGGGATCTCGGGGTAATGGGGCCTCCTCGACGACCTGCTGCTGCTGCACCACCATATTCCTTGCCGTCAACGGCTCGGCAGCATGCTTGTTCACATAGCTCGGTCCTGCTTGGTTCAAAGATGTGGATGTGGGAGGAGGCCGGGTGAATTTGTCTTTCGCTTTGAGGCGGTTGAGGGCCGCGAGTCGGGCTTGGGAGGGGGCGAGGGCGGTGGGTGCGGAGGTCACCATGGTGGGATACTCGAAAGGTCCGATGTGTATTCAGACACGGCGGATGATCCGATACGCCAAGGAATCCGGAAATGATCTTCAAAACAGATGGTCTCGCTCCGTAGCGATGAGTAGATTGCGTCACGTGACGGGATTACTGGTCCAGACACAGCAACAGCGACATCGGAACAGATGATTGCCAAAGCATCTTTGGCTAAATCAGGATGACCAACAACACTGCGAAACCTGCATCCCGGAAGCCCGAAAGTACTGTGTAGAAACCCGATTTATACTTGCTTGTAACCCCCATAAACCATTGCCCTGAACCTTGCCCCCCTCTCTCCCTACCCTCCTATATGTCTTTTCGATCCTCCCCACCCCCATCCCATCCCTCCGCGGACCCTCGTGCACCCATCAACCCCGTATCGGGAGGAGGAGGAGGTAGGAGCGGCATGCTTAATCGAGTCCGGAGGTCATTGATCTCGTTTCTGTACGATTCCAGCTGCGATCGGAGGGAATGGACTTCGTCGTCCCGTACCCGGAGACTTCCTTCTAGCGTCGAGACGTAATCTGTCTGGTCGTCAGTCGTAGGCCCATGAAGTAGATGAATTGAGTGCCAACGAACCTTTTCGTTTTGCTCGGAACCGACGTGCTCCGATCCTACGGTTTCATTCAGATCGATAAGGGCTTTGGAGGAGACGAGTGCTGACCTATTCCGAACCTGCTTCTTATCCCGCGGGTTCAAAGCCTTATACTCATCCTGAGGCATCCCCCACGGCTGCTCATCCCCTTCTTCCCGATCCTCCAGATCTCCCTCCTCCTTCGTATCCAAACTGAGATTATACCGCCCCTCCCCGTCATCCCAGCTCTCATTGCTCTGACTAGCACTCCCACTTCTCCGCTTCACCTTGGTCAGACCTGAGCTCGTCCGTGTTGCGCTAGGATATGATGACGACGAGGTGGATCCGGTTGACGCGGACATGCCGGGTGGGGCGAGGTGTGTTGTTGGTGATGTCGGCGAGATGTGTCGCATACCCGGTGACGACGAGTAGCCGCTGGGGACACGGGGTGATTCATTGTAGCTGTGCGGAGGTGGTTGTCGGTGTGCGGACCCAGGAAAAGGTGGAGCAGACATAGCGACGGGTGATGCCACGGGGTGATGATATGCCTGCGATCCCGGTGCACTCATAGGGACATGCGAACCATATGCCATATTATGCGCCAGGTGCATGCTACTGGGAGCGGACGCGCTCGGCTGGTGTGCTGATGGAGTCGAATGGTAGGAAGAGTAGAAGGTTTGGGAGAAGGGTGGGAGATTCATGTTGTGGGAGGAGGCTGATGCGGTATGAGGGGGAGGAGGGGGAGGGAGGAAGGTCGGATGGGGTGGTTGAGTGAAGGATCGGCGATGACTTGGCTCCTCGAGGTTGGCCGGTTCGTGAACGGGTGATACGGTCTGACGCTCGGATGAACGATTGGGGTCATGAGGGTAGTAACTGTAGAACCCCTGGGCGTGCTACACGGACACTAGTGTCAGCTGAAAGGATGCAGAGGATACAGCCTGATAAGGTATGATGCGCCGGGCAGAAGGGAGAGGGGTGACATACCCAATTGGGCTCCATAGCGTGTTGAGCGACCAGCTTGGCGGTGCTCTCAACCAATGACCGAGCCGTATATAATTGATGAAGTGAACTGTGGCCTGGATATGATGGCAGTGGCCAGACGGCGGATATGATAGGTAGCGAAAGTCAGGCTGGGGAGGTTGATTGGATAGGTCGGCGGCCTGCTTGACCACAAACGGGTCAGCATTGTTGGCAATATTGAAAGGCTCGCACGGGTATGGGGAGAGATGGACGATTGGTCGATGAGGAAGGATCGACAGGCAAAACGTCGGGGCAAGGAGAGGAATGAACGCTCGCTGCGCGTCCACCGTGAAGGACCCAATGTATCATTTTCACCTGGGAGAGATGGACCGGTCGTCTACCGCATGCCAACTTTGACAGGTGTTCCCCAGACCAGGCGGATGAGGACCCATGCCGCCTGCTCCATCGCACTCCGGGCATCTTCGGCACGTTATTTATGGATGACTTACGGGCCGTGTCGTTCGCCTGGGCAGCCCTCCGTTACTGACAAGAAGCATCCTGATCAGTCGGAGCTATACACATCTCAGACAGGACACACCTTCCCAATCCCAAATCAAAAGCAGTCCCAAACTTTCAACCTGTGCGTAAACCCAGTCTTACTCTTTCGTTCCAACTCCCGAACCAAAGATTATGGTAGATTTCGGACTTGAAGTACGAAAACAAGATTGATCGGCGAAGGAGTGCGTGATGGTCGAACAAGTGGTTCCTGTCTCTCTAGATGACGGGAAACGTGGGGGGGGGGTTACGAGAGCGTGAGAATGGAACCGCTGATCCTTGTTTTCGGAGAGACGCGTAGGCGAGGTCGGAGGGAAAAGTAGGCGATGACGACGTCAAAGAGGGTGAGTCGGAAACCGAAAGTCTGGGATGACGCAGTCGATGGCCCGGATTCTAGTCTCGGATTTCCGAGATGATTGGTCGTTCACGACTTCGGAACCAGTGAACCGATGAACGCTGTGTTGATAATGGGCAAGCGAGAATTGTCAGCGATGTATGCGATGGAGAGCGGACAAGGGGGGTGGCGAGGATGCAATTGTGGTGGGTAAAGACGAAAGTGAAAGGACCCGAAGACCTACCCGATCGGGGGATGGTCAGGCACGAGTCGAATGGGAGCACGCTTCTCGGGAACAGGTAGAAGGGAGGCGGCAATTACCTGGTTCGATAGCAAGACTCAGGAAGATCGCTAGCGGGGTCCCTCGCTCCGCGTAACAGTGTTTGATGAGCGGAAAGACATGACGCCATGATCGTCTTCTCCGTTCTCGGGACGTCCCGCAGAATCCTTTCAGCCGTCACGGGAACAGAGATCTAGAGATTGAGGTCTGCACTGGGACCGAGGAGAGGACGATGTCTGCACTGGGACCGAGGAGAGGACGAGTAATGGAGCGAACAGCGATGATCTAGGTGGCGTCCGTCCTCGGAAGGGAAAGCTCCGGTGCCTCGTACCTGATTTATTTCCCAAGCTGTTCCCTGTTTCTGGCCGATATATCTTTCCTTGTCGGGCTTTACCCTGGAATATTCGGTATCGGTACGTGCTCTCAGAACATGCATACGCGGGAGTCGTAGCGGGGCGTTCAGGTCGGCGCCACCAACCAGACCATTGCCTGCCACAACCAGCTCATCCCTTTGCCAAGCGTCTGCACTCTACTCGGGTCAGCTTTCCTAAGCGTGCAGCGTCAGAAACTCACGTCCGATGCTGTATCCAGGTCTCCCATGATGAAGCGCCAAAGACCACTCTTCCCAAAGCCGTTGACATCTTGTCCCCAATTTCTACCATTGCCGTACTCGATCCATCGTCTTGGCTGATGATCGGCTTCTCCGGCGAAGTCGGATGGTCGTCCGGAGCTGGCGAGGTCATTCCCATGCTGTAAAGACGCAGATCTCTCGCTTCATCGGCCACAAAGGCCACCTCGTTCCGTAAACGTTGGACTTGCTGACCCATGGAGACGAGAAGCCAGAGCATGAAGAGGTTGAGGAAGGTCGAGAAGGAAAAGAGTGTTCGCGAGCGATGCCTCGAGCTGACCTCAGGTCCAGCTTTTCTGATGGACAGTATGGGTGGAGTCGGAGAAGCGAGATCATATGTGAAAGTTAGGGGTTGGTTAGCCGATATTGCGAGGTTTCCTTTGACTCCTAGACCGGTCATTGATCGTAGAGAACAGAACGTGATAGCGGGCACTGACCTTCCCAGCCGTCGCCTCGTAACTGAACAGTCATGGTACCAACAGCATCCGGGAAGCGAGGTAGGGAGACCTCGTCCTTGCCCTCTCCGACCTCAAGGACAATCTCTGCCATCCCGTCCTTCCCGTTGGAGGCCAGGCGCACTTCCATCTCCCCGTCCGAGCTCGTCAAGCTTCGTGGTAAGGCAACGCCTCCCATCGTCGACCGCTGGTTACGTATCGGTCGATCGTGTGGTAGGGTAAAAGCCAGCTCAGCCCCTCGCTTCGGCCATGGTAGGAGGATAGATATGGTTTGCAAACCCCATGCGTTCCGCTGAACTCGCACTCGCACATCGCCTCGCACGCCCTGCGCTCTGCGTGACGCAATCGGCTTACCGCGAGTATCAGTCCAAAGCAGGGTGCCGATGGAAGGCCGCGAGACTTCACAGACATGTTGACCGGACGTCGGTGCGGAATCGGCATATCTCGCGGAGGGGCAGGTGACACGGCATGACGGCGATGCAGACATGGATTGTTCGATGCGTACAAATGGCAGTGGAAAGGGAACAGCGGAACTGACCAAAGTGAGAGGGGAGAGGGGTACCAGGGTACCTTGTACTGAGAAGGATTTCTCCGATGTCGAGTCGAACTTCAAATCGAAAAGTCGCCCAGGAAGCGGATCGCGGATCTGTATTCCACGGATGGTCGCAGAGAGCTTACTTCTGGGAGGCGGCGGCGTGGAAGGTCGTTTCCCACTGGGCCTCAGAGGTCTAGGTGGTGCCGAGTCATCGAGGCCATTTAGCTCGAACGAGAAATCCTCCATCTTCATGTCAAGTGGTGCCGGGAGGGTTTGGCGCATGAGACTAGCAGATGACCGCGATGAGAGCATCGATTGGGTGTGCGCATCCCGTTTTCCCCGAATTGTAGCGAAAGAGCTGTCGTGACTAGGAAGATCGAGGTACACCTCGTCTTCTATTGTTGTGTCTGCGGGGAATAGCGTCTCATCCCACCAATCGCCGTCTATAGACCGCCAGCCCAAGAGCCCGTCCCCTTGTATCGAGAGCTGACTCCAGGCCCAACCTTCAGGAAAGACGACTTCGATTGGGACAATCGTTTCCTCGTCGGACGACGTCGCTTCGTATGAGAGGTGAACGCAAGGATTCCGCGAATCCCATTGTGGGAGAATGTGGAGTGTTGAGGAAGCCGCAGATGACGACGCCGCGTTGTATGACCACTCGAGTCGCAGTGTGTCAGTACTGACAAGACGTCAGATTCAGGTCAGCAGTGAAGACCGATCAAAACCTAGACACTGACCTCTGAAAACGCCCCTCAAGCAAACTATCCCCTGCTCCACCACTATCATCGGTCCAGTCAGACTCGTCCTCTCCGTCTCCACTTCCCTCACTCTCTCCATCATCGAGTTCGATGTCCTCGCCATCCTCCCAGCCCTCCTCAGCGTCGACGATAGCTGCTCTATTTAGACCTCGACCGTGCGAGCAGAGCTCTCGCTTGCGTCGTTTCGACTGCTTGGAGAAAGCCGAGGGAGTGAGGGGGAGCATGCTTGGCTCGGTGAAGATGCTGACCTCACCAGTCGAGGAAGAAGTCGAGAACAGAGGCGAGAGGATATGGAACCGAATGACATTGTCGAGGCATTTGGGAAGAGGCATCAGGACCTATTGACACGCTATTAGCGTTGCAGTCTGGTTTAAGATCACCTGAATAAGCCCTCCTGCTCAAGCTCCGCTGGAACGCACCTTCGACGACCCCTCCGCGAGCTTTTCCACCTCGATCTCGAATTTCATGATGATCATCCACTCTCGCCTCGCCCCATTGCTCTCAGGCTTCTTTGCCGGTTTTCTGGAGCCCGAAGCAGGATCCACGACAAGGTACACCTGCCCCGTCGCACTGCTCACGTCGAGAAACGGGTTCGTGCCGAGATCCGAGGATGAAGAAGGTGGGTATGGATTGGCTTGAGGGATCGATAGAAGGTTGCAGGCGGTTCGCAGGTCTTTGGTGATGGCAGTGGAAGTAAGACTGGCGGATAGGGGAAGGGAATGGATAGTTGGGGTCGAAAGGGGTCTGGGCGGAGCAGCTGGAGGGGAGGAAGCGTTATGTCTCAGCTTACATTGTGTTCTGGTTGACTTCCACAGGCCGGAAGACAACGTTGAAGTATCGGCCTGCTCACTACTGAAGAGGCCCCATCGAGCCGCTTGCTTGCTTTCCCCTTCCCTGGGTAATGAAACCTAAAGGTGTTCCGTTAGCGTCTAATACAGCTCAAACATAAGCGTCGAGTCGCGCGCCTGAGGCACAGAGGGCGACGCTGCCTCCATGTTAGAAAGCTGACGTGAAGCTCACTTTCAGACATAGAAGACCGATCACGAAGTCGGACGAAGCGGTGGCTTCTACGACGAGTTTCGAGATCACCAGTCCCGCTGGAGCCATCATCGAAGTCTGGTGCTTATTCTTATTGTGTTGAGCATCGATAAGATATATGTCATGGAATCCACAAGGGCATCGAAGTAAGGATTAGGAGTAAACGAAGGGGTAAAGTATGCTCGCAGGATCAGAACAGGGCAGAGTGACGGCAACGTTCCTGCTTATCGATTACGATGGCTCCACCAGGTATAAATGTCTGTCACCGGGGTGAAGGGGAGGGGGGAATTGTCCAAAACGATTGAGGAGGAGAACTGATGATTGAATGGAAGAGAGCTCATTAGAAAAATCAAAGGAACGCGTTCTCGAATGCGGTCACGAGATTGGGAATTGATTCCGCTTCGGTTAATGGAATAAGCTGGAGGCGCAGGAGCACCCCGTACTTGAAGTCGAAATACCAACATACACTATCCAAGCCCGCTTCAACCACATTCATAAAGGACGAACCGGGATTGACCTTATCCAAAGCTGGATATCCCGGGGATCGGATCCGGATCTCCTACAGTGACCAATGATTCGACAAAGTCTGAATGAGCGGCACCTTCAGCACACACTCTTCTTTTACCTCAGCACCGTCATCATCGTCCTCCTCCTGGTCCCCTCACTTCTTCATAGATTCCATACAACAGACATCGCAATCTTTGAGATAGTCACCGTCCGAAATGGCTCCTCCGACAGAAGACGAGCAGGCGTTATGGCTTTCCACCACCGACTTCGTCCCTTTCGACAGACTGGTCAAGACTCGTACACCTATGCTCATCACGGATGTCGACCCCATTCCAGAGCCGGATGAGCAGGGTCGTCGTAAGCTACCGATTGGACGGAAGATGACATGGGAAGGCGTCGTCGATCCAAGTGAGTCTGGCGTCTTATTCGAGAGATTCTTCGGACTAATTCGGGATCAGGCTGGACCAAGCTTAACCCAGAGTCTACATGGAGGAGCAGCGGCTATGATTTTGGATACGCAAGGTCCCCTGCGTTTGCCGCCTATTGTCTAGAAATGACAGTCACCATGTAACAGGTGTACCTCAGCCTCACTCATGCTGTCCATACACCGACGTTCTGGGGACCACCCATTCTCAGCGGGGTATCGCTCGCTATTGACATCCAATAGTTTCATCCTGCTCGTCAGTGAGTGCCCCTTTGCTCGGATGCAGATACGAGCTGAATTCGTCAGGGGCACGAAATTCTAGGTCGTAGTCGAGAACATCCGGTTGTCCGCCACATTGGCGAATCTGGAATGCGAGGTACGTCCGAATCAACCCTTACGACAGGTCAATCTGATTGCTAGGTCCACAGATCAAGGACGCGGCCTCAGGGAAGCTGTTTGTGTCGGGAACGCACATCAAGACTTGGAAACCCTTGGACGGCGCCGAACTATGAGATCAGGAGATACTGCCAAAATGTAACATCAGAAAAGATCACTGTTGTGACCCTTGCATGACCGGTCATTCCCCATCACTGTCCCCACCCGCGTCGACCAAACATCTCCGTCTCTTCTCCTCGTATTCCTCCGCCCTCCTCCGCTCTCTCTCCCTCTCTTCCCGAGTATACTGCCTGAGATCCCCCTCGCCCGTGCCCTCTTCATACAGAGCTTCATCAGATGTCGCTAAAGTCTGCGAAGTCTCGAAAAGCTGTTTCCCTGTGATACCGTCAACTTCCGGCATGGGATTTAGTTGTAAATCCTACCGCTTAGCCGCTCTCGCCGCCGTCGGTACTCTTCCCTCTCTTTCGGAGGCAACGCCCTGATCCGCTCGTCCTCCTCCTGATCCCGCCTCCCCTTCAGCTCGGCGACGAAGCCCTTCCGCCATGTATCGAACGAATCCCCCGTCAGCGGTGTTCCCCGTGTCCGGGTCGCTTCAGCCTAGTATCATGTGAGCAAACGTCATGGTGTACGGCGCATCCACGCACCTCTTCGTATTCCCTCGTCCTGCGATCATCGTCCTCCTTCTCCTTCCTCAGTCGTCCCTTCACCACTTCCCCCAAAGCTTCTCGCGCTGCAGAAGCGATGGTGAACGTCATGGCTATCCCAAGACTCTCCTCGCCCTATATGCATCAGCCAGAGCCTCTGGCGCTGATCGTACTATCATCCTCAACTGTCCGAGGACCGCTTCGGACTCTTCCTCGTGCAGTTCGCCTGAATCTTCATCGATAGGCTCGAACTCCATGTCGGGGAGAACATCGGGGTATGTCGGGGGATAGGTGAAGTAGAGGTGCAGTGTGACTTGTTGAAGTCGTCAATTGGTCGGTAGTGGATTGAAAAGGCAGAAGCATGGACACACGCGGATGTGAGGAGGACGCATCGTCAGGTTCGACTTGTATTCGGAGACTCCGCTCGGATAGCTCTGCACCCACACTCAGCAAGGCGAGATGATGACAGGAAAGTCAAAACATACTTTCGAGCTCGTCAGGGAAGATTGAGTCGAGAACCTTACAGGTGATCAGGTCAGCCAAACGCCTTGGGATGAAGAAGCTATGCCGATGCCATGCGAGTATTCATAGAAACCACTCACCTCGAACTCCTCGTCCAGGATCTGCTGATAATCTGCAGGAAGCGCCATATCATCCACGGCTGAGGGTGATATTCTCTGGCTCAGTCTTACCTGTCATATCGCCGTGGATGCCTTTGAGCAATCGAAAGAGCTCCTCGGATTATAGAGAATAGGTTGATAAGCACGTGGCGAACCGAAGAATACCTCCGTGGGATCGGTTCGCCACGCCTATAGGAAAGGCCTTCCGTTCGAATCCCAGCGACCATACTGTTGAAAGGCACACAATCTTTCCCACCTATCTATCTGAAAAGCAGGCCTAGCTGACAGCTTCATCATCTCCGACATTCGACATGATATATGCTAATGAACGTCTCAAAAAACCTCGTTGCAAATACTATACCATGGCAACCCGTGAGCATCGACTTTTGTTGAAATAGAAATAGCGCTCTCTGGGATGTTTCACCTTCGGGTGTGTGTGCAATGGTTAGCACGCCTGTAGGAAATCCGCAATGGTTGGCACTATAGGAAATCGGGTCCAATCCCCCCAAACATGCGGAATGCCCTGAATCGAACCTCTGCGATTACGCCAAATCAGACTTTATGCCGAATTACCGTTGCCGGGGGACTCGAGGGTTCATGGCCAGCGCCATAGCCGTAAATAGCAGTCATGCGGGAATTCAAACGACGTCAGCTTTCCCTTGCGGTCTCTTGGCAAACGTATCCTCATGAACATTACTTAGGTGTCCAAACATCTCATTCTCATTCTCTTCATCCCTTCCACAAACCGACATCGACTTCGATAGCGTAGCGAGGAGAAGTGGAGAGGTTGGATCCCACAAACAGTGAGCAGTGGGTGAGTGATTCCAGCAACCACTTGTTGACATTCCGCTGAAGTCGGCGACCCCCGTCAGTCGCCCATCATGGCAATCATGCACCGAAAGAAGCACGGCTCGGCTGAGGACGGTAGTCCAGAGGCCGAGAAGGCCCGCCGCGATGAGGCGGAGAAGCAGAGTACGTCCTGTTAAGCTGATCCTGCTTCCGCATGTTTGTGCTGATAGGCGCTTTCAGAGTGGTCTGGAGAAGAGTACGAGGACCTGCTGCGTTATGTCGCATTAGAGCAGCAGAAGATCAAGAATAAGAAGGGGGATACCGGCGATGACGATGAGAAGACATACACTTACACTCGGAATTGGTACACCCCTTGGAAGAAGACCAAGGTCATGCAGGGCAGTAAAGTGGTATGTTAACGCTTGAATCTCCATTGCCGGGCTCATGGATTTCCCAAGGTTCCGGAGGACTGGCTCAATACCGAGAGAACAAAGGGTATCTCTCAGTCCGAGGTGGAGGGCCGCCGCAAGGACTTTGGCTACAACGAGCTCGAGAGGTGAATACCCAGCTATTCTGGTGTCCTACATCCGGCTAACAAGGTGCAGCCCAACGGAGAACCAGCTAATCAAGTTCATCTCTTACTTCCGCGGTCCTATCCTCTACGTCATGGAGCTTGCCGTTCTCCTTGCAGGCGGTCTTCAAGACTGGATTGATTTCGGTGTCATCATCGGTATCCTCATGATGAACGCTATCGTCGGTTGGTATCAGGAAAAGTAGGTCGCTTTGGAGTCCTACAGGTTTCGGTCTGACGCTGCTTCAGGCAAGCCGGAGACATCGTCGCGCAGCTTAAGGCGGGTATCGCGATGAAGTGCACCGTCGTTCGAGACGGCAAGGAAAGCGAACTCGAAGCCAGAGATCTCGTACCCGGAGATATCATTATTCTCGAAGAGGGTTCTACTATCCCGGCTGACGCAAAGGTGAGCCATCATCGCAGGCAGGAGGCCGTTTCTGAGAGATATTTAGATTCTCGGTGACTATGACGACCAAGACGGTTCTAAGGTTGGTTCGATTCTGCGTAAAACTTTTCAAAGCTGATGAAAGGCAGTCAAGGGCTATCCTGGAAAAGGCCGAAAGGTCCAAGAAGGGCATACATGACGAAGACCACGATGAGGACGATGGAATCGACAGGGGACCGTCTCTGTGTTCCGTTGATCAGTCGGCCATCACTGGAGAGTCGCTCGCTTCCGACAAATTCATCGGTGATATCGCGTACTATACTTGTGGTGTCAAGCGCGGAAAATGCTACGGTGTTGTTACCTGCCCCGCGCCAGAGTCCTTCGTCGGCAGGACCGCGGCTCTCGTCACTGGTGCGTTGTCGTCTCACAGGACTTGCATGTACTGATTGGACGCAGGCTCCACTACGAAGGGACATTTCCAGATCGTCCTTGGTGGAATCGGTACTACGTAGGTCTCTCACCGGATTGTCCTCGCGACAGTCATGCTAATTGGCGGCAGCCTGCTTGTTTTGGTCATCGCCTTCATCTTCGCAACCTGGATCGGCGCCTTTTTCCGAGGCGTCAACATTGCGCAGCCAAAGGACAACAACTTGCTCGTCTACGCTCTTATCTTCCTCATTATCGGTGTGCCTGTTGGTCTCCCCGTTGTCACCACGACCACTCTCGCCGTCGGTGCCGCCTACCTCGCTCGTCGCAAGGCCATCGTACAGAAGCTCACCGCCATCGAATCACTCGCTGGTGTCGATATTCTGTGCTCGGACAAGACCGGTACTCTGACCGCTAACAAGCTGTCTTTGAACGACCCGTACATCGCGCCGGATGTCGACCCGAACTGGTTCATGACGGTCGCCGTGCTCGCGTCTTCGCACAACGTCAAAGGTCTGGACCCGATCGATAAGGTCACCGTTATTGGTCTTAAGGTGTGTCTCTCCATGCATCTCAACTTCGTAGCTGACTTGCCGCAGGACTACCCGAAAGCGCAGGAAATGCTGAAGGGCGGATGGAAGACCCACAAATTCACTCCCTTCGATCCCGTGTCCAAGCGCATCACTGCAGATGTCGAAAAGGATGGCAAACGTTACACCTGTGCCAAAGGCGCTCCTAATTCTATCCTCAAGCTGGCCAAATTCGATCCCGACACCGTCGTTGCATACCGCGGCACCGCTCAGTCGTTCGCCACACGTGGTTTCAGGTCGCTCGGTGTCGCATGCAAGGAGGACGGCAAGGAATGGGAACTGCTCGGGATGCTCTGCATGTTCGACCCGCCTCGATCAGACACAGCCAAGGTGAGTCAATATTCAACGATTTGAACGCGCTGATAAGTATGTAGACGATTGGTGAAGCTCGCGATCTCGGTATCTCGGTCAAGGTGAGTGTGGTGGAATCCGATCTAGAGCCATGCTGATCTTTGTAGATGCTCACCGGTGACGCTGTCGCTATCGCAAAGGAGACTTGCAAGCAGCTCGGCCTCAAAACCAATGTCTACGACTCTGAGAAATTGATCGGCGGCGGTATGTCCGGTTCGGATATCCGTGACTTCGTCGAGGCTGCCGATGGGTTTGCCGAGGTCTTCCCCGAGCACAAGTACCAGGTCGTCAATCTCCTTCAAGAACGTGGCCATCTCACTGCCATGACTGGTGACGGTGTCAACGATGCGCCTTCGCTAAAGAAGGCCGATTGTGGTATCGCTGTGGAGGGCGCTTCGGACGCGGCGAGGACGGCTGCCGATGTCGTATTCCTGGACGAGGGTCTTTCGACCATCATCACCGCTATCAAAGTTGCCAGGCAGATTTTCCACCGCATGAAGGCGTACATCATCTACCGGTGAGCATGATATCTCGGGCTTGACTCGCGCTGACGAATAACAGTATCGCGCTTTGTGTGCATCTTCAAGTCTACCTCATGCTGTCAATCATCATCCGTAACGAAACTATCCGTGTCGACCTCATTGTGTAGGTAATCTTCTCGTTGATATAGCAACGGAGCTGATTTTCTTAAGCTTCTTGGCCATTTTCGCCGATGTCGCTACCATTGCCATCGCTTACGACCGCGGTGAGCGCGCCATCCTGCAATGTGCCATTCGTGCTGATAACTCCAGCTCCTTACGCCCGCCAGCCAGTTGAGTGGCAGCTTCCCAAGGTATGGATCATCTCGACGATCATGGGCGAGTCTTCCGTTATACATGCACGGACGAGCTGACAGATGTTTTAGGTCTGATGCTCGCCGCCGGTACCTGGATCATCCGCGGTACTCTATTCCTCGGAGGCGGCGGCATTATCCAGAACTTTGGTAGCATCCAGGAGGTCCTCTTCCTCGAGGTCGCGCTCACCGAGTCTTGGGTCATTTGTGAGTCGTCGCACGGGGATGGTGGATGGGTCTAAATCAGTCTGGCAGTCATCACTCGTCTCGCTCAAGAGCCCGGTACACCGAACGTCCTGCCGTCATGGCAACTCGTTGGCGCTGTCTTCGGTGTCGACATTCTGTGGGTTTCCATGTTCCTGATTGGCTTTTCTACTGTACTGAATGGGTACCAGCGCTTCGCTCTTCGCCATCTTCGGGTGGATCTCTGGACCGCGCGTTGACCAGGGCACTAGCCGCTCGGGAGGTCACACCTCTATCGTTACTGTCGTCAAGCTCTGGATCTACAGTTTCGGTGTGGTCATCATCATCCTCCTCGTCTGTGAGTTGCGGTCCGACTCACTCTTGATCTAGGCTGATATGAGCAGATCTCGTGCTCAACAAGATCCGATGGCTCGACAATATTGGCCGGACCACTCGCTCCAGGAAGAACGAGAAGCTCGAGAACTTCCTCACCGATCTTCAACGCCTTACCATCGTCCATGAGACCGATCACGGTGGCTCGTACTACCGATTCGCTTCTGGCGCCTCGTCTCCCGCTGCCATCGAAGATGAGAAGCCTAGCACCGCGAAAACTGGACCGGCACCGAAGAAGACCGAGGAGAAGGCGGCCAAGGATACCAAAACGGACACCGTGATGGACGGGGACAAGGGGTTGAGTGATCAGCACAGCAAAGGGGATGCCCATGCCGACCACAAGGCCAAGCAGGATGGAAGCGCGAAACCGGACATGGCGGACCCGAAAGCGTCTCAGGAAGCGCAGGAGGAGGGTCATCGTAGAGCCGGGGTAGCGATGCCTCAGCAGCAGCAGCAGCAGCAGCAGCAGCAGCAGCACACCGGAAACGTCCAGGATACCCATCAGCAGGTACCGAGGCAGGCCTATCGACAGGCTCAGGCTCAACAGAACATGCAGCAGAGGGCGGACCACACGGTGCTCGATATGGACCTCGGTCGGCCGGTCTCGGACGACGATGCGAGCTCGGGCGAGCACACCAAGGTGGACGTCCAGTAGTGGGGAAGGAGAGGGAGATAGCTGGAGAGGATGGAGATCTCAAGTACACGCGGAAAGGCGAAGTTATCCGACCCACTGGTACCGTTTTGTGTGCTGGAAGTTCTGATTCACTCAATTTTAACGGCATTACATGTATAATCTGTCTAGGTGATGATTGCGCTCGTCGTCCCAAATTGTGCACCTTTGTCCCCTGTGGACCATTAGCCGATAAACTGTCGGTTCCTACTCAGAACTCGGTGGCAGCCTCCAGACGGCGAACGGGACGTCAGGCTAGCTTCGATAAGAGGGGCGTGATTGCCTCAGCCCGTACTGATTCAAGTTTTGATTGCATGAAACGGGGCAAGTATGGAAAGACAAATTGCATTTTCGCATCATCGTACATATCACTCGTCTCCATCATCACTTCTTCCTTTTACTACGACAAAACAATGACGACCGAGTTGGAAAGGTAAGGATAAAAAAATAGATAAACGATAGTGAATGGCTTTGGTAAAGCAGATGGAACTTGTATGAAATCTCAGAAGTGGATGAGAATCATCTATCCTGGATTTTTGGATCTGGCGGGAGGTGGATTTGGGTTGGGGGCGGAGGGACGATGATTATTCGGGTTGCCCCGCTCATTCTTCCGAGTTGATCGCGCCGTACCCGCCCCTGCCTTCCGGTCCGGACCCAGTGCGGGGCGCGGTGAACCACTCGGGCATGATCCAGGTGTCGTCCTCGCCATGGGTGTGGATGATGAGGAGCAGGAAGGTGAAGCCGACCTTGGCGGCACTGCGTCACCTCGCGTCAGCCATGGTTGGGTTTGCGTGCCAAACGTCGTGAACTCACACGTCGAGGACACCGTAGGCGATGATCTCGGTGTCAACTGAGAGTCGGTTGGCGCCTTCGGTGAGACCGAAGACGATCGGGTACGCGGTCCAAAGGCTGGTCACTCGTAAGCGGCAGTTTCCAGATAAGATGAGTGAGCTTGCACGAGGGTCATGCCCGCGAGGAGGTAGAAAAGACCCCTCGTCTTACTCTGCCTCAAGGAGGCAGCTATGGCACGCCATCAGTAGATTGTTGAGCAGTGGTGAGGAGGACACACCCTTGCCACCACCGGTGACCATGACGAAGATAATGCCAAGGTATCCAATACAGCTGATAGCGTAGAAGAACCACCTGGCGCGCTCGCCGTGCTCTGAGCGAGCTGGGACAAGGGTGGAAAAAAGGCCGGTGACGATCATAAACACATCGAGGAGGATGGCGAGGACGGTATCGGCGGGTGAGAGTCCGGCAAGGAAGGCCAGAGAGAGCAGTAGGAGAGGCGTGGTGAAGAGCCAGTCGACATAGCCTAAGATCGAGTGTCAGCAAGGTGCAATGCTCCCGTGAGGACTGGTAACGGAAAAGGGTGACGATCAAATTGAGAGGTTTAGGCGAGACATACGGGCGTAATACACCTCTCGGTAGAACTTGTACATGGCATCGTCGGGATTGCCATAATTGCCGTGGATCGGGACGAATGAGATACCCATCCCGGTCGCCATGACGAGGTACGAGACCATCGCGCACGTGAGCACACCAGCGGAGAGCCTACGATCGTTCGTCAACGATCATCACCGATTGAAGCAGCGGATCGGGGACACTACCAGTGGAAGATGCGAGAGCGCTTCTCAACTCGGAGGGCCATGATGCCGACCCCGAGGAGGCCGAAGGTGAAGATCACGAAGATCACCCATAGCGCGGTATGCCCAGGGTCACTAGCCGCGAGGTAACGCGGCGTCGCGGTGGCCTACGGTCTCATCAGAATCCAATCGAATGTCAAGATTGAAGGGACAAGAGGTACTCACGAAAGTCGGAGTCGGCAGAGGGAGCTGAGCGGTGTGGTGAGGCGGGTGAGAGGTGCCCGTACCCCCCGGGGGATGAACCGAGATGGTCTGGGTGGAGGTGGGTTTGAAATCGGCGAGGAAGTCCATCGTGGATCGAGTGATGTTGTGAGTAGAAAGTCTGAATAAGAAGGGGATCGAAAAGCGAAAGACGCTTGCGAGAGAGAGCATGCGAAAGTCAGGGTTTTCCGCAGATCAGATGATCAGAGCGTCATCATCGGGCTGCGGGATCGGAGAAATGGGGAAATTATGTGGCAATGCCAATCCTTTCGATTGTGAAGCTCTGAATGTGTAGGCTGGGCTGATGTGGACGGTCACTTGTGGAGGGTGCCGATCGATCGAAGCATCACGGTGCGTTATAGCGAGGTGTGGAGGTGACAACGCAATCATGCAAACGCATCTATCAAGTTTAGTATCCGCCTCACCGCCAAACCTCCCTAAAATCAATCATCGCCTGCCTTGCAGCCCCGCACCTCCAGCTCTCCATCAGCTCCGCCATCAGTTTCGCAACGTTCCTCCCCATCTCCTTTCCCTCCTCCCCTCGTATGCGCGCCCATACCTCCCTCATTTCTTTCCGGATCGCTTCAGATGTGTTGAAGATCATCACACCGGAGTACGTCTTCTTCCCGATACCGGAGGTCCGGACTTGCAGGAGCTCAATGGCGCATCCTCGCGGAACCACTGAGAGTATCATCAATATACCTCAATCCAGAGGGCCAGATTGCCCACTCTGCCGGGTGATCTCAGGTTGATCGCCCATAAATGGCCAAGCGATCATCGGTTTCCCAGCAATGATCGATTCCCCGACGGAGTTGCTACCCATATGACTCTACGTCTCGTCAGAAACATACGTCGAGCGAGGACATTACTGAAACGTACAAGGAAGAACCCCACAGCCTCATGAGAGAGCACCACTTCCTGCGGCGCAAAGTCCACCATCAACGCCTTGAAACCGTGGTCCGCGACCAGTGTCCGCAACTCGTCCGGAACTGGAGCTCCGTCTGCACCTGCGGCGTGGGCGAAGAGAAAGGGCATGTCGGCTTCGATAAGTGAAGCGACGAGGTGGGTGAGAAGGTCGAGCTTGCGTACGGGCCAGACGAGGGAGCCAAAACTATAAAACGCCGCTCAGCTCTGAACCCCAGGAAGCGAGGGAATCCAACCTGATATACAGCACACTACCTTTAGCTTGTCGATCCAACCAGTCTCCGACCTCATAATCCTCGGGTTTTGCAACAGATTTCGCCCCTTCCCATACCTCTGCCGGGAACTGCGACCTGTCAAATGCGTCAACCCAGGACCTTATTGGGGTTAAGGCCACGCACCCCATGACATGACATCTCTTCCCAATACTCCGTTCGAACGCCTCGATCGCCTCCGGCTCCATCCCCGGATCCCAAGGGAACACAAAGGCGTCGCACAGGTATTTTTGCTCGTAGAATGGTCTCCGCATCGCGATGAGTGGTGCCAAGATGGGAAGAGAGCCAAGTTGCGGGTCTACGATCGGAACCAGAAATGGGGAAACCGTAAGCTTGGCACAGCTCGTAGATTCGATCCTCTGACTCACACTGTTCCCCTGGCCCCGTCAGCTTGGAGCTTTCGGCTTTGAAACCTACTCACAGTCGTAAACCGAGTCCAGCCCAGGCGTATGGACCACGTACCCCATCTTCCTCTCCCAAGCCTCCTGCATAGCTTCGTCCTCGCTCATCCCTCGGTCAGCCTTGAGCGTGTCGGCGTACTCGATCGCTCGACCCAGATCGGATCCCTCGGCTGCCGTGCACCAATTACTGCTCAAACCGTCTCCCGTCAGCTCGCGCCACTACAACAAAGAGAGACCCACTTGTATGCCCATGATGCATTCGTAGGGAAGAAGCATACTGCCTTTGGCCGTAGCGAGCTCGGGTTCGCAGACAGAGCGGTTTCGAGAGCTGGAACGAAGCCGATCTGGAATGCCTGGGCCCATACTATAGCATCAGTACAGATTTCAAGTCCGCTAGACCCCTGAGCACGGGCACCAATGTACCGTGTCCTTTACTTCCCTATCGCACTTCTCTCTCTGCCGCTTGCCGCCTACCTCCACAGTGATCACACGGAAACTCAACTCACATCGTAAAGAAACACCCTCGGTCTCCCCCAAACCTCTTCTCCTCCCTCCTCTTCCTCCATAAGTCTCCCCAAAGTATCTCTCATCGCCTCCCCCAACTCCTTAGCCTGCCTCTCCATATCCCAAGGATCGAACCTCCCTTCCCTACTCTTCATTTCCTCTACCCGGAACACCCAGTTCGTGGCTGGGGTGAATGGCCTGTCCAGCTCGGCGTGAATCCGTGAGGCGAAGACAGGGGTGGTGAGGATGGTTACTCGAAGAGTGGAGTGGAGATGGGTGAGGTTGATTAGCAGGGAGATCAGGGGTCGGGCGTGGCCCCTTCAACAAGCCAATGTTAGGTTTTGGAAAGATGTGGGAAGAGAGGACGGACCATGCTGCGAGAGGTATGCCTACTAGGTGAATCAATCGGGTGTCTTCTGACATGATGATGCGGATTCAATCCTGGAGACCTCGCCTCGGATCGAATGATAAAGATGCTCAGACCAAATTTCCGATGGAACTTGGTCCTGCGCCGGAAGGCCGGGGGCCGGGTCATGGCTAATTTTCATCCCGTGCTACTCATGCAAATCGTCTACTGCTATACCATCGACCGCAACCCACTCCCCGGCAATCCAACCTGACTGATGCCGTCCACCACGCAAACCGTGTTCTTATATTCAGGCAGATATCTCGCACCGGTATATGTCGATTGGACCGAAGGTGAGCCAGAGTAAATGGGCGAGAGCGAGGCGGGGCAGATGTCAAAGGGCGTGAAATGGTCGTAGGTGATCTCGTGGGCGTCTCGGGGGTTTCGTTCTCCTTGTGTCAGCACCGCACGAGCCTGTATAGAGGAACGCTTCATCAGTCTGACTCAAGCGCGAAGGGAAGGTTCCTCACCTGTGTGATGACTTTCGTGTCGGTCGGGTTGGAATCAACCAGCCGCCGTGCAAATACTGCTGCCGTAGACTGATTACCAGCCTTCGAGAAGACACCCATCGCGGACCGCAATGCGAGCTGGATGTGTGTCGATTGCAGCTTGCAATGGGTGAAGTATGCTGCAAGTTCGAGGTTGCGACTGATGTTGTCTGGATCTTCCGCCACGATGCGTCTTCGTTCGGTCTCCATTGTCAATCCAACGATGTACTCGCGGCAACTCGTCACAATCTCCCTCACCTGATACAATCAGCATGTCTTTCTCGTGCCAATCTAATGCCTCACCTCCGCGGCATCCGCTTCTGACGTGACGACTACTAGCAGCAGTTTCTGTAATATCGTTCGGAACGCCGACAGGGCCTCCGCAAACTTCCCCCGTCCAAAGTATCGATTCGCTTCGGCAAGCTCGTTTGCCTTGATGTCGTCTAGCGAAAAGGCGATTGCGGGCAGAACCTCCCGCAGCTCGGTGGTTTCCGGATTCCGGCGGATACTATACTGGAGGGGAGGGAGAGACGCGTTCGCGGGAACATAGACATGGGCGGATTGATAGGCAGTGAGGAAGAGGGGTTTAAGGGGAGCGAAGTGGACAGCAGCCACTTGTCGATTGAGCAACTTGAGAACCATATCAGCTTGGTCTTCCGAGCGACACATATAAGTGCTCACCTGCATGGCCGACTCGAATGCCCCTGCCGCCGCATGATCTGCCGCTATTGGCGAATTTCGAACCCACACATCGTTCTCCGCAACGCCAGGCGAGACTCCTTCGGACAGATCTGCCTCTCCGCCCACCGCCTCCGCCTCCACAATCTCTTCCTCCGGAGCAGCAATGACCTCTGCATCTAGGTCCCAACCCTCATCCTCGCCCGCCTCGTCCCCGTCTGCCGCGTCTATCTGTTCATCCGCTGCCCATGCATCCAGCTGATCCCCACCATTCGCCATGCCATTGGGGACACCATCACCCGCTAAGCCATCCACGCCACCGTGGGCCAAAGCGCGATCGAAGAAGCTCTCGCCGAGATTCTTGATCGGCCAGTTGATCTCGGATTGAGAGTAGGAAATAGGAGGAGGCGCCAGTGAGCTGTGGCCAGAGTTCTGTGGTGGTGGTGGGAGATCGTCCTCTGTCATGCCGGCCTCTTCGAGGATGTCCAAAGCTGTGTCATCCATGCCGTTTGTCCTTGCAGCATAGTAAGCAAGGGGATCTGCGACCCGTCAGGCGTATATCTCTGCAGTGATGACATGCCCTACATTGGCCAGTCTCTCGCAGCACAGCAACGCGTGACTGGACGTCGCCGAGGTAGAGAGAATTTTGGAACCTTGACAAGTTGTCTCCTCGCTTGGTTGCGATGACAATCATCATCCCGAGTTTCTGTATATTGCCGGTGAGGAGGTAAAGGAAAGACAGCTTGTCGAAATTCTTCGCCTTCTGATATGCCATCTCGACAATCTGCAGCATGATGAGCGAGGTCTCTAGCTGTTGCGTGACTCACTGTGTGATTGCCCTGCTTCAACGCCGCTGCCCCCAGTCTGATCCAAACATCCTCCCGGTCCACAGCCCGAGCCATCTCCAATGCTACCTGAAGATTGCCGCACTCGATGGCCAGGTCGAATCTGGTCTGCTGATCCTGAACGAAGTGAAGCGCGATCTCGGGGTAACCCTTCTTCTGCAGATACCCGATAATGCTCTGGCCGACAAGATTGCTGTTTCGGATGATCTGCAGGACCTCGTCGTAGTTCTTCCGGACCAAAGCGAGCTTGAATCGGTACTCGGTAGGATCGATGGTGATGGTACGAGGCTTGGCGGTGCGGTCGAGACAGTGGACGATTTGGCCCTTGACGCGAGTGAGGTAGACAGGCTGGTCGAGGGTTTTAATGATGCCATTGTCACTATTTACGTTCAGCTGGTCGCCGCTTAGCGTGACGATACTCACCCCTGCGTCAGGGCGTATTTGATGTGGTTCAAAGTCGTGTAGATGAGGATACCGCTGTCATCCCAAGCAGCCGATTTGATCCGGATCGTCTCGTGGATCAGCGCGCTCTGCCCAAGCGACTTGTTCGCGATCGTGATGGCTGTCCAGCATCAATATTTGAGCATCTTGCTTTCGGAAAACTTACTGTGCTTGCTTAACAGCGCGACCAGATTCCCATCTGTACTCCAGACCACATACTTGACCGACGGGGTGCTGAGCTCTGCGAGTATTTTCTGTTGTTGAATGTCGAAGAGAACCACCGAGGTGGGTGCTGAAAGGAGGACGGAAGCGGTGCCACCGTAGAAGACTTCGTTTGTCTGGACGGGGCATTTGACCGTCTTCGTGAGAATATTCGATAGATCCCGAATCTCGATATTCTAGGGCAGATGGTCATTATCGCTTCACTCGACAAATACTAGCGCTCACCTGGCCAGCCTTGTCGAGCACTGCTAGCCTATTCCTCGCTACGAAGATCGCGCTCATTCCCGTTCCCTTCTTCCCATCCGACGGTGTATCCTTGCCATCTCCGGCAGAAGGCGCAGTAGAATTCGGCAGGGTGACAAGCTCGTATTGTCCATTCTCGGTGGTCTAGCTCTGGTCAGGATCCAGGCGCAAAACAGGGTTGAATAGCTTACCGAGGTCACGATGACAGCTCGCTCTGCGGGATTATAGCTCAGAGTCTTCGGCTGAGCCCACGGCGATCCAAGCTTGCGGACGCTGCAGATCCCCTGGTTCGTTCCCGCAGTCAAATCGGCCATTCGGATGATCTTGTCCTTCATGTAGAACAGCTGATTGCCGGAGAGGGAGAAGGCGGGCCGCTCGCGTTCAAGCTTGAAAACAATGAGGCCATTATCGTGTCCTGCGTCCATCAGCAGTGAACCTGCCATTAAATATTTCCTTACCAGCCGCGAAGAGGTTGAGCTCCGGATGCGCCGTCAACACCCAGAACCGATCATGTTCCCTCCTGAAGGTCTGCACCGCCGTCCTCTTGGTCATATCCCAAACCCTGATCGTCTTGTCCTCGCTCGCCGACAGTATAAGCTCATGGCGAGGATGGAACATCGTCATCGAGACGTTGTTGAAATGCCCTCGACAGCTATCCACCTCCCACGCTCTCGTCTCGGACATCCGCCAAAGCTTGATCTGTCGATCATCTCCACACGACACGATGAGCGGGAGTGTGGGATGGAAGGACGCCCAGTTGACTCCTCGATCATGACCCTCGAGGACGTATTTGACGACCGCGTCTGTGTTGCCGAAGAGATCCGCCTGACCCTGGTTCGCTCGCGCGACCTGCTCCTCGAAAGACATTGGCGCCTGATGCGCTTGGTTCTTCTTCCGTAAGCCAGAGATGTCCCAGACCCGAACGGTGAGATCCATCGATGCGGACACGACGAGATCGTCCCAAGGATGGAATTGAGCGCACCTAGCGACGTGATCAGCTTGGTTGGTTCGAAGACAGGTGTACGCACATGATGTAATGGTTATGTCCAGTTAGAATAGCGATACAAGTCCGCGACTGCCAGTTCCAAATCCGGATAGTCTGGTCATCCGACGCCGAGATGATCCATGGGTACTCGCGGTGGAAGAAGACGGTGCGGACGTAATCGAGGTCTGATCGTCTCTTCAGAAAGAATCTCGTGATTTGAGACTGGTCACTCACGTCCTGTCAGGGTGAAGAGACATTTCCGCTGCTTGTAGTTCCAGACCTTGATCTTATAGTCGTCCCCACCAGAGCAAAAGATGGGTTGTGTCGGATGGAAGCAGATACCTCGTACGGGTCCTGTGGTACATACCTCAGCATAACTGTATCATTGCTCATGAGATATCACTCACCATCATGCTCGTCGAACCGGTCTACAAGCGTGCCCATCTGATAATTCCACAACTGGATCGTACCATTATGAAGCGAGGCGGCAAGGAGGGGAGTTTTGGGGTCTGTCAGGAGCTCGCGATCAGCTCAAACCCCTTGGACAACTGCGAAAACCGTTGACACAGCTAGACTCACGGAATGCGATACCCTTCACTCGTGGGGACTTGCTCTCGAACTGTACGCCAGCAATATACATCAGTACAGCTCATTCGGATGGTGATGGGACGATGAGGAAGAGCAGTACGCTCGCTGACCTTTGTGAGCATCTGCATCTTGTCTGAACCTCCCCCGCGTCAAACCGTTGTAGCGTTGAGGGAGTCGGTCTTTAGGTATTTGGCTGCGGCCAGGCTCGAGCTACGAAAAGGCGTCGAGCTATCTGGTTGCACAAGAAAGCACTCAAGCCTTTGACGCGTGGAGAAAGGGCAGGAGATTCACAAAGCTATAGGTTTTCTGCGGCTCGGTGATGGACGTGTCGACGTGCTCATCTCGGAGGTATTTCCGCCATTTTCCGATCCGCATTTCACCCAATGTCATGAATGTGGCAGCATCTCTTCAGGCAATTGGGTATGCATAGCTCTCGTTATATGCTATGTATGAGGTATGCAGATCATCCTCCAAACCGTTCAGAACACTGCTTTTGGCCTATCAAGAATGCAAGCCTCCTATTCATAGCTCGTCCCTCCCGACCATCTTCTTCACACTCTCCGTCGCTTCCGCCGCACCGCTGCTTACCGACGACGCAAAACTCTCGAGTGATCTCGTCCCATCTCTCATTCGCTCCTGAGCAAACTGCACATATTCTCCAGGCTTCTCAGGGGTAGGGGTGGCGCCGACAGCCTGGGATGCCGCTCGAGTGGCGGAATGAATAGTAGTGCTCGCCTCGGATTGGAGCGAGACTAGGAGTGACGAGCCGGATGCGAGGAGTTCGGAGCCAGCGGAAGAGCCAGCTGATGCGAGGGACGAAAGATAGGCGGACGCTGTGGATGCGATAGGGCTAGGAGTGGGAACGAGTCCGAGAGCAGCCTGAATCTGGGAAGCGAGGAGGACTGCCTGATCGGTGACTAGTGCACCCGCGGTTCCGCCAGCCGAAGAGGCTGCATCGAAAGCTGAGGAGGCGGAAGAAGTCGCCGCGTCGTAGACAGAGGAGCCAGTTGAAGAGGCAGCATCGTAAACAGAGCCAGCCGACGATGAGACCGCGTTGTAGACAGACTCAACATGCTCCATCGGGGTCTCAGGCGAAGGTGTCGCCCCGACCGCCCTCATCGCTGATCGAGTACCGTCATGAAGCGCTGACGAAGCAGCGGACGCGACCGAAGATGCAGAAGCGGATGCTGCAGACGCGATTGACTGAATGTGCTCGGCTGGAGACTCTGGGGTCGGTGAAACGCCCACTGCGCTCCTCGCCGATCTCGTGCCGTCATGTACCGCAGATGAGACCACAGATGCGAGAGACGACGCCGATGAAGACGCTACCGAGGCTATCGACTCCGCATGCTCTCCCAAGGATTCCGGCGAAGGGGTAGCGCCAACCGCTTTCATCGCGCTACGCGTCAAGTCGTGCATATTGTCGTTGACGGCGCCTGCGACAGATGCGTAACCCTGCGCGACACCACTGGCTATCGATTCGAGGTGCTCCTGTACGCTTTCAGGTGTAGGTGTAGCGCCGACTACTGACATCGCAGATCGAGTGCCTTGTTGAATTGCATCGCCCGCTGCCGAAGCGAGGGAAGCCGCGGACTTGCTGGCCGCGTCGACAAGCGACGCGGCATGCTCGCCCAAAGATTCGGGGCTCGGCGTTGCGCCTACTGCTGACATCGCAGATCGCGTCCCTTGTCGAACGACATCACTCCCCGCTGAAGCGAGGGAGGCCGCAGACTTGCTGGCCGCATCAACGAAGGATTCGACGTGCTCTCCCAAAGTTTCGGGGCTCGGAGTCGCGCCTACTGCTGATATCGCCCATCGAGTGCCCTGATGAACGGCATCACCAGCTGCTGTAGCGAGGGAGACCGCGGACATGCTGGCGACGCTAGCGAGTGATTCGGCATGGTCGCCCAGTGATTGGCCAGTCGGAGTCGCTCCTACTGCCGACTTTGCTGAGAGCGTAGCGACGTGCACCGCTGCTCCAGCGGCATCATTTGCTGACGAGGCCTGTTTACTTGCGGCGTCCAAGACCGACTCGGCGTATTCCATTGGCGACTCTGGCGATGGCGTCGCGCCAACAGCGGACATGGCGGATCGAGTCGCGTCGTGTACGCCTGACGACGCCGCGTCATACGCCGACGAGGCGACTGACTTGGCCTGGTCGACCACTCCGGGAGTGGCCGTCTCGCCCCTCGCCACGGAACTTGCCTGACTAAGAGCATCCATCACTTGATCCTTGCCCTTGCCGATCACTGCACCGGCCGCTGCAGCAGCTGCACCCATCTCCGCAATCGGCAGAATAGTAGCGCTCCCTGAGGGTGGTGACGATGAGCTATGAGATGAAGACCTCGACGAAGACGGCATGGCCTTTCTTGCATCAATGCGGTCATAAGCCGTTCTGGTGAGGATGCCGATGCGGCCTCGGAACCCTTCCGAGACATCATCGAGTTCCTGCGTGAGAGCGTTGATCGCCTTGGGGATATTGGCGCTAGCATCGTTGAGCTGTCGATCCTTTGTTTCGCCCTTGTGTAGTGCTGTATACTTGCCTTTCCAGTCGTCGGCAGCTGTGTCGGTCAACAGAGCCAACAGAGCGCAAAAGGATGACTTGCCTTTTTTCAAAGTTAGAAGTTTTTGCCGATCCTAAATACATATCAGCTACAGCACAGGGCATACCAGCATAGACCTACTCTTTGTGTGATATCGTCGATCCCAGCCATCTGTTGTCGTCAATGAACGTCCTGCATTGAGAACTCACGTTGCTCTGCAGATCCTTGTACTCTCGACCCAATGCGGCGTCCACCGCCTCGGAACCCTCCTTCACTATCGGCTGTCCATCATCAAACCACTCCACCCTCTTCTTCTCGATCCTTTCCTTGATCTGCACCACCTTCTTCGCCAATCGATCATCCGCCATCTCGCTCGACTGCTTCACCTGATCCCGCGTCAAGCTCGTAGACGTCGTGTATAGCTTATCCAGCCCGCCAAGAATGTAATCGATGTCCCTATTCATCTCGTCGCGCGCACTCGTTGCTAGTGACGGGAAGATCTTGTCCGAGGAGATGATGTCTTTGTGAAGCTTCAAGAGCTGACGGAGAGCAAGGAAATCACATAAGCCCACAGTCGCATAGGTAGCTCCTACCAAGATTCTCGAAACGAATGTCAATCACCTCATCGTGGACCTTCTCATACCCCTTCTGCCCTTGCTTCTCCACTCTCTCCTTGATGGCCTCACGCACTCGGTCCATCTCCGCTCGGTCCATCCCTCTGGAGTTGACACGCTTCTCAGCACTCGGCACAGGAACATCGGCAGGCCGTTTCGCATTGTGTACATCGGAGTAGAAATCGCCCAGTGAACCCTTGTTCTGCGCGAAATTGGAACCGGCGATCGGGAGTTTGTCCGCGATCATCGACCAAAAGGTTTGGGGCGGTTCAGGCGCGAAGACGATCGCGGGGAGGAAAGCCTCCATGGCGGGCCGAAGATAAGGGTTGTATACTTTCGCCGTGAAGGTGGAAGCGTATGGTGAAAGCGCGACCGAGGCTTTGGAGATCTGCGGACCGACGTAAGGGTCGAGGTGTATGTTGTACATTCGTGTGACTTGTCTATTACCTCATCAGCAAACATCATACAAAAGTAATTCCGCTCACAGCTTGAGCACCACCCATCCGCGCACGGCTTGATCGGCACCCCACTGTAAAGCCCGAACAGCATGAGGACCGAGGAACTCCTTGGCGATTGTCTCCGCCAGTTGTCCCGCCCTGATCAGGTGGGGCCTGCTCCAGACATACGCGTCGTATCCTCTACGCCTTGCCACTTGATAAAACGCGTTCAGGAATTTCTGTGTTGTGCCAGTAAGGGGATGTGTCGAAACGTAGGTATAGGTCTTTGCCGTCCTGTCCGACGCGTTCTTGGCATAGGATTGAGCTGTTGCGAGACGCGGCGATATATAGGACTGGTGGAAAGCGGAAGCTCTGGAAGAATATGGCGCGGTCAGAGCTTGCGCACGAGCTTTTAGATAGGGGATGTGAGGTTGCACAAAAGTGAGGTAGAATCGCCTCGCGCCTCGTGTTATCCTATCCACGACAGGCTGGAGTGGACCATCCCACAACCTCTGCGATGTGTCTTTGGCGAGGGCGTAACCCGGCTCCAGACCATTCTTGTATACCGGATGTTGGAGCAGTCTGGTCTGCGCGTGATCGATGACCGGGTAGACATAAGGTTGCAGGACTTCTCGGTGGTAGATATTCGAAGGGTGGCACAGTGTTTGCAGGAGCGGGGAATGGTCGGTGTTAGGATGGTGAAGGCCAAGAGGGGATAAGATGTATCGGGAGACGTTGGAGGGTGAGCCGTGGGGTGGTGGACAGACAACGGTGGAAAACAGGGAGATGAAGACAAGGAAAGGGATAGTAGTGAAGAGGGAGGCGAGGCCCCAAGGATGTCGGCGGACGGTCTTGGCAGCATTTCGAGACTGCCGCTAAGGGAGCCGCATCAGCATGAATGGCTACGAAGACTGGGTATCGAGACGTACCTGGGCCTCGGCAGCGGTCACCTTCGCGACTGTCTTCGCCTTATCCTTAATCTCCTCGGCTTTGGCAGACACCGTAGGACCATCCTGGGGATGAGCGCATCAGGCGGTCATCTCTACCGGACGGAAGGAAAAGAAGATATGAGATGGGATACCCACGTAGAATCTCGGAGCAGCTTTAGCACCTCCAGCTGGTTGACTGGCCTTCCTAGCCTGAGGGGTGTTGGAGCTCGAGGGAGTTCGGGTGTTTGGCGTGGATGCCCGTGGGCCGGACATTCTGGTTGGACCTGATCACTTTGTGAAAAGGTGTGACGTGGACCTGTCAGGTATCCGACGCAGATTCGATACAAGGCAGAGGAGCGGGAGAGGAACAACATAGCTCGGCTTTCGGTGCGGATCCTTTGGGAAATCCAATGACGTAATCGGGCTATAGTGGCGGGCGGGCCTCTTTGCTGCCGTCTCCTTTCCACTGACTAGGACCAATCCCAATAATAAATACTCATATCGAAGCCTCCATGGCACAACCCTTGACACCATGAGTCAAACATTCGACCGGTTCCTACTTCCATTCGAGCTCAAGACACACAGCCTTGCAGCCACCATGAAGCGCGTCCCATGCACATCACAAGGGAGGGACCACCTGTGACATGCTTCGTATCGCTCCTTCACGCGCCTGTCGGACTACACGTATAAGAGACCCGTAAGACCCGCAACTATCCAATCTTTCAACAACAAATCATACCAAGACTGAACAACCGAATTCATTTATGTCTGCCACCATCCCCGTCCCCATCGAGATCGAGAAGCCTATCGTACAATCACCGCACGACGAGAAGACCACGGCGTCTCGCACTGCGCTTACGCTGGTGTCCTCGGTACCCGCGTTAACGACCAGGACGAGGCCGTGGAGGCCTATCCCAGGAGTGAGGGATTGAGGAGCAGTCACCTACCCGAGAGGCGTGGTTGTGGCGTCATGCTGGCGTTCAAGAGGAGCGCTAGTCAGACGCAGGAGGAAGAGGGGAAGGAGGAGGAGGAGAGAGAGGTCAAGGTTATGCAGTATTCGCACGAGGAGAGGTAGGCGATGACCCCACGTGGAGTACAGACCAGCTTTTCTAGTGTACACACATGACGTTGATGCAAATGAGTGTTTCCAGTGCTGATAGGAATTAACTAGGGCGATTGAACGGCATGAAGTTACACCTTACTACCGCTTCATCCCCCTGTTTAGCTCGTTGAGCAGCACTGCAAGTTTGCAATCTATTCTCTTCATGCTCCTTGTCCCGCTTGTTATACTCTTGACAGGACATGACATCAACTTGATTCGATGATAGCCCGCCACAATGAGCTTATTCCATGGTCCGGTAATGACCGCACCTTCCCACGCCCCGCTTCATCCGTACAATTCGCAAAGAACCATACTGGCAATTCGCCTTCGCCTCGGCGTCCGCGACGCCATTAAGTCTGACAGCGCACACATCCCATCGGTCCGGCTGGAGCAGAAGCCTCCCTCGATGGTGGCAAGGGGTACGATCGCGCTCGTTGATTCGAGCCATGAGTTCCTGGAGATAGCCAAGACCCTGCGCTCGGCCTGAAGTCGTTAGAGACAGAACGACCATCAGGACAGCTGGGACTCGCCGATGGTGCCTGCCGTAAGCTCGCAAGACGTCAGTCCTGTATTGACATGAGGACAAAGTGTTTGCCTATACTAATCATCATACTTCTTTGTCAGCATTGTCGAGGCCCCGGGAACTCACGTATTCCAGATTGGTGGTGTACTCGAAGCCCTCCCGTGCCGGCTCGGCAGAATTCACTCGAGCCTGTAATTTAAGCCATATCCGCCCCACCGAAAGCAGCATACCCAAAACCGCAAATCTCCATCATGGCGTAGGTGTCGTTTTGGTTGAACGAGTAATCGCCATCGACGAGTGACCCATTCACCCTCTCGGCAGCAGTATCAAGGAAGCCGCCAGCGATGCAGGCGAATACGGCATCTTCACCCGTTTCTCCGATGGCCGCGACGGCATCCTTTGTGCGGCTGTCATGGGATGCGAGGGTGTTGTTCTGCTTTATCAGCTTGATCCAGAATGCCACCGATATGCGCTCACCTCGGTAGCGCCCTCGGGGATGACGAGGGTGTTGTACTTGCTCATGGCGTTCTCTGGCCCGAAAATCCTTCCGATCAGCCTGACTCCGGTCTCCGACTCACCATTCGCCCAAGCGAGCGTCGAATCGAGGCTCCGCTCCTGGCTAGTGGTCCTCAAAAGCGGAATGGCCGAGAAATCCCGTTGTAAAAGTAGCGTTGTACTAAGGCTGTCCGACAGTCGCGTTGTAGAGGAGACGTGCGCGTTGGTTCCAGAAATCCGTGCCGGCGGTGTAGTTCTGCGCGGCGCCTGTCGGTTCGAGGAGATTGGCGACCATGTATTCCTTCCTTCCAGGTGTTGGAGAACTATCCACCTGGTCAATATCGAATTCCCGACCGTACTGTGAGCTCATCCCTAGAGGCCCGAACAACGCCTCGAATTCCTCGGTAGCCTGGATAGATCCCACTTTCGCGGGAAGGTCGCATGGTTGAGAGCATCCTCCTCCGAGCCGGTGGGGTATCTCGCGCCGAGAACGTGGACCTGCCTATTCCTAGTGCAATTCTGCCTTGATACTGGATGAAGCGGGCTCACTCGAAGCCACGACCGTATGGAAGACTGGTATTTTGGACACCCCAGAACGAAGAAGGTGTATCGTTCTACGGCGTCACCTGTGGATCAGTTCCCGTAAACGTATCTGACCCCAGTACCGCTTGATCACGATGATGTCAGTGCGCAAGTGTAGCTCGGTCCGAGTAATTTTTGGCATGGCCCAGCCAATACCGAAGTGATGGATGTGAGGGCGAGGAAGGTGCCGGTGGTGGGGCGCATTTTGTCGTTGATTCAGTCGGGAGTCCCGAAAACGGACCTGTACCTGCGCCTTATAAAGCATCTTGCGGACTCGGGTTCGGACCGGAGTGCTCATGGTGGAGTCTGCAATTGCTCGTCTAATGATATTGAAGGAGGAACGTGCGCAAATAAGTAAGAGTGGGGTCAGGTGCGTAATCGTATCCGCTTCCCGCTTCGAAGCTCGTGCTGCGAGATAAATGAAGTTCTTGGAAACATGCATATCTCGACTATGCTGAGATGTCCAATAAGGGAGTATGAAACTGCAGATGCTTCCTATCCAGCAGGCCTAATTGGCAGCTTCCCTATTCACCTCGGACTACCTACCATACTTTATGAACGTCTTGCATCTTCACTACAGGTGCTCGAATCTCAACTATTGCGAATGGTAACTTGGCTCCTATGCGATGACTACTCTTCCCCAATTTTCAATAATACGTTTTGGCATAATACTGTATGTCTCTGTCCACCAAATTGCAGTATACCTCCGAAATCGTAAGGAAATCCGCGTGAGGTCTCTATCCCTCGGGTATTCAGTGCAGTGGTTAGCACGCCTATAGGAATCCGGGTCCAACCCCCGGCAAATCCAGCTTTTGATAAGGTCTCCGTTCGAATCAACAGAATCCCAACTATAGGCGTGCTAACCGATGCACTAAACACCCGAAGGTGAGACATCCCAGAGAGCTTGCTTGCATAATCGGTAATAGACTGGGGTACACACGGTGGCAGATCGATGACTACTGTACGAATGCCAGACCTCTGGCTCGCGCCAATCCTACCGATATACTACTCTGCATGTATCCGTAAGAGCCGGGTGCGATGAGGCGCTTCCAATCTTGAAGGGTGGTAGCCGTGACGGAGTCAGTGCAGCCTCCAGAGCTGAAGATGAGGGGGATAAGATTCGTGGAGGAGGGTTAGCCGTCCTCGAACCCAGCCTTAGACCTTTCTCGTCATGCTACGCCCACGCCCCACCAATGGTCTCTCTCGTCATGGCCAGTCCTGTCCCTGTATCCCTATCCCTTCATCCGGTCCCAACATTTCTACTTCTGCTTCCGGCTCGTGTGTGGCAGTGGCAGCATCTGATAGGTGTGATTGCGCGTGTACGTGCTCCAGATACGAGCGGCAATTGTAAGGGCCATGTTGTGAGCGTAGCGGTTGTCGGTCACCGTAAGTGGAGGTGGTGGCGCAGTGACCTGTCCTATTCGATACTTTGTCAGCACGCCCTTGTCATCGGGATAGGCGATGACTGCGGGAACGTATCGTTCCCAAGCACAAGCAGCCCGCTTTCCCGCAGCAGGATCATCCTCCATCCTCCGGCGTAACGCCCTGGCAATGGCCTCGTTCCGGAAGTCGTCGAAGCGCGGACAGTGGACGAAGATGTGTTCATCATCTTGTAGTATCGCACCGCAATAGTCGCAATCTGGCGAATCTCGCTTGCCCCATCGGAATAGCGTATAGTGGGTTAGACTTCGTATCGCTTTGAGCGTGCTGTAGATCAAGTAGTAATATATGCGGGCTGGCTTGTCGTGCCATGTGGAGAAACAGAAGGAGGGTTGGCGTGCCGTCGCAATCGCTCGAACCGCATTGAGGTAGTCCGTGATCACGCGTGTAGCGCTACCCGGGTTCCGTTGCAAGTAATCGACAGTCGTCAGTAACGCCGCGGGCCAGACCAAGGAGCTCTCCGTGAATCGACTGAGTTGCCTGTCCGATGATCCGGAAGATGGCTGCAGTCGGTCCGACTATTGCAGCCGTTGTGCTTCGTCGATGCATCATCGCCACCTCCTTGCTGCTCCCATCGGAAGCCTATGTTGGTATCGTGTGCTACTGAGTATCGTGAAGCGCGTTGCGAATAATGAGAAGCGTCAAGACTCGTTGTCGCGCGACCGGAACGAATGATGAGGGGTCGTATGTGACGAAGTCGTGTCCGATGGTGATGTTGCTGATGTATTTCACCTGGTCGAGCATGTGATATTTGGCCATGGTTCGATCATTGCGATACTTATCCCTGATTGCTTGTACGTACTGCGGGAGGTGAAGAATTTGGAATCCGTCCTTCTCAAACGGGTGCCGAGCGGCGTCTGTCAAGTTCAGGTCGGGCCGGTGATGACAAGCGCGATTGAAGAAGTGTTGAATGCTTGCAAATTCCGACCATTCTGGCTCTGATCCGTATCGACTATCTTCATGCTGGTGATCCGTAGGATTTCCGCTGCTAGTCGCCACGAGCCCAGTAATGATATCGATCTCCTTCGCGTGCTGACCTCGAGTGGCGGCATGCAATCGTTCTCCTGAGACTCCCACTTCGCGAGTGTGATCCGAGCCATGTCTCGAACGGGGGAGAGACGATGGTTGAGGGCGCGAAGGATGTCGCTGACTGCGATTCTGGCATTTACGTTCACTATCGAAGGAAAGTCGAAGCCCAACCCCGAAGGTGAGACATCCCAGAGAGTGCTACATTCAACAATCCCGACGGGATCAGTGCGCACATCAGATCTCGGAGGAGGTCTGTGCGCTTCAGGTCGTGACTGGAAGCATTTCGATTCAACAGGCACACTACAAGCCAAAAAAAAAACATGGGATCGGATCCATAAAAGTTGACCTTCACCCGACGGGAGTTGAGCCCGCGACCATCGTGACAATAAATTTAAACCGCATAAGCACGAGACTCTAACCACTGAGCTACGGGTGAGCTCCTCGACGGAGCGTTCCCCTTTTGACTAAAGCAAGGCACATGTTGAGGATCGAGAGCGCTTATACCTGATCAGGTCCACCCCCCATCCCGAAACCGCGAACGTTACCGTCAGAGCCGCTTACAGCCTTGCATCGAAAACCCGATATTCGAGCCGTATAGCCGTGGGTCCCAAAATCCGGGCCGGTACGCGGCGGGATGAAGAGACCGGCCGGAGATGCGGAGATGCTCCAAGCTGAACAGCGGATTCGGCTGAACCTGCGGTGGACCGGTGGCATGCAGCTTAAGGCCGTTTGGCATCCCTTTCCCGCCGGACTGATTGTCCGTTTGATGTCACAAAAGCTTGGGCAAGGCGGCAATGAGATACAGGTTCCCGAGCCGTCTTCCGTTAGTCCGCGTCAGGCCGGATATTCCGAACTGATTTTCTCTCAACCATGTGGTGAATCTACCGATCACTGCCGGAAGTCTCGAGGCGGTCCAGATCAGCTTCGCCACATCGTCATGAAGCCCTCACACACGCTCGAGATCGAGCTCGGAGCGATGGCGAAAGCAGGGGTACAAGTGACTAGAGTTGGGGTTTGGGGAATTACGTGGCATGGGTGAGGACGAAGGAGCCGAAGCTGTGAGCCATCACTCTGGCACCTTCCACATCGGCTGATGGAGTAGATCCGCGTCCACCTGCCCCTCAGACTATTTCGGTGACGACGAGCCGGATGCGGCCGACGAGGAGATCTGGGACGCTCTCTACACGCAAGCACCGGAGCTCAAGGCATTCGCCACATCGCTCGGATTGACCATCATCACTTTCCAGCGTCTGAACTAGTTCGAGGCCTGGCTAGCGGGCTCAAAGAGGTCCGATTAGGTACGGAGGGAAGGCCGAGCGGTGGTCGCCCTTGTGTTCAAAGCTCGGAGTAGGCTATCTCCAGGCGAGTTGGACTCTCTCAGGCCGATTATGTGCTCACGCAGACGAGGTTGGCTCGAATGACGAGCCGGACGCGACGGCAGGTTTCAACAAGACCGTCGAGGATATGACGTGGCTCGCTGAGCTTGGTGCGAAGCACAGCCCACCGGTCAAGATCTCGTATGAACCATGGTGTTTTCTCGCCTCTCAGACCAGACTGGGAGGCGTGCTGGGAGATCGTCAAGGCTTCGGTGAACTAATCGTGCTCGTTTGATGCCTTGAAGAAGCTGAGAAGATGTAAAACCACCCCAATCTCGGCCTCTGCATCGGTACCGCTCACATCGCCGTCTCCCCCGCTTACGGTCATCAACCTCGGACCGGCGAAGGCCCTAGCGAGGATCTCTTCCAATTCGATCTATGTGTAAGCTGCCTAGCGAGGCCACTCGGTCTGACAGTAGGCATGGAGGACCTGGCTTTGGCACCCGCAACTCCGATACCATCTTCTTCGATCCAGAGATCTACCGGATTGTTCTGCCCCAGATCTGGATACTCACTTGTCATCAGGATGAATGATCTGAGGGAGAACACGACTTGGACACTGATCGCCGATATCGAGACTTTGAGGGGGAAGTTGGGGATCGACAAGTGGCTCGTGTTTGGGGGTTCCTGGTGGGTGTTTAGCTCGCTTTCTGGATCGGCATTCGATGCTCATCATGGTTGTTAAGGGGGTCAACGCTGTCCCTCGCATACTCTCAGACCCATCCTTCGAGATGTACAGGCCTTATCTTGCGTGGGATTTGGACTCTGACGCAAGAGGAACTCGACTACCTGTTCAAGAAAGGCGCGAGCTGTGAGCGAAGGATGCGTCAATTTACATTCTCTGATGACTGCAGATGTCTGGCCAGAGAAATGGGAACGCTACGAATCCCTCATCCCACCCGAGAAGCGCGATGACCTCATCGCCGAGTACTACAAGCTATTGACGTCGGATGATGACGAGGTGAAGCTCGAGGCGGCGAGGAGATGGGCGAGTTGGGAAGGAAGCATAGCCTTGTTGGTGCCCTCGCCCGGTGGATTTGGTGATCACGAGGATGATCGCTGGACGTTGTAGGTGGCCCCGATCTCTCCGGTAGATCGCTCCCATACTGATCTCGTACAGGTCATTGTCGAGACTCGAAGCTCATTTCATGGTCAACAAGGGATTCATGCCCGAGGGATACTTGATCTCGGAGGAGCAGATGGCCAAGATCAGGGATATACCGTGTATCATGGTTCATGGACGCTACGACTGTATCTGTCCGATAGGTTGAGCCCACTACTTTCGCTTCTGAATCGTACCTGACGTTGGCCGAATCTCAGGCAATCCATCCCCGGTATCAAACACGGGATGATCTCGGGTTGGCAAGAAGCACGGCCGGTCCAGAATGTGTGAGTCCTCCGTGTGGTGGGAGCTTTTCACAGAAGCTGATATTCCCTCAGGACAAAGCGAATCTTGTGCAATTCGCTTTGGATATTGTGTGTGACACCTCCACATTCGTACCAGGCAGGTCGATCGCACCCAATCCGAGTCTCCATTACTGAATCAAGCAGGCCCGAATATGACATTCAACATGACTCTCACCCGGACTGGTGACGGTTCCGAATGGCCCTCGTTCCTAGACCTCCAAGTTCACGTACGACCGCCGACTTACCAGGGCCAGAAGCCCAGCTCCGAGCCAGGCCTGGGTCCACAACCTGGTCACATGCTCATGGTCAAGAATCAAGATGTGCTGGAGATAGAACGGGATCAACGGGCGAAATCGTCGAACCTGGTCACTACCTCTTCTCATCCGGTGATATGGCCAGCGGCTTCGGCAGGGCCAGGTGCGGTATGACCTTGAATTCACCGAAGAGATGAAGGAGGTATCCAATCTTCAGGTAGAGGTACCGATGTAAGTTTTCGTCACGCCAAGTACCGCATCATGAGTCGATCTCCCTCGTAGTGCCATGCAACGACATCTCCACTTTTGTCACATACAGTCCAGTCCTTCCAACCTCAGCTCCAGCTTGACCTCCGTACTTCGTTCCACCCCTCTATCCCGAAACTCAAAGGTCCTTCCGTCGATGAGGAACAGGGCACAATCCTTGACCACGAATCCCGAGACAGTGAGTGGATCGAACACCTCCGGACAGCAAGGTCCGGTAGAGGCTGCTCTCCGAGAAATATGGGAGGTGAGAATTTGCATGCCGCTAAGCTGTGGCCAGCGGAAGAGTGGCGGAGAGCGGGAGAGGCGCCAGGACCCCACACAGCCGGAAAGCTTTGTGTTTCGACTGCAAACGAACGGTCTCGGTGAGGTACAGATCTTTCTTATGGTACATGGATGATTCGTTTGCCGCCGATGTCCAATGAGATCACGTAACATCCTCAAACCTCATGCTTCTCATCGAGAGTAGTGCTTCCCGTTTTAGTGAATGATGCGTTCCCCAGTCTTCCATCCTCACGATTCCGTCAAAGGACGTATGAAGTCTTTCGACTAAGACACAAGCGTCAATACGTGCTTGGATGAAGAGAAGATCGGCCCATCACCTGCGTTGTCCATGTCCTCCGGCTCGGTGCTAAGATAGCGAGATCCTCTGTGCCTTTGAGCCTGAAGCGTCCGCGACATACAGAAGGTCACCATCATCCAGCGCGAGCATCCCCGGCCAATCCGTCTGAGGAGCAAACACCTCGAGCTTGTTCCCGAACGTCTGACCATCCGTACCGGTCACCAATTTCGCTCCCGCACCCGTGATCCACATGTGATCCTGCGTATCCTCGTCCGTCATGAAGCTGACGCATAACGTACCGCCGACATTGACGACTTGAGGTGCGCCGGCATTGTTGTTCGATCCGGTAGGGGCGTAGACGAGTCGACGATCGGTCCATGTGAGACCGTCGTCGGTGCTGCTTACTGCGTTGACTGTGAACGTGCCACCGGGTGGGACACTCTCGAACACCATGAGGAGGTCGCGGCCGGAAACGGTGGCGATCCCGACCATACCGTCGCGTGCTGTGACGCCGTCGCCAGTGACCATGACAGGTGCGGACCAAGTGGATCCACCGTCGGTAGAAACCTGCATCATCGTATTCTGATCATCGGCCGCATCCTCCTCGCTGTAAAATAGCTGCAATGACCCATCGTCAGATATGCGCATGAAAGGCTCCCAGAGCCCGTTGTTGGTGGTCGTCGCCGCGTGTGAGTTCGGCGTGGAGAGGAAACTCCAGGTAGCTCCATGATCAGTGGAAGCGAGCACTGTGATGCGGTACTCGGTATACACCCTCGGACTGCTACCCGGCATGAAGTCGTGATTGCGGCAGGCGAGAAGCACCGTCCCACTGGGTAGCTGGATAGGGAACGGGTTGTCAAGATCGTTCGACGCGCTAGGTCCGCTGGCGGCTGTACCGATCGTCGTCCAGCTGGCTCCTGAATCGGTCGAATGGACGGAGGTGAGGACGTTGTCGCCGCCGGAGAAGGCGGTGAAGGCGCCGATGATGCTGCCGTCGGAGAGGAAATTGATGCGGGGGTACGTACCGCCTTGGCCGGAAGTCATGTCGGCAGTCGGGCCGGAGAGTGTGGGAACAACGCCCGCTCGACGGTGTGAATTACAACTTGAGGTGGGAAATGCAAAGACATCGGTGAGAAGGCTGACGACAAGGAGCAAGCCAGAGGCGAACAGCATCGTGAAGGCTCTCTGATTCGCTCGAGAGTGAATTGCTGCGGGAAGACTGAGGTAGAGCAGGTGCGAGGTGTCGAGGGAGGTATGTGTTCCATTGGGGTAAGCGTGTGACAGTGAGCGGTTTATGAACGCTGTGGAAGATGGAGGATCGGTATATCACGGTGAAGCACCGCATGGGCCCTCCCATCCGCACATGACACGTTGCCGGTGGCCCGTTTGCCCCCCATATTGAATGATCAGGTCCTCGAGCTCGTGTACCTGGATCGAGAGTTTGAGCCGCGGGTGAGCTAGAGACTCGCTTTGCAAGGCGCGGGGATACAGACACGGAACACCCCTAGCACGTCCCAGCTGACGATTCGCGCCAAGGGGAGAACAGCACTTGCCGTGCGACTCTTTGGATGAGGCAATCTGCCTAGTTGAGGTCCCCG
>JAABUP010001003.1_pt1 | contig 60484 bp, 101 predicted proteins | sample 5559201 | NCBI WGS metagenome assembly JAABUP01 (sample SAMN10711887, study PRJNA513373) | rock metagenome | isolation source: Antarctica rocks | place: Antarctica | reverse complement strand
TAGGTAACTATAGTGACTTTTTACTTTAATCTCGAATCGCTGGTTCTCCCCGACTCTCAAGTCCATCCCTTTTATACACCGTCTTCCAGGCCTATCTTCGGTGATGTTCGGCGATGTTCGACGATGGTCGGCGATGTTCGACGATGTTCGGCGAGGTTCGGCGAGGTTCGGCGAGGTTCGGCGAGGTTCGGCGATATTATCCTAAGTTCAGCGATATTATCCGAGCTTCAATTCACGATCGTGACAATTCCTTTCGGGTAGCGAGCCGCTAGCATGTTCAAAGCAGGGGAACTTGTTGAAGCGACATGAATTTCGCCAGTTGAACGCGGGACGTGGTAATATGACACGTCACATTCTGCCGAATCGCGGCCTGATGGGGAGATTCGGGTGACGGCGGAATCATTAAATCGTCCTCCGCACGTTCTACCGCTCACACAAGGACTGAGGAACGTGGTCAATCGCTGCTCAGATCCTCTTCTACCGGACCCCCCTCATGGTCCACAAGACAGATGAGGAACGTGGGTGCTCAGACCAGATCTCACCAATATAAGCCATGTCCGGATCGGACACCGGTCACATACCCACAGTCTCTCTTCACCATCACCATGCTCGCCGTCTCTCTCGCTCTTACCAGCCTCCTCCTCTTTCCACTCGCCCGTACATCCCCCCTCGACGGCCGATGGTCCGACACCGACCAATATCACGGCAAGAAGCTCACCCCGTCAAACTACACCGTCATCCCGAACATCTTCATCCAAGATTCGCCGACGTTCAATGCGACGGGGTATAACCTTTTGAACGATAGTTTCGGGTTGATCGACAAGTCTGCCGGGAGATGGCAGAACTTCACCAAGTGGGTCTCGCTCTACTCTCAAGGTTTGGTGTTGATGGGTTTGGGGTTAGCTATGTTAAGCAGTTGAATAAGGATGCGGATGAGTACACGACTTATAAAGTGGTGTACATCGCGCGGCATGGGGAGGGATATCATAATCTGGTGGGTCTGCTCAGCTGCCTTGGTCTTCCAAGCTGATTCGTACTTCAGGCCGAGAGCACTTATGGTGAGCAACGCGCTCTTGGATGTAATTCACCTTTGCTGATATCTGCACCGCCTAGGCACCCCCGCCTGGAACTGCTACTGGTCCGAGCTATACACCGACGGAAACATCACTTGGGTACGTCCTCAATCTCCCATTCCATCGGTCAATTTCACGTCTCGCGATTATTGCCTTCATTTGGTCTGGAAGATCTTTGAGATCCATGCTGACGCTTTCCAGGGCCCGGACGCCCTCCTCGACCCGGTCGGCGTCGGCCAAGCCCAAGCGGTCAATGCCGCCTGGAAACAGCAAGCCCAAGCGGGCATTCCTCTCCCGCAGACACTCTACTCCTCGCCCATGCGACGCGCTTTAAGCACGGTCAGCGTCACCTGGCACGATATTCTCCTCAACAAGGGATATGTCCCATATGTCAGCTACCTCCCTCTCTTGTCATCACCGTAAAGCTGATGGTTTTCAGATTAAAGAGCAGTTCCGCGAGTCTATTGGTCTCCACACGTGCGATATGCGATCCAACAAATCCGTCATCTCCGCCACCTACCGTTTGTCCCCAACGTCTTCCACAAATCTGTAGTGCTGAATGGTACCCGTGTACAGCTGGATGGCACTTCGACCCCTTCTTCACCGAGCATGACGAGCAATGGAACCCAACCTACGAAGAGCAATCGGGTCAACAAGCTCTCCGCACAAGACTCATCCTCAACGAGATCTTTGCGGAAGATCCCTCGACGTTCATCTCGATCACCGGACATGGCGGGACGATCTCAGGTTTCTTCACTGCTGTAGGACATCGGATCTTTGGGGTTCAGACGGGCGGTTTCGTTCCGGTCATCGTTAGTTGAGCTCTCCACGCCTAGACTTACTCGATCATCTGGATATGGGTGGGATATTGATGTGTGGGTGGCAGGTGAAGGCGGTGAGTTATCCGAGCGCGACGATGGCGGTGATCGTGGGCGGTCAATCGGGGACCGCACCGGTCTGTACCGCAGACCCGACGAGTAAGGTCGCTAGTCCGGCGAAAGTCACCGTCCAGGTGAGTCGCGGCTTCATGTCAAAAATCGGTTCAAGGACTGAAGAGGCATAGCCGACTTGGTACCCCGCATGTGCGACTAGCTCGTCCACCTCGTCCGCTTCGACGAGTACCGCGACTGGGTGTCTGGCGAGTCCAGTGACTATGGGCAGCGGGAGCGCGGCTGCGAGCGCGACGGCCCCTGCGTGAATGGAGTGGCACAGCGGAAGGGAAGAGTTGTGAAGGATGGGAGAATGTCGGGATGAAGCGGACAACCTAGAGGACGGGGAAGAGTGTAATAATGCTACCACAATCAGCACTCTCCAGTCTTTCAGATTTGGGCTGCACGGCATTCGGGCCGTACGAGTCCATTCAAGACAAAACCAGCTACGGCAATGTCCACGTCTGACATGTACAATCTACTATATCTGCAGAGAATGAGGGGATAGATATACGAAGATGGGTGGAGAAAACGTGCACGATGTGAGGCCACAACTACAAGATCCCTTCAGCCGGAACGAGCCCAACCTTACTGATCCAAGATCTCCCGATCCCACGAATGTGGCCAACCCAGATCCTCATTTGCGCCATGGGCAGGAAGGGATGCGTCGAAATCGGATCGAAATTCGCCTGATAGAAACCGGTTGGAAAGGCTTGGTCGTCTTGGTCCGATGTGTACAGCTGGGTCGTGGATGGACTGAGACGTCGGTCGACGAGCGGCCCAGTCCGCTGCGAGTCGAAGCTACGGTCGACAAAGCTCGATGTTGCCGAACACCGATTCATTCTCATCTACCCCTACGCCTCATCAGTCTTCAGCGTCGCCCAGGGGAAAAGCCGCGACACACCAGTATGCACCCAACTCTCCACCGCTTGTTCGGGATCCTCGTCCCGTACCGCAACTTTGTCTCGCCACGTACTGAGGCCGGCTCCTCCATCACTCCGGGAGTATACCGCATGGAGCGACCAGAGCTCACCACTTCCATACCGAATCTGCATAGATCTGAGTGCATCAAGATCTGGGTTTGAGGAGCACAGGCATTGGGTATTTGGCTAGGTCCGAGAAGTGAAGATCGCTCATCTTCAAGGGATATTAACTCTGGCGAACCGAGTCTCGGGGCTGTGGGCTATCCTTTCCTCCGCGGCTGCCATACCCCGGATCCCATGTTCTCCCCACCATCCACCAAACAATCCGAAGCCCGTAGGTGTGAACACGACTTGCCCGGTGCCATAAACGCGCCGGACCCACCTGTCTGAAGACCTACCATCTGCGTCGAGAACGGGGTACATAGTTGTCCGCGTCCCCTCAAACTAAGCTTCGGTCCATCCAGATTTCGGAATACGAGATGAAATAGGAAAATCTTGCTCGTGACAGCGAGGGATGCCCGTTCATCCGCGTCAGGGGTCATATCACCTGAGGGTGCCAAACGCTGTAGGATCAGCTTTAGATGGCATCAGCATCGCTGCTACTAGTGAAACGCACACTGCCAGTGATCTTCATGGCGAGCCCTCCACCACCTCAAAGCCCCAGTCCGTTGGTTCGAGTTCACCAACCTATGCTCCCGGGCAGTTCCCAATGACCACTGCTAAGTGCTCGAGCCAGCCTTGTATGAAAATCACACCGATACAGGTGCAGACTTTCGGAGTAAGTTCCGCTCCTGCGCCGTCCGGTCGACGCCGCGGCTCCCATTGCTGGCCGCTTCGAGCGTATTTTCGCACGGGAGAACCCGTCATGTTAGATAATCGGAATACCATTTCCTGTACATTGGCCGCCAAATGGACGGACATCGCCCTTCCGCACAGCCGAGCTTAGTTTTGTGCTCCTTGTTGTCTTCTGATATACCGCACGGCCTTTGCGGCAGAACTGGAACAACCCTTTAGGAGCTTTGAGGCGGGAAGGCCAGGAGACATGGGCAACGCCTCCGGAGGAGCTGAGTGGCGACTTCCTGAAATGTCCTTGCGCTCTTGTCATGGGATACAGGAGCAGGGTGGTCTAACAGGGCTGGCAAGGTTGCATACGAGTCATATATAATAGCGGTTAAGGGGAAGATGCGTCACCGAGTCACCTTAAGTACCCAGAGCGAGTCGGCGGCATTTCGGCGAATCTCGTTGATTTCGTCGAGTGGCGATTTGTGGTGTGGCGTGGTCCATGACGGTGTCAGCTCTCCCCAATTTTTTCTCTAAACTTTTTTCTAGCCCTTGAGAGCAGCTCCCATCTCTCCATATCGCTCTCCTCTTCCTCGATCGGATACCATAGCTTCCTTAGACCCCCAAAACTACCCTAATGACCAGAATGCAACCAGCCTAACCCCCTAACCCCTTCACACCTGGAAGTGCGAGAAGCCTCGATGCACAGCAAGTTTTCACCCATACATCTCAGATACCACCAAAGAACGTCAACTTTCACCAACAATCGCTGCTTGCATCTATTCCAGCACTTGAATAACCAGCCAGGAGCCAAGAGCTTAGGCTGAGCCACCGCCTTGAGAGCTCTGCCTTACGTCCCTCAAGGCCTCCTTGAGCATCCTCGAGGCAACTTCGGTGTTGGCCGTCGTTTGCTGATTGTCCCTCTTCATCATTGCAGCACGTTCATGTTTCCCATATTCCAGGCAATCTTTAGCCTTGGCAATGCTCCAATTGAACTTGGTACCGCTGCCTTGGGTGTTCCCAGCTGTTTGATGGATCAGCGAGGCACACAGGTGACTGCGCACAGTGGTCAAACGGCAGTATGGCCAACAACTCACCGCTGTTGTTTGCGCCACCAGAGCTTGAAGACATGATGGAATGGCAAATTTGTTCGCTTGGTCCGGAAGTCGTGGAATGGAAGTTGAAGAAAACAGCTCTTGATCAGGAGGAGCTATATATGTCAAGTCCAAGAACGCGAATCTCAAGGGAGGACCAAAACAAGGGAAGGATGGGTAGAGGCCTTTATAGCTCACCTGACTGAGATCAAACCACACTTCACTTGAGTACCATGGAAGGCTTGACACGCATCCAAGATGACAAAGGACAGCAAAAGACAAAATCAATGTCATGGAGGCATCAACTTCCAGCGCATTCAAACGGACGCTTGCTACCAATAAAGGTATACAATCAGCATGGGATATGTTCAAGCTACAAAGATACCAGACATGACCTCCACCTTTATCAAGGGCTACAATTTCAATGAAGAATACCGCAATCATGCAACGAGGAAGTCTTATCTTTGTTCGGGAAAAATTGAGAAGATGTGACCTAGTGAGAGAGGGACCAACACCAAATTTACTCCACCCAAACTTCTGTAATATAGTATTCACCACATGAACCCACCCGTGACTGGAATGTACGTCCCCGAGAATACCGACCCAACCATAATACCCCAGTAGACCCGATCTTTAATCAAAAAAACCAAGGAACAAGTTAACCTACTATATTTGATATGCCAAGGGCAAGATCTTAGGCGTTGAACCGCGCAACACCAGTTGCCGCCTTTTTCCCGATCGGTCCCTTCCCCAAAAATATCTTGTAGCGTCGTAGCAGACTTGTCTGCATACTTAGTCGCATAACTCACACTGCCCCTCCCTTCGAGCAGCACCTTACCGACAGTGTCCAAGGCCCGCCTCGTGAACCAGACTATGAAACGTCGACGACTGGTGGTATGAGAAACAAAAGTCAGTTGGTGTCCCCGGCACGCACAACACCACCAACAGGGTTCTCGAGTAACTTTCTGGGCGAATCGAACTCTGCAACTTTGCCTTCAGACATGATCAACACCCGATCACTGTCCATGATGGTGTTGATACGGTGGGCGATCTGAACACGGAGTCAGCGGTGTCCCTGCACCCAGCTAACCACGCTACCGCGGGCGTGGGGATCAAACGCAGGCATCACCCACCGTGATCGTCGTGACACCCTGGAAATCGGAGCCACGGAGGATCTGCTGGACAGCTTCATCCGTTTCAAGGTCGATTGAGCTTGTTGCCTGGTCCGAGTCAGCCGCTCTTCATCCTCATTGGAGATGTGTGCACCTCGTCCAACACCAGAATCTTGGTTCTGCGGAGTAGAATCCGAGCAAAGCAGACGAGTTGACGTTGTCCAGAGCTCAAATCTGTATGGTCAAGGCTTGCGTCAGCAGTCTCAAAAGCATGGAAAGACAGCCCAACGTACTGCCTCCACCCTCTGCAACTTGCGCGTTTAGGGTCCCCCCCATGGTGTTCATGACGTGGTCCCTGAGATACGCTTGGCCCAGAGCTTGCCAAATATCCGCATCCGTCGCGCTGTTAGTGGGATCGATGTTGCTCCTACGTGCAAAACTCAGCCGTGCTCCTCATCTAAGCTCTTCACACACCTTAAACTGCCCTCGAACAACTGCGGGTCCTGTGGGATGATGCTAACCACACTCCTCAAATCATGTAAACCAATAGTGGAGATGTCCACGCCATCAATCAAGATCCTTCCATTTGCAGCTTCGAGGATCCGAAACAGGGCTAGAGCGAGGGAACTCTTTCCTGCGCCTGTTCGACCGCAGACGCCTATGCGTTCACCACCTTTGACCTTGAATGATACTTCCTTGAGACAAAGTTCGAGCTTTGGTTGGTATCGCATGCAATAGTGGCTGTGACGCGGCCTCAGCCTTACCCAAAAGTGATCAAGAACGTGGCGCTTGACTCACTCGAATTCAATTGTACCCTCTGCAGGCCAAGTGCTGGGGGGTTTCATATCCGGTACCTCGTCGGCAGCCTCTGATGACAGGGAAGAATAGCCCAGGACACGTTCGACAGAAACGATGTTCTGCTCCAACTCGGATGCACTCCGCACCAACCAATTCTTCGGGCATTAGCATAACACAAATCGGCAATGAGGGAGAACCTACCAAAGTCCCCGTGACGGAGATCGTGTAAGTCATCAACAACCCTACCAGACCCGCATCGACGCTATTCGAAACGAGCTGCGCCGAGACCGAGGCGAATGCGGTGGACAACATAAGGCATGATCCGAGAAATTCAAGGCGAACGCCTAGCCAACGCTTGATCGTCATGGCTGGCATGTAGCATGCTTGGTTCCTATCGATTCGGGCTTCGTTTTTCAAGAGGAACCGCGAGGTCTGACCGAAACCCTGGTCGGGTGTCAGTCTCAGTTAGCACCGTGGAGACAAGAGGACTTACTCGGATAACTGGAAGACCAGCGAGGGTTTCTCCGAGAAACGAGAAGATCGGGGAGCGCGACACCGCGTCGAGTCGCTTGAGTTCTCGAGATGTAGAGAGGTAGTGCCTACGCACGTCAGCAGTGAGCCTCACGCCACCAAAGGGTAGCCACCTCATCACCAGTCTGTAGAGAAAGCCAAGGGGTACGAAGACGACGAGCACAAAGGGCGCACTGATGGCAATGAGGACTACGACTCCTAGGACTTGGATGATCTGCGGCAGACCACGGTCAGTCAAAATCGTCCTTGTGTGAGGGTCGTAGGCCCGCACCGTACGGAAGAATGAGCCTAAGCCGTTCACTAGCATCTCGTCAAGAACAGAGATGTCCCTCGAGAACAGATTGAGAATCCTCCCAGTGGGGGTGACCTCGAAAAAGCCCAGAGGGCTTCTCATGAGCGCAGTGAACGCGTCGTCGTGTAGTTTTCGACTCGCTCGCAGAGCACAGTAGATTTTGAGAACCACCGAGCTGGTGACGGATAGGAACAGGGAAGAGACGCCTATGACCCCGTACGTGACGAGATATGTTTGAACCTTGGTGGTTTCTCCTGCTGCGGTGTTCTGTCTCGCCCAGAAGCGGAGGACATAGTTGCTTAGGATGGAGAATCCCTGTCCGAGGATCATGCAGAGTAGGAATGTCGTGAAGCCAAATTTTGACGCTGCGGAGATGTATGACTTGTACACTGCCTTCTTGACCATTCCGCGTTCGGTATGCTCTTTCGGCTTGGCACTCTCTCGAAGATCTCGGAGAGCATCGCGTTTTGCTTGTTCGTTTGAGACGGAAGATGCGCGGCGCAATTTGACTGTACTCATCCGGCGGATCGTCATGCGCTTTTCAACGCTCTCCTTATCATCGAGGCTATCGTCGACGCTCTCAGCTTGGTCCTCGGATGGACTTCCATCGAGGATGGTGGGCAAGACCGATTCTTCAGTCTTGTCCGATTGTTTGCCGAGCCCAGTGATGAGCTTGTACAACTCAGACGAAGAGTTGGCCATGGCGTCGGCGTATGTCCCACGCTCCAAGATGATCCCTTGCCGGAGCATAATGACATGATCCGTCTGGGGGAGGAAGTTGACCGCATTGGTGCAGAAGATCCTCGCCTTGTCCTTGAGCAAGCCGTTGGGGCCGATCACACGGTCGAAAATGTGTCGCCCAACGTGTGAGTCCACGGCGCTAAGCGGGTCGTCGAGGAGGTGAATGTCGGCCCGGGCGTAGCAAGCACGAGCGAGGCAGATTCGAGCTTTTTGACCACCAGAGAGAGATACCCCTTTCTCTCCCACTTCAGTCATGTCGCCATGTGGTAGGACACGTAGATCCGAACGAAGCGCACAGGCGTCCAAGACCTCTTCGTAAAACGTGAGATCTACCCGATGACCAAAGACGATGTTGTCTTTCACCGTTGCAGAGAGGATCCAAGATGATTGAGGAAAGTACGCCACATCGCCACGGATGGTGACCGAGCCATCGGATCGAGTCATTTCACCCAACATCGCGCCGAGGAGGGACGACTTGCCATCGCCAACACGGCCAATGACCGCTAGAAGCTCGCCCTTTTTCACCGTCAAGTCGATGTTTTGGAGTATCGGTTCTGTCGAATCGGACATCCAACGAAAATCGCCATCTTTGATGATCACCACGTCGTCACCTCGGTGAGGTGTCCCCTGTGGATCGTCTTTGGGTAAGATGAATTTACGAGCGTTGGAGTCAAGTTCATCGGCAGCGAGGAATTCTTCCAACCGACCGACCGATACTACCGCCTCGATGATGCTGTTGATAACGTTGGAAACGGCTGCCAGGGGAAAGCTGAGCAGCTGGAAGAGTGAAATCGCCGGGAAGATGATTTCACTTGTGAGGGTCCTTGAATTGGTTGCGACAAAGGACGCGAATGTTGCAAACGCGACCAAGAACGGAGTCGAGGTCCACAAGAAGTTACTTCCGCTCTGGATGAGACCAATCTTGCGGAGTAGCCTGAGCTCGTTCTGGTTCCTCGCGTGGAAAACTTTCTCGGCAAACGCTCTTTCCCAGCCGTACAACTTGATCGACTTGATGTTGTTGAGGATCTCGTTCATGACCCGAATCCGCCTGTCTTTCGTCTTCATCATCTGGCGCTGGAGGGCTTTGGTGTACTTGGCGGTCATCGTATTGATCGGGAGCTGCGAGCAGTGAGCGGGTCCTCGATTCAAACTGATGTCTTACACTGAAGACCATGACTGCGACACCAATGAATGCCTGCCACCCGACGAGGTTGTACAACGACACGAAAGCGAGGACAATCTTTACAACTTCAGAGGTGATCGGACGGTCCATGTGTACTCACCCACCTGAAATGGCCCAGACCATGCCATATGACCGTACTGAGATAGATCCGCAATCCTCACTGCGTCGACAGATTGCAAGTTGACGATATCTCCAGTGGTCCTCCCCGCTTTTTCGCCGTTGCTCAGCTTTAGCGACTTCTGGTAAATGAGCGTCACGAGGCCACCTTGGACCCTCATCCCTATCCACCTCAGCGTGGTTTCGGAGGCAGGAGCTCACTTACTCGTTGAGAAGCGCCGATCCAAGGATTGGTGCAACGTCGAAGTCGCCACAAGGGCACTGACAAACATGAGGATGCTGATCGCGTACCCAGCTACAGGGGGCATGGGCTTGTCCGTTTCGTAGCTCGAGACATAGCTCAACAGAAGTCGGAGTAGCTGAGGTTGGAGAAAGCTGAGGCAGTCGTATGCCGCATTGAAAATGCCCCCGACGACATATGGCCCACTGTATGCTCGGAACATGGCAATCTTTAGGGACGGCTTGGACTTGCGTCCGGCTTTGAAAAGGTCCACCTGGTGTTGCCACGTTGCAGCCAGTCGGTTTGATAGCGATTCGGCAGAGTCGGATAGTGGGAGGGACCACATGTCATCTTCACCCAGAAACTAAAGAGGGTCAGATAATCACCACTAGACACTCCCTTTGTGTACCTTTTTCGTTCCGAGCGACAGCATTGCTGCAAAGGGTTCAGCGGTCAGTCTTGCCCCACAATTATTCACGCCATACCCACGCGTGAACCAGGAGAAGCTCAATCTGTGATGGCAGTTAGCCAGAGGATCGGTAAGGGGCGCCACAATCCCACCTTTCGTAGATATTCGCGGTGAGGATAGGACTCTCCACCTCGCCATACTCGTTCTTCCTCGGCACCGCGCCTCCACCATTCAGTCCATCGACCGCAATGGCTTCTTCATCCTCATCATCGTCCAAAGCGACCCCCCCCTCCCTCTTACAAGGAGCCCTCCACTTCATGCCCTTCCACATCTTCTCGGGGCTATATAGCTCGAGAAGAAAAATGATGAATCCCACCCCGTTACTCCCGATCCAGAGTAATTCTCTCGCGAGAAGTCGATCGGAAGACGTGTCCGAGAGGTGATGAGACAAGTTTCCCGTGAGTACCGTCGTTCGGAGTCGAACTGCGGAGATGAGGAGGTAGGCTGGCCAGAAGAGGAGAATCAAGGTGGACGAAGTCCGGGAGGTATGATGATTCAGGGTCGTTAGCTGGAGGAATACAAGCTGGGCAGCGAGATACAGGATGTAATGGACGGAGGAGAGTGGTGATTTGCGGAATGAAGGGAGAGAGAGAACGAGGGAGGTGAATATCAGCACGGATGTGAGGCCTAGTAACGACTACGCCTCGTCAGGAACTGCTTGCCAGTACCTAAAACCACCCACGACCTTAATTCGACAGACTCTTTCACTCGCTCTACTTCTATTCGTCCATACAAGCCCATCTTTGGCTTCGGGCCACTTCAATCGTCTCCGCTTGGAGATAATTTGCGCCGATCCAGCGATGAGAGCGATGCCGAGGGGGACAGGAAGGACCACCGCGTGCTCGAAACATTGGGTCAAGTCGAGATCGCGAGATTGGGAGATCGGATGGAGGGGCCATGAACAAGTGGAGGATGGGCCGAGGGAAGTGAGGGCATCAAAAACCGCCTGGAAAGGCATGGTAATGTTGACTACAGGAAGAATCCCAAAGAAGTTGGGTGAATTGAAGATGCTGATCTATCAGGCAGATTCGAAGAATTCGAATTCGGCTACTCTAAGCCATTAGGCTCCCGACGGCCAGATCCATACTCACGCCTATCGAGTTAAATCCACGTGACTCCATACCCCTCCCGCCTGACCATAAACCCTTTGGGCGGCAGCGGCGAGTTGACGCGGAAACTGTCAAGGGGTCGAGGTAAGGGTTGGTTAGCTATTAGAGGGAGATCAAGTCACCGTAAAGTATAAATCCCAACAAGGTTGCGCTTTCCATCGTCCGACGGTCGTAAGCATCGACGAGCTTTACGGTACCCTACTGGCCCCGACCGGCCGGACCATCCTGGGAGAGTAGGCATCAGACATGATGTGAAGACGTGACGCGTCTGCAATCCCATCCTTGCATCATCCTCGCGTCCCGGTCAAGTTTCACTCTCATTTCCTTGCATATCGTTGCGGCTCAGAACAACAAACACCGACAGGAGAACGACAAACAACGATAGTCAACCGTGAAGATGTCCAACACCTCCGACAATGAGACCGAGTACCCAGGTCGGGAGAGCTTGGAGATCACCAACGCTGAGGACAACCGATTCCCATCACGGGAATGTGTCTTCCCGTCATTCAAGGTATACTGCATAACTGGTGAGCTGGCCATTCTCTCCCATCGACGTCCACTCAGTCCTTAGATGCCGACACAACCAAGTGGGACACCCCTCTTTGTTTCAGACGACATCCTCCAGTCCATTGGTTTGGTCTATCATCCCCGCTAACTGTGTCCTCGTCTGTACCACCTGCAAGGAGGGTGTCCAGCCATCCGCAATCCCGGCTCATCTCAACAAGAAGCATGAGATCGTCATCCCCATCAGCAGTGACCCAGCCATCCTCCCAGCTGGCATACCCCATCGTCCAATCCCTCACGTCATCCAATGCCCTCACTGCCGGTACATTGCCATTCAGAGCAGCAGCATGGCCGTGCACATGTCCATTGTCCACCGTGGGTGTGTATCCAGTCCCGAAAACTGTCTCCTGCCAGCGTTTCTGGCCAGACTCTACATGGGCCTTTTCTGGCGTCACTCCATGCACCGGCACAACAGCGGCCAACAATCTCTGGCTCGGGGCTCAGACACACATCCCATCTCTCAACCATCAACTCACCAAGCTGGATGACCGGGATATGACCCCAATCTTACGCAAGTACCGGTGGCATGAGCTGCTGTCTGGGGTGGGATCTACCGGACAAGACATCAAGACGCTCACATCCCTTTTCCTCTTCCTTCTCCGGGCAACCATCTCACCCGATGCTCAATACCCGGTCACTATTGACCGTCATTTGGAGGATGCCATCAGTCCACTTGACTTAGTACTGCCATCTGCAGGCTGCCATCTGCAGGACAACACGGTTGACATTCAGGTCATCTTCCGCATCATCATTAGCCTTCTCCAACAATCCCCACCCAATGCTCACCGGCAGCAGTTTCCGTTACTGTCCTTCATTGTAGATGGACTATGTATGCGAGGTACGGATTTATGGAATTACGAATTAAGGAGGCAGTGTGGCGATTCGAGAGTGTTTATGCTTCGATATTCGACATATCGATGGCGATGAGGGAGCAGCGCTTGGATGAGGGGCTGCAAGAATTGGGATGGAAGTGCGCCAGAGGACTGTACATCGTTGAGAGATGAAGGATGGTCCACTGAATCTTGGCAAGGAGACGGATCAAGTCATCAGGACGGGCAAATGCAGCATCAGGCCGCCGGGCAGCAGCAATCGACACCTGTGTTGGACTCATCGCTTCTACGTCAACTGAGTCCAACCAGCGATCGACTCAAACAACTCTATCACTTCTTCATATCACCGACTGCGTGATATTCATCACGATAGCCCACTCGTCGCCGCCTTCAACCTCTGGCAGCTATATCCCGCCATATCTCGTCCGACCGCTATTGGGACCTACCCCAAGATCATGGCCAACAGCTAGCACCCCTCCTTTTACTTCCACTCTATCCAGGCGCTCCTGGGAACGCGGCGTTCGGCATCAGCAAGCCTTCCGAATGTCTCATCCCCAGCTAGTTTGTCTTGTCGCATATCTCGACCTCGATCCCGTCCTTCAGTCTAAGAATGGTAAGCCCCAGGCCTGCCCCCTCTATCAGATAGGCGTCTTCATCTATCAGATGGCTCATGGACACACCCTGAACGTCATAGAGCGCACATTCCAAGTTTCGAGTTTGTCCTTCCCTTCCGCCGTCAGTTCAAGCTTATCTGAGTTGTAGAGGGTTCTGTCTATGTTTGGACCGGTAGATACGTCATAGCGCTCCTCGGCCAGCGCTCTCGCTTCATATCGTGGCCAACAGCCCGCCAGAGGAGCGACATCAAGTTCAGCTTTTTGGAGGAATACGGCATTCTTCGATGTGTTGGCGTTGTCGACGGGGTTCCATGTCAACCTAGCTACTGGCCCGGCAAGGGACAACGCTGGCGCTTTCCACAGTCGCAAGTAGCGCTAAGGCTACAACACTCTCGGTGTTATAGACGACCCCAGGCGCTTTCGCTACCTCCATTATGGATACCCAGCGTCTTCGAGTGACATGCGTGTTCAACATGCCACCAAGCCTCTGAACCCACCGAGACACGCATTTGTCCATCAAGAAATACCTGCTAGCAGACTCTGAGTTCACCGCATCCAATCAGATGGTCCCCCATGTTCAGAAACACGTCTGGGAATACGATTATGCGAGGGCGTCCAGCATACTTCAACATCGTCGCTGCGACAATGCGCTATCAAGTTGAGCAGCAATTGGCATACTCAAGTCGTGCTGAACGATCCTTCGCATCATGCCCCTACGCCTGCGGATCACACACGACCCGGCGCTTGCCCACGGCATCATAGTTCCATGTGTCATTCACCATAACCTTGTGGTCAACACCGATGACGACCCGCTCGACGACAACGAGAACGCCAATGCCAAGGCACGGCATGCAGCCCGAACCGGTCAAGCAGAGATGTCGCAGACGCGCTGCGCATCCCCGAGCATCTGCAGCGGCGAGAGAGACTGGTGACGGAGGTGAATTCCACAGCTATGGAAGACGACGAGGAGTTTGACTTGGATGACTACGAGGTCTGGTAGCTGGTACGCTCTACTCTCCCCTGCTCCTCCATAAGCCTATCATACCTCTCTTCCGCTTCCCTGATCAAGACGTCATATGGATCGGTTGACCCCAAGCGCAGACGATAGCTTCCTCCCGTGTTGCTCGATATCGAGCTTTCACGCGTCACAGTAGAGGGTCCCGCTCATAGTATTTACCTAGGCTCAAGGGTATCCTTACTATCACTCCATAGTCCTTATCCATACCGTGCCATTATCCCGATCTGTAGTGAGCCTCCACAGACAACTCTTGTCATTGCGCTACACCCACCGACGATCGATCAAGCTATGGATACTCATACCGTCCTTTGATCAATTCGAGTCATTCCGTACAACCTCGAGCCACCTTGAGTTACCTAGATCAGTTTCGAGATATCTCTTCTGAGCGCAAGTGAGAACCACGTCATATAGTCATGGACTCCATCTTGGCGGTACTTGACTTCTTCTTGCCCTTGGTGCCATGCTGGAAGACCTTGAAGTTATCTCCCTGCTCCGACCAGCGTGTCAAGACGTCAAGCGAGCAGGGACTGCCAGCTTCAGCGTCGCGACGCCAAACTTTTGCTCTCTGGGCGCGTGTCTGGGTGTTCCTCTATGGGCGTCCATCTTCCTGCGGCATTCACTGTTATGGTTGGATGGATGGGGAGGGTAGACGGCCGAGCTGAAGGAACGCTTCAACACCGATCGCGTCAAAGCTCCGTACAGGGGTCAATGGGTCGCGATTGGCTGATTCGTTCCGAGTATCCATACCGCAAGGAGGAAGCTCTAGGTGTGTGCTACAGTGTGTCGAGAGCTGAGAGATGTAGCTATGACCGTTGACTAGATATGAGGCTTGGACAACAGGCTGCATGTCAAACGGTCGTCTCGACCGCGTCTAGCTATAGCAATGTTTCACAAACTCACATTGCCCCATGGGTGATTTTGGCCCTCTATTGGAAGAATCCCGTCTAGAAATGACTAGCCTACGCATCGCTCCTACTCTGAGGGGGATGGAGTTCATGCAACGGATACTGCGCTTAATCCAGGGATCTCAAGAGCGTACCGGACCCATCCGCAACCACCGCTCCGAGAAGGCCTTTAGTCCACGTAACCTTACTTGCTCGCGAATGTCTCGGCTCGACGGCAAACCACTCAAACAAAAAGGCATATGCCGGATTGACACATGTAGGTGACCCATGAGGATATTTCTTGCCTACCGGCGAATGGGTCAATAAACTGGATAGGTTTCGACAGGCCGCGGGGCATGGACATCGGTCGCACCACAGGGTGGACGCCTTGACAGGTATCGTCATGGAGAAGGTGCCCGCAGGTGAAAAGTCATTCTCCCAGGCCTTGGCTACACCTGTATAATCAGCACAAAATGAACTAGCTCTTCAACCGCTCGTGTCTAAGTGATTGTCCTGTCCTCCCCCGTCTTACCAGTGCGGTGCTCTCATTGAAGCAGAACTCCTCACCTACCCACCCCTACATGACAACGTACTTGGACAAAGTCAGCGAATCCCATCTCTACAAAACCGTCCTCGACGACCACTTTCTCCTCTACGAAGATGGGTCTGCTCCGGTTGGCGAGCGCTCTACTGCTACCTTCGTCAAGCTTTGCGGCGGATTGTCCGCGACATCGCTTCGAATCCTTGCGCGTCGCCGACGAGTTTCTTGGCGTCTACACGAATGGTACGGAGGCGACGGTCGTCTGAATTCTATCCGCCGGCGTCGTACCGAGACGGGACCTTCAGCCTGGTGGGACTATGATCGATTACGAGAGTTCACAGGTCCAGGATTGTGAACTGCGGTGTCTGCCCTTGCACGTCGAGATATGAAACGTAGTGTGGGTACAGTCTCGTACTGGATTGAAAAGAATCCCGGACCCGCTCCGTTGCCCGGGGATCATGACCCAAATTGCCACGTGGCTGCCGCGCGGTGGCCGAGAAGGCCGGAAACGGTCTGTGATCCCCATTCCCCGTGTTCAGCTTTGGAAAAGGAGGCACTCTCGCTCCCTTTTGATCGAAGCGGTGTGGATGAGATCACCAGTAGATCTCTGACGGGCCCGCGTCACCGTCGGGGAAAAAAAGGTATATAGAAGACTAGTCGTCTTTCGAGGTCGAGATTTATCTTCCCATCGAGTTGACTTGTGTTTCAAATCATCACACACCTATCCACTACATAAACACCACTAACGACCCAGCACCTCGGCAACATGACGACCTCAATGGAAGCCTCTCCCTTCCCACCCACCTACTCCACCATCTCACTTCCCGGCACCCGTACCACTCCTCCCCCCCCCTCACCCGCAAAAGCCCCCGCATCGGCACCGGCACCACCCGCACCGATCTATACCGAGGAGAAAGGCGAGAGGGGATCGACAGACATCCTCAAACACACCGTGTCTGAAGATGACCCTGCCTCATACATCCGCGACCCTCACAAACTCGTCGGATATCTCATCCCCTTCCCATCCCCCAACACCTTCGACTCACATCACACCCCCACACGATTCCTAGTCTACACACCTCCGCCCCCGCCGCTTCTCAAGCTCGCACCTGGGGAGAAGGAGAGTACGACGCATAAGTTGCAGAGGAAATGGCAGAAGGAGTTGAGGATGGCGAAGACCAAGAACGCGAAGTTGTTGAGTGTCAAGGGGATCAGGGGGAGGGTCGCCAAGACCACCGAATGGGCGGCCAACAGAGTCACCTCTGCGGATCTAGAATTCGTCAATCGTATCCCTATCGACAAGAGACCCAAGGCGGCGAAGACCAACGGCAAATCGTCGCCGACACCTTCGGACGGTAGCGTCGATGTGGAGATGGGTGAACCCACCGCCGAAGCTGGGAGGATCAAGCTCGAGGAGATGGTCCTCGTCTATCCACCCTCCCTCGACATGAGTGAACTCGATCTCCGACGAGAACTCGTCGAATCCCTCGGTCGTACCCGTACCAAGGCGCAAAGGGACGCGATCGTCTCCACCAGTCTCCTCCCATTCTCATTCGCTACCGACCTCGTCCTCGCCCACGTCGGCGCACCAGGCGGTCTAACCCAATTCAACGGCGGATGGGCCGCTCTCTCCCTCCGTGGCGCCAAGTCCGCTCGATCCATCACCAAGCGACTCGCCTTATCCGCCAACGAGCAAGACGTCGAGGAATCCGGTGAACAAGACCCGACCAATCCCAAAGCCGAACTCCAAAACCTCAAACTCGTCTTCCACTCGAGTCCCCGAGTCGAAATCCTCCGCGAATACCTCGCCGCGAAATGTACCGACCGAAACGACAAGTTGTTCAACGCTGCTGCCGGTTCTTCCGAGGCGACGGACACGGACGTTCCGATGATCGGGGAGAACGAGGTGCTCGAGGCGATTGGATGGCAACCGAGTGGACAGACGAGTATGGAGGAGCGGAATTGGGAGGATGAGGCGTGGGAGAGACAACAGGTCGAGGAGGATTTGGAGGAGGTCATGAAGAAGGCGGCAAAGACTTGGGAGGAGTGGGTGCAGTTGCACGCGAAACACCCGAAGAGGGCTTCGAAGCAGTAGACTTTCTTAGGTTCTGCTTATGGATGATTGTGTATTCACACATCGCGTTATGACTTTTCCACAGCACAAATCTCGAACTGACACTTCCATCTCACTTCAATCTGGAGACTTGCTCTGAAATCTCCAGGCTGACCATCATAACCCATGCATTCGCCGCTAATCTCGTTTCTGCGGATCATCAGGGACGAAAGACGGAGCAAGAGCAGCAACACCTCTCTCGGCAACAGCGAGCGGCTGTCCGACCTGCCTCGTCGTCATCTCAGGCTCCATCATCGCCGCCGCCGCGATCCCGTCTGCGGTGTTTTCCCCACGTTTCTCACGGATTTCGTTGTCGTCTCGCGGTGGATCCGCGCTGGACGACTGCCCTGGTCTCCGATCGAGGCTGTATGACCGGGTATGGATCGCGACCTGAAAACCATCTGCTCGGCCGGGGTCGAGGCATTCGCGATGCGGCTCACAAACAACGCTGCCAGCAAGCACGCCGTATTGACGATCCAGCACGTCTACGTACCCACTTAGCCACGGCACTCCTGCTTGAGCTCCATCAGATCAAATCACTCACCTTCATCGAATCGGCAAACGCCGTCAGCACGGCCACCCTCGTCGTCGCATCCGTCAGAGCGTGCAGCTCCGCATACCCTGATACACCAGTCGGAGCGGTGAACGTCGTACCATACCCGGGGATCGAGGAGAATCGCGAGCGGATACCGGCATTGAGGATAGCTTCGAACACTGCGACACCTATCACCTCCTCAGCGGATCCCCTTAGAGCTCAGGTAGAGAGGCTCACCGATAGCGCACCCGATAGGCCGGACGAGCGACAACACCGCCGTAAGGGACGCCCACCTCCTTCAAAGGCCTCGCGGCCTGACAAGCGATCAACGGGAGGCTGCAACGACAACCCGATCCCAACAGCTGCTACGACCACCGAGTGGAGCCCCGTAGCTGAAGAAGCGGTACCACATTGCGAAACCTATGGCGCCCAGATGAGCGGGCGGAGAACTTTTTCCTTCCAGTGGGAGATGACGAATCCGGCTGTGGAGAGTCGTGTTAGTGGAGTTGAGTGGAGGGAGGGACGAGGGAGAGAAAACGTACCGACGAGCCGGTGAATGTTACGAAGGTTGCGTAGGGGGTACCGTATGATTGAGGAGTGTCGAAGCCGGAGTCTGCGGCTATGGAGAAGCATACGAGGAGCAGACAAGCGCCGCCCATGATCAGGAACCTGAGTCTCCAGTTCCGTCCGTGGTGGTCGACTGAGTGGGAAGGGCACGTTACAGTCCGAAGAAGTCGAATGTCCGGAACACATCTCGGATATCGGTCTTTGCGGTGGGATTCAGCTTTAGCGTCGGGATTAGGGCGGCTAGGGCGACGGCTGAGGTGCGGGAGGTTGATGACTGCTCTCGTCAGCCGGACCTGCGCATGAGGGGGTCGGTGAGACGTACAGAAGCACCATCGCCTGATACGACGTGATCAGCTCGCTCGTTCCCGAGGGGTACCAGCAGACGGACCACGAGACATGCTGGGATAGGAGACCGCCGATGAGTCGACCCTACAACGGCGGCAACTGTAAGAGCTGTAGTAGTAAGGCCCACGTACTTGGCTCGCTCAACGAGGGGTACGATATCGGCTGGGGCCGCGTCGATTCTGACCCGACTGATTGAAACCGAACCATAGGACGCACCGACAATGATAAACCTGACCCCAGGCCATCAGTTCCGATCATCGCTCCACAAGAAGATCTTGAGGACCCGTGTTGGCCTGATCATCATGGCGTCACCCGAATCTAGCCAGTTGGCGAGTCGAGGTAGAACGATGTAGTTATTGGCGAGGAAGGCGCAAGGTGATAATAACGTCAACTATGTCGGATCGATCGTCAGCTAGCGTCCGCGCAGGTCGTCATGTCCAGGACTCACGAGTGTCGTGGCGATGTAGACCCCAAGAGAACCGGGTTGATCGGTCATCGGTATACGAGCTCCGAACCCTGCGGCCATGAAAGTGGTTCCGAGAGTGAGGACGAGCATGTATCTGTTGCGTCCTTGGAGGAAGAATCCTATGGCAAGGGAAGCGTCGGATTAGGATCGGGTCGAGAATAGTCGTTTCTTGAAATACTCACGAAGCCAGAAGATCACGGCTTGTAGACCGAATCATACCAATTCGACATAACTCAGAGCGATCTTGGGAACATATCCAGTCCTGTGTGATTATATCAGTATATTTCGGCTTGGCGGAGGAGAGTACGTACAGGAGACGAGTCCCGTCAGCCAAGTATTTCACCATGTTGCTTCGTCGATCGATATCGTCAAAGGTGAGGATGATTCTACGGAGATGCTATGAGGTGGCAGTAGTGTGAGTGAGGTCCCATCGTCAGTATGCGTAATATATATGCTTTCCATCATCCCTCTCGACCACGGGGGAAAGGAAAGATTTCGCCAAGTGATCCGAAAGGAAATCGGGGAAGGGAACGGAAAGTCCCCCCGTGCACCCCGGCTTGATCCGAACTTCTGCCGTGCTGGACAACATCCATGACGTGGCAATCTTCACTCGATCTTACCAATCAGTTTAGCCTCGAAAGGTTCTCGCTTACCCATCGCTGTTCGCCTGGACAAAATGTCTAGCCACATTATCAAAACTGGAGGCGCACAGATCGCCTACACCGACCAAGGTTCAGGCGAACTTACGTTGGTGTTCCTACATTACTGGGGTGGGTCTTCGCGGACGTGGGAGAACGTCGTCAGTCAACTCGAGAGCGATTTCAAATGCGTGACGATGGATCATCGTGGGTGGGGACGGTCGATCTCCCTGAACGAGCGTTATGATCTCGATTCCATGGCAGATGACGTGGAAGATGTCATCTCAGCGCTCAGATTGAAGGCGTATATCCTTGTCGGGCATTCGATGGGAGGGAAGGTCGCACAGATCGTCGCTTCTCGACTTGCCGATCGAAGCTCCACATCACCGCTCGTCGGGATGGTGCTCGTAGCCCCTGCTCCGCCCGACCCAATGGAAGTGCCAGCCGAGCAGCGAGCCTCGATGTTGAAATCCTACCAATCCCGCGAAGGTGCGGAACAGGTCGTATCTATCTTGGCTGGGCGACAGCTGAGCGAGGAAGAGCGAGAACAGGTGATCGAGGACACACTCGCCGGCGCACTAGGGGCGAAGAAGGAATGGACCGAGCACGGAATGATCGCGACTGTCGCACCGCGTGCTCGCTATACAGGTCCAGTTCGGATCGTAGTCGGCGAGCTGGATCGCATCGAGACTCCGAATTCCCTGAAAGCTGTATTCAAGGAGCATCTCCCTCAGGCGAGAGTGAAGACGGTACCGGGAGTCGGTCATCTTTTGCCTATAGAGCAACCGAGCTGCATCGTCGCAGCTTGTTTGGACATCTCTTCGGACTTCAGGGCACGGTGATACTGAGGCTAGTCATTTCTATGTACGGGAGAAATGCGAACAGATAGTTTGCCAGAATTACCCGGTTGGGCCATTTTTAGTTCGATTGTGGTCGAAAACGCAACGTACAGGAGGAGAATCACCATCCCCGACCCGACCCAATGCAAAGCCCTCGCAACAATTAAAGGCGTCATACACTTCACAGGCCCACACATCGCGCCAACAGCCGTGAAGATGACGAGACGATGTAGAGTAGAGGTTTCCGACCGAATATATCGGCGACACGGCCGGTCAAGGGAGTCATGGCGGCTAAGCCTGATAGGTAGGACCGAAAGGGTATCTGCAATAGGATGCGGAGTTGAGGGATAGGACGGACGGTCCCGACCCAGGGAGTATTGGGAGGGTGTGGCGGAGAGTTGTTGGGAGATGGAGGGGAGGGACCATCATTGCTGGCGGGACAACCGGACACGGCCAGACCGGTCGATGATGCCAGCTTCCACATCGATGAGCACATGTGCCGAGCTGTGTAGGTCGATCGAGAGAGGGAGATTTGGTCCTCCATCGGAAGGGACACGACGAACCTCCGCACAGGATGATGTGGTCTTACAATTGCTGTCTCATACGTCGAGGCCATCGAGAGACGAGTCGGGAATGTTTGACGTGATGTCACCGTCGGTGGGAGGGACATGGCCGGAAGCGCGTCGGGGGTTTGGTCGGCCCGGGAAGAAGAGAGGGGAACGAGGTAAATGAGATGTTGCTTCTCGTCGAGACTCTGGGCTTCCTCGCTCCTTCACCGTGCTCAGATGTAAGAGCAAAGACGACTCGAATCGCCGTGCTAGAATACAGGTCGATCGACACACTGATGGGGTGAAGGGTGCCATCCTCTCTCAGGCCACGGAAAGATGGTGTGGTCTTCATACAGCTTACGAACGACCTCGATACAGGCTAGATTCACGATCTCTCGCCGACCGATCACACATCCCACAGCACAGCGCCCTTGCTTGACGCCTTTTTTGTAGTCTCAGTCCTCAGACGTAATACCTGAATCCCGGAGTGAGGTCATGCAGCTGTCCAGTCTGCCTCTCCACCTCCTCTGTCCCTTTTGTCCGAGTGATATCGTCGATCTCCTCGCCGACCGTGATCGGGTCGTCGGTCAGTCGCGCTGCGTCTTGACGATCACGTCGAGCATTCTCGTGACGATAGTAGATGGTGAGGTAGCCCGCTACGGCTGCAGCGAGCTGAGGAGCCCATCAGCTTGACTGTTTGCTGATCCGGATCCAGGGGTGGCGCTCACCACGTTGACAGCCAGGTTCAGGCCGAAGCCTCTGAAATACCTCGGCTTCTCTGTCGCGGGGAATGAGAAGGACGCCAGGACTGGGAAACACAGTCAGTCAATGTTCGAGGTGACCAGTCCCAGGTAGCTCACTCGAGAAGCACTGGCCGAAGCCATTCATGAAGCCCAAACGCACCGCCGCTGCCGAGTGGCTCCCCGCCGTGTTCGAGGCCCAACTCAACATCAACGGGCCATTGCAGAAACACCCGAGCACTGCTGGGAAGACCCCGAAATACCGAACGGGATGGTTGTGCGGGACGGCGAGGAGGATGGCGAAGCCGACTGCACTGAAGAGCATGAGGCCGACGACGAAGATCCCGCGGGATTGGAGTCGGTCAGAGAGGTATGAGATCGCGACGGTCCCGACGAAGGCGACTGCGTAGGGCGGGACGGTGAAGAGTTGGGCGCGGGAGGCGGTGTAGCCTAGGGTTTGAATGATAGTCGGGAGGAAGCCGGAGACGGATCCGAGAGTAAGATTGATGGAGAGGTATATAATCCCGTTGAGGTAGGTGGTTCGGGTCGAGAAGCATCGCTTGAGTGCGGAACGGTCGAATTTGTGCGCGCGGTTGTATCCGGTGTCCACGAGTCGCTTGATGACGATGGCTCGTTCTTCTTTCTTCAGGTCTGCCCCGGGATCAGTGAGGACCCTGGAGAGAATACGTGGACGTACATTTGGATAACTCCGGCGTGGAAGGAAGAAAGAGGTAGATGGCGATCGCGAGCAGTACCGTCGGCAACCCTTCAATGAGAAACAGGATCCGCCATGTCGCGATCTTCGACTTGATGAAGGAAACGCCATATGCAATCAATCCACCAAATCTGATGGCACCAACCTATCAGCACGGCGATTGCCTCGTCCAATCGTAGATGATTCACGCTCCCGCCAATGATCCTGACCCGACATACCACGACAACCTCGCGCCAATCTCGTTCCGCTTGTACCACAGGGTGTAGTAAAGCGCGACCGCGGAACCAAAGGCAGCCTCGCCGAGACCGATGAATAGCCGACAGACGACGAGACCAGCAAAGCTGGTGGCGCCTGCTTGGGCGGAGGATGCGGTCCCCCAGATGAAGGCGCCGATGCCGAGCGCTTTGTCGGGGGTGATGATCGTGCCGAGGAGATTACCGGGGATGTTGAAGACCTGAGAGAGTCAGATCAGATTGTGGAAGGTGGGTGGTGGATGGACTTGCAACGTAAGTGATGTAGAACGAAGAGAGGACGATGGAGTAGTTTGTGTCCACGTCCGGCTGAAGCAGCGTGGTCAGACCTTGTAACTTTGCGTTACCGGCATTGCCTCGATCGAGTCTATCTGCCTATCAGTGATGCATCGCTCTGCTTTCGAGAGAATGACAGACGCAGCGGCGACGTATAGTACGACCGTGAGGGGTAGGATCAGGATCTGTAGCGAGTCAGTGAAGCCTCATTCGATTCCTTCCGTCGACTTGCATCAAGCTTGCGGACGACCTTCTTCTCGATCGCTTGTGTGGTAGCATCGTCCGGGAGTCCACCCTCCTCGACATACTGCGTTTCTGACTTCTGCTCCTCCATGGCTTTTCAATATCGGACCAAAAGATATCTCGAAGTTGAGGGAGAACGATGACAAGGACACCCGCATCCGAGACGATAAAGATCTGGGGTCTTTGTATTCCTGGACATGAATGCGGGATTTTCCGTGGAGATGCCGAGAACACCTCGATCGATCGGTAGCCGACTGGACAACTCTCGGACGATCGGGCGGCATAAATACCGACGCCGGCATGCCGGTTTGCCGCATGGAGCATCAGTCGTCGGCCGTTCGGGGGTTTCGGCCGACCTAGGCAGCGATTTCGAAAGTGAATCTACATCTCTGCTTTCAAGCGAAGATATCTCAGACATCCCAGCTGCAAGCCGAATCAGGATCATCCTTACGATCCACGAAGATGACGACCGCCAATCACACTCGGAACGGATCGACCTACATCAAACCGTCCACGCGGCTGCGACAGCTCTTAGCTCAGCCTGGTTGTATCCAAGCGCCAGGTGTATACGATGGGATCTCAGCTCGACTCGCCATCGAAGCTGGCTTCCCATGCATGGTGTGTTGCTCTTCCTCGTTTGCCGATTTCGCAATCGTTGACTCCGATGCCGAAATCAGTACCAATCCGGCGCCATGACCACCGCCTCCCGCCTGGGCCTCCCCGACCTCGCCTTTGCCTCCCTCCACGACTTCGCCTCCACCGGTCAGATGATCGCCAACATCGACCCTCGGGTCCCACTCATCGCAGACGCCGACACGGGATTCGGTGGACCCAACGCGATCGCCCGGACCGTCCAGATGTACGATCGTCTCGGGATAGCCGGATTCCACATCGAGGATCAGATCCAGATGAAACGCTGTGGACATCTGGGAGGGAAGAAATTGGTGGATGTGGAGATCTGGAAGACTAGGATTCGGGCCGCTGTTGCTGGTCGGGAGGCGGTCCCGGGGGGTAGCGACATTGTGATCATCGCGAGGACGGATGCGTTGGCGAGTCATGGGATGGAGGAGTCGATCAAGCGGGTGAGTGGGGGTTATGGGATGATGATCTGGTGGAGGATGAGAATCACGTTGCTCAGCTCATCGCCGCGAGAGATCTGGGAGCGGATGTCGGTTTCCTCGAAGCGATCAAGACCCCGGATCAAATCGAACACGCCGTCAAGACCCTCGCCCCGATGCCTGTGAGCCCCTCTGTGCCCACCATCTATCTGCACAGCTGATTGCCTTTCTGACACTTCCGCAGCTCCTCATCAACCTCGTCCCAAACTCGAAAACCCCGCACTACTCAATCGACCAAGTCTCCTCCTGGGGGTTCAAACTCGCAATCTACCCCGTCGTTTCCGGGAACGCGGCGATGCAAGCGATCCGAGCGTCATTCGCGGAGCTCAAGAAGACGGGTAAGGATGAAGCGATGGGGAAGGGTACTTCGCCGAGGGACTTCTTTGAGGTCATGGGTCTGAGTCATGAGATTGAGGTGGATGAGGCGGCGGGCGGAGGGGCTTTCACCGAGGGGGTTTGATCTGTCATGGATGCAGAGGGAGAAATGAAGGGCAACTTCCTCACCTCGATGAATGGGTTTCCATATGGCGAACCGAAGGTGGGGAACGAGATTCATCCTTCTTGGACGACGACGTTCATCCTTCTTGGACGACGACGTTCATCCTTCTTGGACGACGACGTTCATCCTTCTTGGACGACGACGTTCGGGATAGAGGGACCATGAAAGGCCCAATCACGACGGACTCGATAAGACTGATTCCGTCCAGCCCAGCCGGGAAATTTAGAACACCTCTTCCTACTTTCCATCTCTCCGGGAAACCCAGGCGCTCCACAAAATCTCCGTCATCCATCCCTTTCCAGCATCACCCAACCGCCGGTCAGCATGGCTCCACACGGCCGATGCTATTGCGGCGCGATCGAATGGACCATAACCGGCAAGATCGACACAACCGGGAACTGTCACTGTACAGACTGTCAGCGCATCTCCGGTTCCGCCTACGGCTTGACGAGTTTCCTCGTCTCCGGGGCTGAAGGGGTCGAATTCAAGGGTACACCGAAGATCATTCAAGGGAAGAGCGATGCTGGGAAATCGACCCAACGGTTCGTCCTCCTCCCTTCTCCCGCCCCGACCAACGAGAGCGCCGAATTGAGGTGAGATCAGGGGCTTCTGTGGGGATTGCGGGAGTGCGCTGTTCAATCATGTTGGCGAGGGAGAACCGGACGAACATTGGGGTATCCGGTACGTCTGCCTCTTCCTCTTCCTTGGAAGGGTTGTGGGAGAGGGTCAATGGATGACTGGGAGGCACCCAGGACCGGCGGGATCATCGGCGAGTCACCGAAGATGCAGGTTGAGATCTTCATGAAGAGTAAACCGGAGTGGGTGCCTAGCGCTGTGCCAGAGGTGGCCCGGTTCGAGGCGATGCCCAAGTGAGGGGCATATCGGCGGGAGAAGAGCCGCAAAGTCCCCAGCTGAATGCGCGGAGTACAGATATGCAAGTACGTATGGGGTTCGTTTACAACCCAACCCTTTAGAGGCCGATGATGCCAGTAATGGCTGAACCGAGGATCCCAACGTACTGAGTCAGATCGAAGCCATATGTCCGGTCCCACGGTCCGGACAGGGGGTATTCAAGGAGGGGTTGTGCTCCTCGGCTGGTGGAGATACGCATCAGTTCAGGGTAGCCGTGCTGAGACCACTCACCGACCTGATCCCAGAGTATTTTACCTTTCCTTGCATGGCCGTCCAAGTTATTGGAAGTCACACCAGAGACACTCCCCGTCTCTCTTATTGATTGAGTCGGCTATCCTACAGTTGACATCCAGGATTAGGATCCTTGATACTGCCCAGTCTTCTAGAGACTAGTTCAAGCCACCATGTCACTCCATGTAAGTAGACATCCCCCCTGTACCCCTCATTCCTGCACTTCCCACTCCTTGACCTTCTAATGGTTGCTATTACACCCTGAACTGATACAAACTCCAGGTTCCAGAACCAATCCATACAACAGGTGTCAACATTATGGTCCGTCTGTCCCGTCGGCCATTGTCAATACTGTGCCTGGTAAGGACAAAATCCAGCCCTATTGACCGTTGGTGTGATGCCTAGTCCGGTGACAAAGGCTCGCCCGAATTGAGAAGTGAATAACGATCCTGGGTCTGATACGATATCAGAGGGAATGCCGTGAAGCCGCAGGATGTTCTGCCTGAACATCTGAGCCAGAAGTGGTGCGTCACATCCCTTAGCTGTATATGGACAAAGTGGGCTTGTTTGGTGAATCGATCCACAAAGACCATGATGGAGTCATAGCCTTGGGATGGCGGGAGCTCGATAATGGCGTCCATGCTGAGGGACTACCGAGGCTGGGATGGACCCGGGAGTGACTGGAATGGGCCGTACGGTTTTTGGCGGGGGACCTTGTTCCGTGCGCAAGTGTGGCAACCGGCAACATAGGTGTTGACAAAGTGGCGTAGACCTGGGAAATAGTAGTGTCGAGTGAGGAGGTCATGTGTCTTGGCTTGTCCAAGGTGACCTGCAGTGCTGGAATTGTGTGAAGCTGCCGGAGAAGGTCCATCTTGAGCTCGTGGTTGTCTGGAATATAGATCTGATCTTTGTAGTAGACCAGTCGGTTATTAATGAATAAGTGCTCAAGCCGTTTTGAGACTTCTGGAGGGCGTGATTTGCTGGAATCCTTGAGGTAAGGCAAAAGCTGTTGAAGGAGGTCGTCTTCAGGCTGGAGTTGTCGTATCCTGGAAAGAATATCGGAACGGAGCGGGAGGTTGCTGTCCAGAGTAGGTGGCTGGAGAGCGCCAATGATGAATTGACCAGGTTTCAGAAGTGTGTGGGGAGGTGCCTCAGCAGCTCTACTCCCCTCTTGGAGGTCTTGACGTCTCGTCAAGGCATCGGGTTTGCCCATTTTGGGACCAGGTTGATAGATGATGGTGAATTTGCCGAAATGAGCCAGGAGTGCCCATCGAGCCTGACGTTGAATGCTTCCACAATAGCAAGCATCTCCTTGTCGTAGATCTCATAGTTGAGCTCCGCTGGTTGGAGCTTCCGGGAGTAGTAGGCAACAGGATTGAGTTGATTCGTCTCATTGGGATGTGACAGGATGCTGGCGATAGCGTGATCAGAAGCATCTGTCTCAATCACAATTGATTTGCCGGGTTGGAAGTGCTGGAGGAGCGCTTGTGAAAGCCTCCTTCAGAGTACTGAATGCTTCGTCCTCAGACCGGCCCCATTCAGACTTGATCTCCTTGCGGAGTAGTTTTGTTAAGGGAGTTGTCACTTTGGAGTAAGCTCGGATGAATCGCCTGTAGAAGTTGGCAAAACCAAGGAAGACTTGAATGTCGTAGACAGATTTGGGGGTTGGCCAGGATAGGACGGCATCGACTTTCTTTGGATCCATGCGGACGCCATGATCCGATACGAGGTAGCCCAGGACGTCAACCTCATGCTTGAAGAAGGTACACTTCTCAGCTTTGGCCCAGAGTTGATTTTGCTGGAGTTTGTCGAGCACCTGCTTGACATGGGTGATGTGCTCCTCTCTTGTCTTGCTGAACATGAGGATATCGTCCAAATATACGATGACAGAGATGTCAAGGTATTGACGGAGGGTGTCGTTGATGAGGTTCTGGAATGATGCCGGGGCGTTTGTGAGCCCAAACGGTATGACAAGATATTCAAACCAGCCATATCGGGTGCGGAAGGCTGTCTTCCATTCATCACCGTCGGCAATGCGGATAAGGTTGTAGGCGGCATGGAGGTCCCTCAAATTACCACTTGACAAATCAGGAAATACTCGCCAGTCGGGTTGAAATGACGAAGTCCTGCGCTTGTCAACGAGTGTTCCACTTCGGCGGTCCATTTGAACTGATGGACAAGGACGATCTGGACATATTCGTGCCAGCACGAGGTAGTGTAAGAGCTTTACTTGCGCTTCAGGGACCGCTTCAGGGACCATGCTTGATTCAATGAGAGACGCCGTCCTTCTCGCTGAGAATGTCCACTGGATCTTGCAAAGTCATGGATGGATGAAGTAGGCGGATCGGAAAACCTTACACTTTGAGCGGCGCAAACTCAGCGTGGGACAGCTCATCAGCGGGTCGAGAGTAAGGCAGCAGGACAGTCAGCCCGTACTCGTAAGAATCGGAGCAGCGAAGACCATTGCCATTATCAGAAGAAGGAATTCACCGTTTGTCGTTTCGCTTCTGGTTGTGGTCAAGGGTCATCAGCAGGAATGTGCAGAATATCGGTCCAGGTCGGGATGGCTGGGTGGTTGCTGATACAGAAGACCGCATATTCCGCATCTCAGCATTGCGACCAAACCTCACGCATTCAATCTCCCCTCCTTCGCCAAACTCTCCCTCAATTCCTTCTCCATCCCCTTCAGATCCCAACCCGCCTTCTCCAACTCGGCCCGCCACGTCCACTCGGGCGTATCCTTGAATCCCAGAAGCTTCTGCATCTTGCGGTTCGACAGAGGCGCCTCCCATTCGCCGAGGTCTGAGGCGGTGATTGGGGAGTTTGGGGCGACGAGGGAGAGAAGTGTCCGAGTGGGAAGGAGGGAGGAGGCGGTGTCATTGGTCGCATTGAATACCTAAACATCACTCCTCCAGCGAGACTCTGTCTGGGTGATGCGAGACGTACCTGGAAACCTAGCCCACTGGACTGGCTAGCGAGATGACACATCTTTCCCAAATCCCTCGCGTCGATATAGCTCCAAGCGTTCCTCTTCCTCGAATCCACCTCCATCAGGTACTTCTTAAAGTTTTGCGCGTACTCGTGCGGCTCCACGACATTGCCGATTCGGAAGGCGTAGATGTCTACGCCCTCGCCGTCTTCGTAAGCGTTGGCGAAGCGACGGGCGAAGGATCGGGCGGTGACTTCGCCGAGTTGTTTGGTCAGACCGTATGTGTCCTTGAGATGCGTCAGGGAGGGCACACCGAGGCGACAGGAGAAGGTGGCCTACCATTGGGTCGATGTCGTATTCTTCTAGAAGGGGGAAGGAGTTGTAGTCGTTGCCCTTCTCGCCTTGGGTGAAGCATACTCCATATGTGGTCTCACTCGAAGCGATCACGATCTACGGAGAGTCAACGACGGACTTGATATAACTGAAGTGGAGCTTGTCACTCGGGCAGAGACTCACCTTTCGAACCCCGAGCTTGCAAGACGCCTCGATGACATTGTATGTCGCTTGCGTATTAGCCGCAAAGGTCAGGTTGTCTGGTACGATCATATCCTGCGGCCGGAATGTATTTCAAGTGAAGGTCATACTCGTGATACGGCACGATGTGCTCACCCTCGCATAAGCCGCAAAGTGAACGACCATCGACGGACTCCCCAAATACCCCCCGTTCTTCCTGTCCCTCCAATCATCCTCCTTCCCATACTCCCCCATGTTGAACAGCGTCGTCAAAGCATTGAATACCTGACCGGAATCTGTGAGATTGCATTTGAGCGTGTACACGGGGACGGATTTGTCCGGGAAATCGATGAGGTCGAGATTGAGTATCTCGTGTCCTTGGGAGATTAGGTAAGGGATTACATGACGGCCGGCCTTGCCCCTGTCACGGTCGGTTAGGCGTCGTCTATCGGTCTGATAAGGGAAACTGACGAGCCACCGGTGAAGACGATGCGAACCATTTGGTTGATAAATCGTGTGGTTCTCTACCCCCAGTTGAAAAAACATGGAATTGGATCGGGGACGTCGGCGGAGTATGGGGAAATCCGAATCATGACATCATCCTCCTGCGCCAAAGTTCTTTCTCGGTCGTCTTTCTTACGGATGATGCAAAGACATCTGCTTCGCTCAAATTTGAGGCTAGAGCTTTGAAACCACCGCCGTTAGACCCCATCCCTTAGTCCGCATCATGTTACCCTTGCAGCAGAGCCCCCATCACCTCCCGCCATCGCCCAACACACCCCTTCTCCATCACCCATTCTACATGTTGGACGGCTGGAAGGTAGCTCAGGACCGGAAGGAGGGTACTGGCAACGGCCAAGGGCAGAGGATCATTGATAATGCCCCTTACAGCGCCAAAGAGGACGCAGAGGCCAATGTCATGAGTGCGCACTCGTCTGCATGCTCTGGTCGCTACTTAAGTCTTCTCTAGCTGAAGTCTACCGGAGATGTCCCAAATGTGAGGCTCTAGATCCTGTCTTATAGATCCTATCTTCCGCAACAAGGACGGTGGCACAGCTTTCTTAAGGGCGGACTCGAGTCAAAGCTACAACCCAACCCTTGCCGCATTCCTCAGTACCCAGCCGATTCATGCTTCCCCTGCAGCTTCCACGCACACTGCACCGGTTCGACGGCGTGCTCATAGACCGTCTGTGTCACGATCGTGAATTGAAGCTCGGATAATATCGCCGAACATCGCCGAACATCGCCGAACATCACCGAAGATAGGCCTGAAAGGCGATGTATAAAAGGGATGGACTTGAGAGTCGGGGAGAATCAGCGATTCGAGATTGAAAGTCACTGAAAGTCATTTAGAGTCACTATAGTTACCTAGCCTACTCATAGCCTCTGCATCTCTAGCCCACGCTACTCGACCGGCACTTAACTCCGCTACACCCACGCGTGTCCTCGAGTTATTCCAGCCAAGTTCGACCTCGGTAGCCCATCTTTGCCGAAGCTCAGACGACCGTCGCCGATTCTAGGAGCTGAGCGTCGGGCCTATTTGCTGGTTGACGTAGCACTGACAGTGATAGCCTCGTTTTGTAGTACATTGAACATGGTTGCAACCCGTTTCAGAGTACATTGCCGGAGCAAATTACTGAGTACTGTACGTAGCCGCCACAATCCACGTCCGCATCGCAGCCCAGCGCGGATCCCATTCTGAAGCTGGACAACTGCTTTCCGTATGCCTGGGAGGGGCTGGAGGAGAACGCTGCGACTTGTCCCGGTGTCCGAAACCTGCATACGACGATATCGGGCTTCATGGAGAGGCTGAATGTCCGCTTGCCAAATTACGAAGCGGAGAGGACCGTTCCGATGTCAAGCGGTACGTCCAGCTTCGAAAATGTATGTATCCTCCTGATCGGATTCGTCATAGATACCGTCATAAGCGATCGCTTGGACCTCTGCGCCATCATCCGGTTTGTCAAGGCCAAAAGTAACCTGTCGTCCGGCTGATGTGGGAATGGTAGATCTTTCGGTGCCGAGCCACTCATCGATGGCTCGTCGAACGGGATGACATTCCCGGATCTTACTATGGCGTTCGGTACGGATCAGCAGCCGGACAATCTCTATGGGCTCATGCGGTTCCAATAACGCTTGAGGCGCCTCGAGAGATGTTGGAGATTGATGCCCTTCGTGAATGATCTATCAAAGGGAGCGGCGAAGTCCATGGTGGGTTCTATGCCGAGGCGATGAGAACCGGAGATGAGAACTGGCCATACATGGTCGAATGTCGTCATGTACCATCGGATTAGCATACCTCTCGGCTCGTTTAGTCATACATACACCTTATGCGATCAAATGCAATGCTCTACCATCAACCTTCTCGTTCGGTCTTCGGCTTCTTCGGCTTCGGCTTCGCCTCCTCATCGCTCGACACATCCTTATTCTTCTTCGGGGCCTTTGCCTCCTTCCTCTTCCGGATCTCCTCCATCATCGGGTCGCTCGCATCTGATGCATCGGCAGATTCCGCATCGGAATCGCTCTCACTCGGCGATCCGCCATCCGACTCTTCATCCTCAAAGTCCTCGTCTTCTATGAGATCATCAGCTTGTCCTCGCCAACTGGGAAGCTCGACCTACGTGACGCATCCTCATCGTCGTCCGCGGTATTCTTCGCCTTCCCCTTACCCTTCTTCCCCTTCTCCTTCACTTCGTCCTCGCTAGGTATGCTCATGTCGTCATCGTCGATATCCTCATCTGTGATCGGATCGACGTCCATCACTTCCTCCATCTCATTCTTCAACCGGACGTTCTTGGATTGTAGGAACGAAGAGATGGGCGAGACTTCCTCTTTGCTGATGGCGCTGAAGACGTGGTCGGCTGCTTCGGTCTTGGAGACGACTCGCATGTCGAAAGTCTTGGCGGACGCTACCCCACTGCCGACTCTGTAGGCTGTCAGACGGAATACACCAATGACAGGAACATTCACCGTGAGAAGGATATGCTTTCGGTCTTCGAGAAGTCGATGAGGATAGGTTGTTTCGCAATGAATATCAGACCCTTCTCCAGGAAGTACAGCTCTCCTTGGACGGCTTTGACATTCGCCTTAATCCCGTTGAGACCTTGAGCGCTGCGTTGTCAGCGGGAGTCAGCTCGGGATACGTACTTTCTAAAGCTCCCTGGTGGAGTGACCTTCTTTCCGGTCAAAGACTTGAGGACCCGTGAAATGACCTGGAATGTCGGGGCTTCGTACTTTCTCTGCAAGTCTGGGAACTTTGCAATCTCCTCGCTGACTAATCAGCTAGAGTTCTGCCTGCGGGACCTACTCAGAAAGATTGAGCTCAGCATCCACCTCCTCATCCTTTGGCCATTGGGCGACGAGGAAGGGATACCGCGTTGCTCCTTGTCGGATAGGCGGGTCGAGGCCAAGGACAAGCTGAATGTGGAGGTCGTCGACTTTGGGGAGAAGGAAGATACGATGGATGGAGGTGAAGGGTACTCGATAGTCGGTACTCTTCCCCAATAGTCGCAGGGATTCGAGGAAGAATTCCAAGGAATATCGTCCTCTGCCCATGTCAGTACATAGTTTGTTTAGGTGCACTCACCTTGGGGTAAGGATCAGAACATCCTCAAACACCACGATACTGTCTCCGATCACGGTACCGATGTCCGCCTTCTCCTTGATGATATTGTGCATCGCCTCTGCCGCGCTGATCTCATTTCCATCCTCATCCAGCTCCGTCTCCTCCTCATCGCTCCCAGCCTCGCTTCCTTTACTCTTCATGCTCTTCCCCGGGACATAGAAGCGCATCTCAACCAGCTCGTCGGGTACCCGCGAGGTTGAAATTTTCGGATCGGTAGGTTGGGGCGGAAGGGGGCTGAATTCGAGAGCGACCTCGTTCTTGCCGGCGATGTTCGAGTTGGCGACCATTGACAGGGGAAGCTCAAAGGCGCTCTTGCCCTGCACTGTGAAAGCTATCTCGTTACCTGTCCGAGTGTCAGCAAATCTAGCTCAGTTCAGGTCAAGGAATGCAACTCACCTTGGACCTGCGCTCTTCCCCAATTCCACCCCTTCAGACTCGTATCTCTCGTCTCGACCTTGACATGAAAGTAATCGTCCAGCGTCCGCTTCACCTTGTCCAAGTCCTGACAACAAAGGATCTCAGCTCCTCTGTCCCAAAAAATTACATAAAGGCACGTACATCGCGCTTGAACCCATCAAAGGTCACGCGAGGCCTTTCGGCGTGCCGCATACTCAAACGGAGCTGGAAGTTTCGGGCGACCCTAAGGATACGATTGTGAGCGATACATGGCCAGATTTGAGCGGCCAAGCTTGCTAGTGCTGCAAACAAACTCACCTCAGCCATGTCGCCCCCCTCACATCCCCACCACTGTACGTCATCGGGTTGTTCTCCTCACTTTGATACGACTTCCAGCCAAAGCCGGCTGCGTTAAAGCGGAGTTCTGAAAGCAGGTGACCAGTGATGAGCGTAGCATGGCCTTCATGGAAGCCGACAAGGCTGATGCGAAATGGCAAAATGTCGACTCACTGCCCAGCTCGGCGGAATCGCTATGGAAAACTGTACGAGGATCAGCTCGGTAAAGCGCGATGATGAGAACAGCGAACCATTTTCGAAGGTTACGATGGACATTTTCTAATCCTGTTACCTGCCCGAGAGCGACTCGATTCTGGCTCGATGACAAAGGGCGATGAGCTGAGCAATAGAGCTGTTCGAGCGCGTCGCTTGTTTTGATACCATGAGGGACGTTCGCCTATGAATATCCACGTCAGCTTCCCGCCCCATCGTTTCAGCTAGTTTTGTTCCGCATCATTCTTGGCCTTTGCTACCCCTATTGAAAGGGCGGGGGAGCTTGTCTGGTTCGAGGTATCTCCGGCTGTCACTCGGGACATTGTCCGAGGTCGATCTGATGTACAATTGACGGATCTCCCCACCGCTGATTTTGCTAAGGTTCTGAGGGCTGGGAAAGAGCTCTTGCCTCTCCCCCAGTCACTGCTTCAGACGTGATTGCCGGGCTTGGCCAATATTCAAACTGGACCCATTCTTTGATCGGCTTTCGACCCAAACGCTTGCGCGCGAAGATAGTGACTGCATCGTCTCCTACATCTTCGCCGACCTCGCCTCCCAATCCGGGTGGTCGCCAGCCACATCTGCAGCTTTACACGGGACCTGGACCGCATCCCGTTGAAGACTGCCGGCCGTCGCTTGAGCCCGTATTGATCGAAGAAATGATGGGAAAACCTCTTGAGAGACGCCAGGTCCGACCCTACCAGACTGAGACTGCAAAGCCTGATGAGGAATGATGCCCATCGCACTGTCCATATCCAATCGCCCCTATCACTGCTTCCTCAACGCCATATCCAACTCACCCATCTCCTTCTTCTTGACCACCGCCAACTTCGGCTTCCACCCCTCCTCCCTCTCACTCCCCCTCTCCGCCTCCGCCTCCTCCTTCCTCCACCCAATCTTCCCCAACATACTCGCCAACCTGCCACTACCCCTCAATTCCTCGAGACCCTCGGCATCACCCACAATCGGCTGGTTACCGATCATGACGAGTGGGTGGTTGGAGAGTGGGAGGGAGAGGCGGTCGAAGATGGTGGTGAGAAGGGCACGGTCGGGTCGGGCGTGGCATGGGACGAGGGTCGGGTGGCGGGATGGACCGTGCAGCGCTTCGAGCTGGCTTAGGAGGTCGTGAGGGTGTTGTGTGGACCTATGCAAAACATGTCAGTCTTTAGCTAAGAGGATTGGAGAAAGAGGACTCACCCGTCACCGCCGTACCAGATCACCACCTCGTCCTCCCTCTCTCGCTCAATTTCCTCGAGCCAAGCCTTCTCCGCCGCGCTACCCATCGCACCGAGATTCTGGCCCGAGAATCCGAGTACAACATTCGCGTCGAGTGGTTGGTCCGGGTCAATGGAGTCGGGAAGCACGTTGTATGCGGATTGGAGAAGGTACGACTGGATGGCGAGGAGCTCGTGCGATGCGGGAAGGGGGCGAGAGTTAGGGGATGGTCGGACCGCTTTAGGGGGAGCAGAGCTTTGTCAGTATGTCCGTTTCCAGTCGAGGAGAGTTGGCTCACCGGTAGCCGAGCGTTCCTCAACCTCGGCGAAATGCGCGGACCGCTTCATCATTCTGGTGGCCCTGATCTGCGGAGGTTGATAGTCCCGCTCCTTCGCCTCTTCCCAGCTCGTCACAGCCGTCGCAACGTCGAGATACGCCCTTCCGTCAGGAGCCAGCGCGAGTCGACGACCGACCGAAGCGGTGTGCAGCGAGGGCAGTCGGGCCGAGGGGACGAAGACGAGCAGCATTACGGACGAGGCGATGAGCGAGGCGAGGAAGAGTAGCCGGAGAAGCGGTCGGGGCAGGGTTGACGGAATAGGTAGAGGAGCAGACGGGACGTTGGTCGGGAGGTATGGTGGTGATGCGATTGTCTTCTCGATCTTCCTCCTCGGCGTATTGGGCGTGATCACTCTCGGAGTGGCCTCGATGTTGCGCGAAGGGTACGATGCGGGGTATCCGTTGTCTAGAGTGAAATGCTTTTGTTGGGGTGTTCGTGGGGAACGGGGTTTGAGCTCGCCGCTGGACCCATCGAGGGAAGGGCGGGCGCGAAGGTTGTCGGGGAGAAGGGACTTGAGCGAGGAGAGAGGTGGTGGTCGGGGGGCACGTTTCGTCTCGGACGGATGAGGGGGTGATGGGGGCGGGGAAAACAGAAACTTGTGGATCGGCGAGGACATGACGTCGGTTTAAGGTGATCAGTGATACTTGCCAGAGCTGACTAGTAATCGGTGTGGTGCGGTGATGGGCTGTCGAAGCGTCGTTTCAAACGAGTGTGATACATCTCAGAGGAACGTACTTTAGTCAACAGAGAAACAGATGTCGCCGTCAACTACGAGCGATACATGTGCCCTCGGCTCAGACGCGATGACGCCTGCCCATCAACACACCGAAGCCACCACCGTCACGCTCCATCCCCAGACATATTCCCTTCCAAACATCCGAAACGAGCCGACTGAGCCCGATGTGGGAATCTCGTCACGCAATCCAACCAACAATCGATACATGTAAACAAGGGAATTGAATGTCGTCAACGCCGGCACAGGCACGTCGGCGAGATTTGCGTCGATTCTGTCCGTGTGAAAGGTGGTGATTCGGCAAGATGGAAACGCGACTTGTTCTCACTTTGCCCTTGCTCAGGAAGTATGGAGGAGACGCTGGAACCGGGTGGCGTGACCGTTGCCGTTGCCGGTGCCGATGAACGAAGGTGTTGACGCTGTCATCATGCCTCACTCGGCGACGTCCGATGGGCCATTGAAGGTTGGGTGAGCGAAGGAGAATAATGACGCCGACGAATCGGCGCCCTTCCCGGCGTTGTCTGATCACGCGGTGTAATGCTGTCCGTAATGAAGCACAGCCGAGTAATCCGCTGAAGAAACCACTTCAAGCGATGGGACTGGTGGCAATCGCCCTCGAACCTAACTTTTGGGGTATCAAATGGAACGCTGAGAAGACCACTGGACCGAGGCCGAGCTAGACGGACCTGTTTTGACGCTGCGAGCAGAGGAACACATTCCTGACAGCTGTCTTCTCTTACCGCCGTCCGACGCGAATTCGGTCCCTCACACGTCCGGTCGGCGGCGAAATGACTGAGCCGCTCGGAGAAGCGACTACACCTGGTATCCAGAGGAACCCTCTTCGGCAGTCTATGCACTTGGGCTGCATCACGGCGCCGTATTCGTCATCGCAACGCACTAACACCCGTCTCGGGATCCTCGGTCAAATACCGCTTCGCCCATCACGGCTTACCTCGTCTAATTCGGTAAGCTATGCAGTTCCGTGTCTAGCTAAGTAAGAATTCGCTTCGAGACCGCGTCACGATTTGTATGCATATCCCGTACGCAGACCCTACCAAGTGATCGCCCACCGACCACCAATCACCGAACCCGGAATATGGTACAAGTAAACGTCTCCACGCCTCACGTTCACGCTCATCCGCCGATCTGATACGCCAAGGTGATGCAATCGTTGTACTGATCATCCATCAGTTCCAGCTTCGACGCGGTCACGATCACGATATAGGAATGGGAAGAGATGGAGGGTTGAGGACTCACCTGGTTGGTGCAAGCCGTGGTGGTGGCGACCTCGTTACAACTCGTCTGCTGGATGCTGCAACTTTTTGAGAGAGCATCGAAGGGACCGCCAGTGCCGACGATTACACCGCAAGTCTCGTATCCCGTTCCCGAAGCTGTTCACCACCTCAGTACTCGACGACTCGGAGATACAGGCAGAGAGACAGGGACATGGACAGGATAAGGGGTTGGCAGAGGGAGAGGAAGCGGGAGAGAGAGCGGGAGAGGGAGAGTGAGAGGAGACTTACCATAGACACCAGGAGCGGGCCCACCGAGCACTTGACTGAAACTCTGCAGGTTCCCGGCGGCCTTCGTGTCGCAGACCGTGCTCGTCGGTGCTGCAGCCGAGCTCGACGTGGTCTTGGTGTGATGATGGTGTTTCTTGGCGTACTCGGGCTGGGGAGCGGCGTAGACGAGCGTCGCGACGAGAGCGGCGAGGATGGCGTACTTCATATTGAGCAGAGTGTCAAGTCAGTCGAGGTTGATGAGGGAATGATCAGGATGGTTAGGGAGAGGGGGTAGGGATCAGTGTATATGTATAGCGTTCGCTTGAGGCGGGTAGCACATGGTTACGAGATGGCCGCGTCCCCATGGCCGAGAGGAACGGGATGTGATCCGAGGGCGAGGAACGATCACACTCTCCCCCATCCCTTCATTGCGATTTCGGCTATGATAATTGCCATCCGAAGGGGTACCTGTTGATACTAGCGCGGAATGGAAGCCGGGGAGAAACGGCGGAATCAGCATCCGGATTCGGGATGATCGGATCTTTCGTAACCATATGGGTAGAATAGCGTTCAGATCCCGATTGCGTAACTCCGGCCAGACCTTGGCGCTTGTTTCCTTCACTTGCCACTTGAAATGGGGGCGTCCAACCTATCATGATCCGTGGTTGTCTGTGCCTGCGTGGCGATGAGCAGTAGGCTCGTTGGCCAACCTGCGGTCTTGGTTGTTGCTCTCGACTCCAGCTTGCATTCTGTACCCGATTAGGTAGATTTTCACTCCACTTCCTTTCCCCCTGACGTGAGATGCTCAAGGTTCAAGGTGGATCTGATGATGGCTCACAGGGGAATTTCCGATTTTCGACTCGACTGACTTATTTTGATCGGGATCATTCCACCTCGGAATCAACCACCAGAATCCCCCTCCCAATGCCAAGGTACCCCTAATGTCAACTCCCACGAAATCAATAGCGTCGACGCCACTTCAACACTCCCGAGACCCAGCTTCTCGGTCACCAGAGTGACGACTACCGAACAGCTCGCTCGGGCAAAAGCGATTCGATGGGAAGGTCCGTCCTGTACCCCCAATACATTTTTTTGCCTAGACTGATCCGAGCAGTATTCGTAAAAGAACAGGTCCGTCCTCGTCGTCGGCAATGATCTTGTACCTGATTGAGAGAGATAGGGCTACGACGGGCGGATCGAGACCGATGCCGCGTACGTCTGTCCCACACCCAATCTGGTCAAAGCTGACGATGATGATCAGGGCTACGAAAGAGGATGATGACTCGATGCACTTTCTCCTAATCCTCCATTGCGGACAGGCAGTAGGCACAGTGCGCGTGAACGATGCCCGTGGACAGGTTCGCCCACCTGATTGTCATAGCAGACGCGAGGCTGACGTGGGTCCAGCTGGGGCGACTGGCGGTGCTTAGGGCGTATCGCGGGATGGGTTTTGCCCAGACGCTTTGCGAGGCTGTACATGAGCACGTTAGGGCCTTGGAAGGAAAGGAGCTTTGGTGCGAGTCCCAGGTGGGCGGAGAGGCCCTGGATTTGGGATAGACGACGAGAGGCTGACGGGTGGCTTAGGCGGAAGGGGGAAGAGACCCGGTGAGATTCTATCGGCGGTTGGGGTATATTGAGCGGGGTGAGAAGTTCGTCAAGGAGGGCGGTGAGTACAGAATCTGAAGGAGTAAGGGAAGAGGTCCATCGCTGATGGCGGTGACACGTAGTACTGCATCAGGCGATGGTGCTGAATTTCATGGCGCAAGGTGAGGATTCGGACAGATAACACTTGCTGCGACCATGTGTGATGCATAATTTACCAGACTACTTTCCCCTTCCCCTACCCCTCCCTCTTCCACTCCCTCGTCCCCTGCCTCCACCACCTCCGCCACCCCGCGCCCTCTCCTCCCTCGCCTGGAACCTCACCGCCTTCCTCACGTTTAATCCCCCTTCCTCCCCCTGTCCACCTTTGATCTTCGTGCCCTTCACCTTCCTCTTCCCAACCCCCGCCCACGCCCCCATAGCAGCCTTCTTCTCCCCATCCCACCCCTCCCCACTGACATTGCTCTCAAACTTTCGCTTCACTCCGCCGACCTTTGGCTCGCCCTCGATTCGCTTGTCGAATTTACCGAGCGAGGCGGTGGAGGTGGATGAGATGAGCATGGAACGTTCCAGCTCGGATTTTCGGGCGTCTCGGTCTTTTTTAGGCGCTGAAGTGGGATCGGCTTTGGATGATGCTGCGCGAGAGAGGTTGGCAGCTGCCTGTTTGGCGTTCTTGGCTATTCTGCCTTTCCGTTCCGTCCGAGCACTCGCCGCGGGGTCCAGATCCGCATCTATCCCGAACTCTCAGCATGTTATCAAAGAGGGTAGGAAGGGACGCACCCTCGCCCGGTTTGACCTCATGTAGCCACTGTTCCTCCTCCTCCCTTACTTTCCCACCCCTGCCATACCGACTTACCCACTCCTGCGTCTCCTCATCCCACTCGTCCTTCTCCCGCTTCTTATGGCTCATCCCCTTGGCCTTGGCAAATCTCTCCCACTTGGTCTCGGGTTTCGGCTTGGGAAGTGGCTTCTCACGGGGTAAGGGGGTGGTCGGGGCCAAGGGGTGGATGAGGGGGCCGAGGGCGGAGGGATGGGTTGGGAGGGTTAGGAGGGTGGTGAGTAGTGATTGGGTGGAGGTGAGGGTCAGGGCGAGGAGGTGGGGGTTGAGGTTGGTCCTGTATGATTGTCAGCTTCGCTAGGGTGAGGAAGGCATGGAGGTGGACGTACGAATATTCGTCGATGTCTACGGGGGTGTTGTCGAATGCTGCAAGCAGGCCGGTATCAACCTCGATGGGAACAGCTCGGTCAAGGACGGTATTCGTACTAGAAAGTCGGGTCAACGAGGAAACCGAAGTAAGAGGGCGACTACGCACTGCTTCGCAGCATATGCTTCGCGATCCTGCGAGACGTTCATACTGTCTAGTGTTGCTTCTGCTGGAGGAGTAAAGCGAAGCAGAAAGCGCAAAAGCACATGGACGAAGAAATCTCGTTTTGGATAAATCAGGAGAAAGACAACAGAAATAAAGCGTCGGACAGGACGACCTTCTCCTTCCCTCTCTTTGCTTGTATCCCCTTGGATAACCCCAGTCTCCTCACCCCAAACCTCAAGAGGACTAAGGCATCATGGCGGGTGGTCCTCTCAGTCCCATTCTGAACAGTACGTTTTCTCATTCAAATGCGCCTATGCCAGCTGACGGAGGTAGTGCCCAACCGGATCAGGGAGAAGCAGATCAGGATGCAGGTGGGTCAAGTCGCGTCTCTCAATGGAGCTGTCATAGCTTGAATATGGGTGGTCTGGGGCAGGAGTGGTGGGAAATGAGCCGGGCTGATGCTGGTGACAGAATGATCCGAGCCCGACGTATATGAAGGGTACACGGGGGAAGATCTACTACCGTGAGTCTTTGTGATGCCTCTCCAGTCGCTTGGTTGGCCTGGCAGGATGTGGGGCTGACGCGTGTGCCTTTGATTCTTGCCAATGTCGGCCGCTTCCGCTTCCCACGCTATATCACCACTCATCCCTAACCCCGTCACTGCCGAATCCCTTCCTTCCCCACGTCCGGGTCACTCATCCCTGTCGTGTCCCGTCACTTCTGTACCTCTTTTCGGGCGACGGTTCTCGTCACCGTCGACTCCTGAACCTGCTCCACGCATGACGCCACTAAAGGCTCCTTCCTCATCCTCTTCAGCATCTCCTTCTTCGGCTCCACCTTCCAGATGCTCCAGTACATCCGGGTGAGCCAGTCTCGTCCCTCTTGACATCTTCTTGGAAGCTGTCTCTAGCTTCGTCCGGACCGTTTCATGGGGATGTTTGACTGACCTGTCGTTTCCGATTCCATCATAACGTCTATCCTCATCGCCCCTCGCTGTACGGCCCGTCTTTTCGCGTTGATTGGCGATGTTGGAGCAGGGAAAGGCAAAGAAGGTCGGAGAAGAATGATTCATATATTTGGCCTGCACTACGGGCGGATGTCGCGTTTTGGCGTTGAGGATCACCTTTGTATCCGACCCACCGCCGGATCTCTCCTCATCCTTGATGTTCAAATCAGAAGTCAACGCTGGATGATCTTGCTTCACCGTCTCCATTCTGCCATTTCCCGTTCCAGAAATAAACACTTCTCGTCCCCAGTCCTGCCAGCCCTCTTCCGGCTCTCTCATCTACATACTCTCCCCTCTACACACCAGATGTCTACAGACACACTGTCCCTACCACACCGTTTCGACGCGATCTCGCCCCGGAGCAGTACGTGTCAACGAGTCATCCACCTCGTTCCTGCTTCTTCGGCCAAGTCACATAACTGACACTCTGGCTCTCCCCCAAAGGTAGCTTCCACGCCCGAACCCTAGCAGCCTCCGCCCCACACCGGATCTCCTCACCACCCAACCCCTCGGACCTCGAATCCAACGTCCCCTCATCCTCATCCGCGACCTCCCGCCTCCATCTACGCCATAAACGGGACTCGACGCCGACTCGTGGCGCTGAGCGGTTCCATCCGGTCTCAGCGGGTCCCATTGGGGGGGGAACGGGGGATGAGCCGGGGGTGGATGTGAGAAGTAGGAGGGATGAGGAGGCTTATAAGCATATGAAGGGGCCGACGACGATCACCGTGAGTTTCGAAACAGAAGGGGGGGGGATTGGAGACGGGGACGGCGGCTTGGAGGCGCTCAATGCGGATGATAGTGGAGCTGACGTGTACGGAGCAGGTGTGCGATTACACCGCGGAGACGGACGATGAGGACATCAAGGTTTCATTTCTTGGAGACAGGTTGGAGGAGTGGTTCGAGACGGACCATGCGAAGAGGTTGTTGACGGAGGACGGGAAGCCGAAGGGGGTGCGATGGAGTGGGTGATGTTCACCTTCCGGGAGGTGCGCTGAGGATAGTAGTCCATGTGGAAGGACTGAATTGGGAGGTCATCAAGTTCCTCACCCTTCAATATGGGTACGTCTACCCAATCTCCATCATTGGTAGCTCCGAGACGCCCCGCCAGACTACATCCGCTCTCTGTCGAGGATGCGCTGCGAGCTACCACCTCCCCCCGATCCAAACTCGATTTTTACAAGACCCACCTCTACCTCCAAATCCTGATCCAACATACCCACCCATCCGACGAAGCCATCCTCTCCGCCGCCGCAGACGAGATGGGACAACTCAACCTGCGCGAGGAGTTCTCGGGGAGTCAGAGGAAGTTGTTGACCCTCCCCGAGGGGGTAGAGGGGGTCTTCGAGCCGAGTGTAGGGGGGACCAGGCTTCAGGGTGGGAGATCGGTGCGTCGCTCAGCGAGCCAGCCGGTGTTCGAGCTGAAGTGTGGGGCGTAGCCGTATCATAAGGAGGCACATCGGTTGACGGTGGATGAGCTGAGCGCAAAGTATATGGTCCCGGTCAGGAGGGGGATCATGAGTCTGTTCATGACCAGGGACGGTGAATCCGTCTTCACAACCTGCCGAGGCATCTCTTCCAGCTGGATTGACATGAAGCTGATCTAGCGACTGTCATGCAGGCACCGTGATCACTGTTGCCCGCAGAGATATGAAGGAGGTTCTCGATCCGATTTATCAGCGGCTCGAGGACGAGCAGAGTCTGCTGAGACAGTCGGGCGATCCGAGTATGCTCACTCAGGCATTACTTGACGTTTGTGAGTGAGACTCTGTGGCTCTTCTCATTGCTGATCCCGCTCAGCCGTGGATCTGGCCATTGAGGTGAGACATCTACGCTGCATCCGCGAAACGTCAACTGACTCCCCTCAGATCTCCCAGACATTCGAAGCCGAGATTTTGCACCTCGAAGCCTCCGTTCTCGTCGATCCGCAAGTCAGTACCCCCTCTCGTCAGGAATCTCTGGTGTGAAATCCGCTGATTGGGATCCCAGATGGAGACCGTCCGCCACCTCCACGTCCTCTCCTCCCAGCTCATCCGCCTCCGCCGCTCCCTCACCCCGCTCCTCAAAGTAGCTTACATCATCCGCGACCAAGACGCCCAGCGCTCCCAGGCCGCTTCCGCTCTTGGCACCGGCCCCCGCCCTCAAGACAAGAACCACATATCTCGCGACACCCATTGGCTGGCCCCCAGCGCTCCCAACTCACCGGGTATGGAGACGGCGAGCATCAAATCTTGGATGGGAGGACATAGCCCGCCTCCTACGCAACAGGGACAAGGGTTCTTTAGCCCGATGACAAAGGTGTATATCGGGGATGTGATGGATCATCTGGAGATCATCGTTTCGAGTATGGATCAGTTTGTCGCTACTTGCGATCATCTCACGGATTATGTCTTTGTGAGTTGCTACTCCGAGTGCGGGGTGGAGAATGAACTGACAGATGGGTAGAATACCTTGTCATTCCAGACGAACGCATCGATGGAACGGCTGAGCATCGTCACGGTGGTCTTCCTCCGTACGTCCACTCGTCGTATAGTGGCGAATAGTCCCGCTGACAAATCCTTGCTTTCAGCTTTGACCTTCATCGTTGGTCCTTGACCTGACTCACCCCTGACCGAGCTCAGCTGATGATGTTGATTTCAGGCATCATATTTCGGGATGGTTAGTCTACCTCGTCCTTCTCCTTTCCTTCCCGCCTCCCCCTCTTACCGCAGCCTTGCCTTTTGCCATCGACGAGGTCCCGCTGACGCCACGCAGAACTTCACAGGCTTCGACCAACTCCAGGGCCCAGTCTCGTACTTCTGGAAAGTCGCGGCACCTTGTACAGTCGGTTTCTTCCTCGTCTTCTCGTACACCTATCTCCGATCGGGTTCGGAGAGGGCGCTGAGGAGGTTAGGGAGGTGGAGGCGGACCAGGATGGTCGAGAAGCGGAGTATTGGGCGGCGGCCTCCCGAGAAGTCGGCGTGAGACCCACTGAGGATTCGCTCCGATCTTGGAACTTGCCAGGGGACATGGATGGATCTAGGGAGTGGAGTGAGGATAGACAGGACGATCTGCATCTGGAGTGTATCCGACGCCTAATGCTAGCATGGAGAAGTATTCAAACTTCAGACCCAAAGCCGGAAGTGCAATGGGCGATAGCATTGTATGATTGGTACTCGCATGGTGCAATGCTACCTGGTACTATCGACACGAGAGGGATGTGAGTGCTACGGGGGATCAAATGTGAGGGATAATTATACTGCTCTGGAGAGACACGGCAGTGTAAGATGGTGTGAAGATGATGACAAGATGAAAGACTGTACACAAGAGACCAAAGAGGCACGACCAAGTCCATCATTGAGGTCCACCACTGCCATTGCCTCCTCCATTCCCTCCTTGACCCCCTTGACCCCAAGCACTGGCCGCTCCACCAAGACTCATGCCGTGTCCCGCAAATGGGTCGAAACCATATCCGCTCGAACCGCCCGACGAGACCCAAGAATAGCTCGCTGGAGTCCGGATCGGCGAGGAGACGGGTGAAAATTGTCCGCCATTGCCCCCAGGCCCGGGCCCTACAACAGAAGGAGGTTGTGAGTTTGGCGGATAAGAGTTGTATCCCCCTTGTGGGTCTTTCGAGGAATTGGGCGGACTGGATCCGAAGTATCGTGATCGAGGAGAGGTGGCCGTGGGAAGGGTGGCGTTGAAGGGTTGGGCGGTGGGACTAAGGCTCATGCCGTCACCGGATCTTCGGACCGAGATCGGGGCGGATTGCGAATTCGGTCCGGATCCAGGCTGGAATTGAAGGCCGTAACCTGGTCCGGGAACGGAGTTGGACGTGGACGGACTGGACATGCCGGCGAGGGCGACGGTGTGTGCGATACCGCCAAGTATGGAGGAGTTGATACCGGTAGGATGGGAAGAACCGCGTTGGCCAAGGCTGTTCTTCGAATATGACAGTCGAATACCGCCTTTCACCAGTCCACCCTGATCTGCCGTCAGCTGGTTTGGTGAGGAAAAAGGAGATTGACGAACGAGATTGTGCCCATACAGGTCCTTGATGGCCTGCGATGCAAATGGGACATCCTCATACTCCACAAAGCACATCGGCCCGTTGATCTTTTGCCGAAAGCTCATCCGCTTGAACCCCTGACACCGGCTGAACAGCGCGCGAAGTGATTCCTCGAGGAAGTTGGGCGGGTGAGTAGGCGGTGATATCGCAGGGAGGTTACCAACATAGAGGGTGTTGATCTGATGCACGTAAGCTTGTCTCTCGGTCCGAGGAATCCGGACGAACCGGTGGATTCTGGTCTGCAGGATTCGCAGCTCCCCCTAGACTCCTCCCCGCATCACTCATGTGATCGCTACCTCCCGGTGGACTGATCCCATAGTTGACCGGATCATTCCGTCCATAAGAGTTGATCCCGCCCTGTTGCATGTTGGAGATCGCCAGAGGTTGAGTCCCAGATCCAGATGACCGCTCACGTTCACGTTGGTGAGTGTGAAACCCGTCCAGCCCCATTCCCATTCCAACCGCGCCACCCACACTCCAACCTTCCATCTCATCCGCTTCTTCTGCCAACGCGAGTAAGGCTTTCGAATCGGTAGGTCGTCCATTCGGTGACTTGACGCTGAGTGGTGGGGAGGTCGACGCATCCGATTGAGCAGACGTGGCCATGGTAGATTGTTGAGGTGGGTACGAAGTGGGATACGGGAAAGAGGGATTCGGGTAGTTGGGCGGCATCATCGGTCTAGACTCCTCGATCGCCTTCTCGCGCTCCCCACCCTGGACCGGCCAAGAGTCCCATGCCTCCCTTGCTGAAGGTGGCTGAGGAGCCGGACCAGCGGACAGCGGCATCATTCCCTGCAGACTTCCTTGCCCCGAACCTATACTCGCTGCCAAGTTCTGCTGCCCCGCTGCATTCATCAACCCCGCCAAACGCCCAGATCTCAGCAGAAGCCCGACAAGCTCCTCGCCTGAAGTCGTCCGCTTTGTATGAAGGTTCTTCTTCGCCATCTCCGCCTTCAGCGTCGCGCCTATCAGGCTGTCGATCTTACGGCCCTGTAAATGCTCCTTGGCGGCAATCGCGGCCGCTCGGGTCTTGAAGCGCGCGAAGCCAATGGTTTGCCGGCGAGTCGGGAGTTGAGGAAGAGCGGCAGGATTACCGAAGGTGGGACCGGACGGTGCGGAAGGTGTGAGTGACATCGCAGCGGATGGAGTGGTTGAGGATGATGTGTTCGCAGTCCCGCCCATCTGCGATGCTGCCAATGCCTCCTCAAGCCCCACAGGCGGCATCTCCCCATGCTCTCCGGCAGCGGTGTGGTTCGCGGCAATCTGGCTGAGTTCGGCAAGAAGTGCAGCAGCTGGCTCGCGGCGGACAGAGCTGGAAGGGAATTTGAGCGTGGCTGCTTCGAAACCGGAGGAAAAGGTGAAGATGTTTTGAAACTCGCGTTCCTGGATGGGATCAGCAGCAGGAAGGGAAAGGTGAGCGAAACTCACCCCCATGTCGTCAGGAAACCCGACAACGAAGATAGTAGTGATGACCTCCGGCTCATCCCTTCCGCTCTCCCTTTCTCCGTCAGCCCGCTCATCGTCCTTGTGGCTCCTTTCCCTCTCCCGCAGCCGCTCCCGCCCTTCACCATGCGCCGAAAGAGGCCGCCCGGAACCGTTCGCCGCCAGTATCGCTTGCTGCAGCATCGCCGCTGTTTGTACCTGCATACCGTTTGGCATGCCGGTCAAGGGCAGGGAGGTTCGAGTCGGCGCATATGCTTCGAGCGGGTCTGGTGGTAGCTGGCGCTGAATACCCGGCGCATGCCCGTTGGGCATATGCGGACGAGGATAAGGCGGTTGTCCCGGGTAGTTGCTCGGTCCAGGTCGCCATTGGCCCGGTCCATGTTGCCAGGGCATGCCGGGTGGACCCATCATTCCTCCAGGTCCCGGTGGATTCATCATCATATTCATCGCCATCGAGTGGATCGGATCGGGAGCCATGGCGTGCTGGGGAGGGGGGATGTACGGGGGTGCTTGAGGGGGAGGGGACGCGGTGACTTGGGGAAGCATGGTGGATGGATTGGAGTGACCAAAGGGGCCACCTGGATACGGTTGAGTTGTGTGTTGGGAATGGCCTGACATCGGATCGACATAGCCTGGTGACGGGTCGGATGGGGGAGAGTATCCCTCACCCGGTACGCACCCATTGCTGAGATGGCTACCGGATTTGCTTTCTCGTCCCGACGCCGCAGACATGTGAGAAGCAGCAGATGGCGCCCGGACTGGAGGATTATTCGGCTGGATTTGCGAGAGCGTCGAGAAGGATTGGTGGTGATGGGCTGAGGAGGACGAGGGGCATGGCAGGGAGGAAGGGGGTGTCACCATGGCGAAAAGTGTTGAGGGTGGGATTATTCGTAAGTTGTGCTGATGTGGCCCGAATGTACTCGGGATGCGTCGGTGCTAATGTCGGTCGTGCGATTACGAGCCGTCAAGAAGATGCGAGCCAGAAGAGTGAGCTGAGCGATGGTTGTCAAGCGAGTGTATCGGGCAGAAGATGCTGGGTGCTGATGAAACGCAAGTATGCGCTGATACGTCGTCACACGCTTCCAAGACCCAGGCGGCCTTCACAAGATCTTCCGAACTGTCTTGGTGTCTTCCGTCTCCGCTTGAAGGGCCTGAATGCAAGAACCAAGTCGATCCCTATCTCCCGCCCCGCACGAGCCTTCTCCCCGTCCGCAATCCGTCTTGTTTCCAACCCCAAAAACCCTAATACTTCTATGTCGGCGTTTATGATATTGATGCGAGGGTGTTCTTGGCCACCACGAAGGAAAAGGTGGGATGGAAAGGGATGACGAAAGTGTCAACAAATCGACTCGTCACAACAAGGTCCGAGCACCGGAACGGGGGGTGCTGATTCGGACTAGATTGGAGTCTGTTGTCGGGATGAAATACGGGCGCCCCTTCCTGAAAGTCATGCGCCCTGCCGGTCGGATGATATGATATGTCACGATGGATGGGAATGAATGGATGGTTTTCGATGGTAAAGGTTCCGAAGGAGAGGGGGGGGAGTCGTTGCTTGGGACTAACGCGAGCTGGAAGGGGGGGAGGGATCCGGGTCCATTGTCTAACCCTGAAAATCCCGCTTTCGAACTTCAGGGTTTGTGTTCGGCGTTTCCGTCGGAGATCCTGAACTGAGCACGTGTGGCGGTAAGGCACGTGGCCAGCGCATGCAATGACGTGAAGACGGTGCCGCTACGACGGGATGAAGTGGTCGCGACGGGATGGGTTTCAACGACGAGGAGGAAAAGAACAACTACTATCAGTATTACCTAGCGGCGGAAAGGCACTTACAAAGCACCTGTCCCAGCCCGTGTAACCCTCTGCTCCGAATGACATCCACCTTTCAGGGGATATCGGTTGCGATCATCGTCGTGGCGCTACGGACTGAGGTGATCCATCATCAATAGTAAGTCCGAGCTGTATCACAGTCCATCAGCTTTGGCACATCGTTGCGCGAACCGAGCAGACGAGCAAGTGTATTGGTAGCGGATTCTTGGCGTACCTCGTCCCCCTTCTTCTCTGGCGCAAGGCCCATATGGTCCTGCCCAGACTGTCCGCTCCCGAAGTTCTCCTCCCCGCAGGTATTTTGCTCGTCCTCGCACGATCGCCAATCGAATCGTCTCCTCGAAACATGCTGCCGAGCTCGGCGAAGTCGATACGTAGCCCGCAAAGAACCGCATCAGATTCCTTTATCCAATCGATTCGATTCCCGAGCTCTGCTCTGCCTGATGGCAATATGACTGCTGGTGAGGTGAAATGCAAGGTCGGGTCTCCCTTCAGACTCTTCGGTCAGGCGGAATTCAATACGCCACGGAAAGATACCTTAGGCTTCGGGTCTGGCCATAGCGAAAATGACGTGTAGCGTTTCGTATCAGCTCGTCTCCGTCGGTAGCACCTCAAAAAGTCAGTGGAATTTTCGACTCGACCTCGGCGTGAATCCTCTTCATTGACCGTCACCGGTCGACCAAAACAATCTATCTCGAATCCGCCATGACGATCACAAAACCCACCCTGGCTTCAATGTCATCCTCCAACCTATTCTTCTCCCCACTCCCACCGAGCCATGTCCCCCCACCTGGGAAAGAGTCTCATGGCCGATACATGCTCAGTATCCCTTGGAACCGGGTCTCGGGATGGGGTCAGGCGCACATTGCACCAAGGCAGGAGCTGAGCGTCGATCCCCTCAGTGGTGTGATGCAATATGCCGTGACGTGTTTCGAGGGGATGAAGGTGTGCTGTGCTTCTCTAGCTCTCTGCTGGGGCTGATAAGGCGATATTTTCAGTGCTATAAGAGCGAGGAGGGGGACTTGATGCTGTTTAGACCGAAGAAGAACTTCGATCGGTTCAAGCGATCAGCAGGGCGGCTGGGTCTACCCGTCCGTACTGACCACCTGTGCTAACGCTCTCGCTGATCGAGAATAGTGCGAGTGGGATAATGAGGAGCTCCTTGTCATGCTCTGCAAGCTTCTCGCCCTGGGCAAGTCCAGCTTCCTTAGCTTCCCTTACAGATTCTGATCAACTCAAACTTGCAGAAGCACCCCTGGTCCCCTCCGACGACGGCGGAAACCTCTACATCCGCCCGACACTAATCGAGACCTCCGAAAGCTTCGGCATTAAGGAAGACGCCTACGCCGCAGAAGCGCTGATGTACATCGTCACCACCAAGAACCTCGGGAAAGGGCTCTACCCAGCCGCCGAGGGGAAGGGGATCAGGCTTGATGCTTGTAAGGAGTATATCCGGGCTTGGCCGGGAGGGACGGGGAGCTACAAGCTCGGAGCGAATTACGGTCAGTCCGGAGAGGGAATTTGGTGGTTTTACGATGGATACTGATAGGTTTGGGCAGGCACGGTGAGCGTCGCGAAGAAGCAGGGATTCGCAATGTCGTTGTGGCTGCATGGGGACGAAGACTTCATCTCGGAGGCTGGGGCGATGAATGTCTGGATCATCAAGGAGGCGCCTGATGGGTGTGAGTCGCTACTGGCACTCAAGCAGTGGTCCCGAGCTGACGGACTGACTCGCACCTTCTTGCCTGCTTCCCCTATCGTCTCGTGCCGTTCAATATGATCTCTACACCTGTGTTTGGTCACGCGTATCTCCTCCCATGTTCTTCTGGGACGCAGACCTGGAATTCATCACAATGCCCCTCGAGAACGGTATCGTCCTACCCGGTATCACGCGCGAATCCATCATCCAGCTCATCACCGATCACGCCGAGAAACGAAAGGACTTCCCGTTGGAGGGCATGCCGCGGAAAGTCAGGGTCGTTGAGCGAGATCTGAGCATGCCGGAGGTGGTGAAGGGGGTCGAGGATGGTACTCTGAGAGGGTCAGTAATTGATGTTGCCTCATCTCGGCACTCGCTGACCCCTGGCAGGATGTTTGGCAGCGGCACCGGTGTCGTAGTCGTCTCCATCGGCGAGATCCAATACCAATCTCAACTCCACAGAATCCCGGCCAACCCCCTCATCCTCCTTCTCCGCGATACCATCACCGGCATTCAAAGAGGACGGATCGAGCACGAGTGGAGCTATACGGTGCCGAAGTGGGACGCGGGTGTGGCAGGGGAGGATAAGGTGGATGGGCAGACTGCTTTTGCTTAGAAAAGCGATTCCGCGCTATAGCGAATAGACTGGGGCTGTGCCTCAGATTAATGATATCGACTCCGCTGCGAGTTTTTCTGGCTATCGCCAGTCCAAGGGGTGGTCACAAGGTCGATGACGTCTTCACTACGAGGCGCCAGGACCTCTCGGGAAATCAATTGTGTCGAGTCACGAGGCATTTCCGCCGGTCCACGATGCGTTGACGGGGCCCGCTCACGAAGCCTTTCGAGGCCCGTTCTGGGCTCCTTTTCCCCTTGTCCTTGTCCTCTGCCCCCGATCCTATCTACCCATGATTCGGCCTGTCCGATGATAGACCTTGCCGGCGATCCGGGTAGTGAGGATGATTGCATCGAATCGCCGAATTCCACCGAATCGGATTCCCGTTCCCGTTCCCAACTTTCCCAGTCAGCGAGCGATCCCTGTCGTCAAACCTATCCATTACCAAAGACCGATCCTCATGTCGAAGATCTCTGGACATGGTGATCCCGGCGCTATGAAAGTGACCATCCCCAAATCCGACAGCGCGATCCTATGCCGTACGTCATGGTCCCACCCCAATCTCCGTCCCATCCTCGGCGTACCGTCCAACCTTCTGGGCTGATTGATCGACGTAGATTGTACTGGCTGTCGTCGTTCTTCCGGTACGACGTACGTCCCCCTCCCTCGCCCTCGGCATTTTCCCCATCCGGAGTCTCAGAACAGAGGATTTCCGGCCTGATGGAGGGAACAGCTTGACGACCAACTTCTTCGTCGCCCCCCCCAAGTCTTCAAGATGACCGGCACGCCCAATCTCTACACCGACAAAGGGTCCTCAAGGGCGAATGCTCGACCTTGTTTCTGTGGAGAGCGCGGATCGTACGTCATCCCCTTTCAACCTTTGATCGCTGTAGTGATTTCAGCTGATTGAGAGTCGGATCCAGGGCCATTTATACGGTCTTGGAGGGGCCGGATATCGAGGCTGTCAAGGCCATCTTGGTGTCTTAATGGACAGTACTAACCTCAGAGGTGACGTAGGACAATTGGACCCCAGAGAGATTCCGAAACTCAAGATGGAGCTCTTTGCGAAGAACTCCGAGGAGTGGGAACACCGTTACCCCAATACCGAGCGCCGAGAGACACAGCAGGTTCTTCGACATCTTAGCGTAATCGGTATAGAGTGTCACACACGATATACATATGAGGTTCGCATCAGTTCTTCTGATCCCACCACACGTCCTCCCCCTGCTCCCTCTCCTCCGCCTCGCTCGAACCCTCTTCTACCTGCCCCTGATCCAACATATCCCTCAGGGCATCCATCACGTCAGTAGTCTTCTCGTCAATAGTCCACGACAGGAACCGCCTTGCCAAAACTTCGGCCTCTTGTAGTTCAGCCTCGTCTTCTTCGGTCAGCTCCGCATCGAGAATCTTGGAGATCTGGAAGGTTGAGATGAGCTCGCTGGATCGGTCAGCGCGGAGGACTAATTGATAAGATGTGCAGATTTACCTGACTTCGCGACCGCGCTCGACGACAGCGGGTGACAGGCCGTGGAGAAGGGCGCATTCAGCGGCGTTCGATGTGAGACTCAGAGTTGGCGAAAGCCTACAGTCAGAAAGTCGGTGATGGGGAACTCACTTGTAGAGGTAAGTAATGTCGGTAGATCCCTCGACGAGCACCGTCTTCATGTGGCAGAAGAGGATCGGAATGTCCGGCGGCAGGAACTGCTGCGCAAAGAGCTCACTGATCATCAGCTCGGCTGAGACCTCTGGACCCACTGGAAGTGAGTGAGCACAATGGTCCTCGGACATGGCCCTGTGATGAGATGCTCGATGACTCCGGCGAGCAAGCCGGCACCGTCCGCAGGTGTGGTCCCTACCGTCAGATCAGTTTCGACACCTGCTCACCCTTGCCGAACTCGTCTAAGATGACGAGTGACCTCGACGTCGCGCCTCGCAGTGCGTGTGACACTTGACCTAGGTCGATCATGAAGGCCGAAGCGGTCTACCGTGAGCGTGCTTCGAGTCTATGCCTACCTTGGAGACCGATTCACGAGTCTGCAAGCGAGTGTAAACTAATCGTCAGCATTGTTCTTCTCTTCGGCGCCTACTCTTGTCACAGATTCCGATCCTAGCACATCCAGCCGGCACGAAGCTCCCGATCTGAGCCATGAACGCAATCAAAGCGACCTCGAAGTCAGCCACTCTACGGATGACAACTCACTTGCTTCCCGTATGCTGACTTGCCCGAGCCATTTGCGCCGGTCACGATCATCTATCGTCAGCACCGTCGCAACGATCGGGAATCACCATGCTGCGTCGATCGCTATCTGATCCGCCAGCGATCACCGTATCATTGCTGATATACTGTGAAACGCAGAGCTCTTGCAGTAGGTGCCGGCCGTCTCTGATTTCAAGAATCGGCTCTTCGGTCAGGATGGGTCGGTTAAGCTGGAATGATTGCGCGGCGTGGGCGAGAGCGAGGAGACTGCTTTCAGCGTAACGCCGAAACAAAGCTTACCAGTCCAGCTCAGCAATCGCATCGACCAAAGCGAGAAGACCCGGCTCGATTTCCTTCAGCTGCGTTGTCAGTGTTCCAACGAGGTTCATCTCGCGGTCTATCATCAGCCGCCAAGCTTTGTTTGATGGACCTACCAACGATGAGACTATGCAAATCTCCAAACTGGTTGTCCAGGTTGCGCATGTGGGGTGTCTTGTAGTAATGCAGGTCATCCGTTTCGAACTGCAATCAGCAGGAGCACCCTTGAAGCCAGCTTACCGAGAGATCCCAACCTGCAGGAGCAGGACCGCCATCATCCTGAAGAGCTACAGCCACCAGACACCCGAGCTGAGGAAAGTAGAGGACGTTCACGTCGGAAGCGAAACCCGGGGGGACTGTCGGCATTATGGCCTGGCCAACGCTAGTCTTTTCGTTAGACCTTGCCCCAGGTGTTGACGTACAAGGAGCAGGTCGTAGCCTGGCGTTAACTTTGCCAGACTGTGTACTTACTGGCTAGTCGCTCCCGCCACTCGTCCAATTCCGCATCAACACCTATTCGGATGCAGACCCTCTTCTCATCCTTCGAAGCATCCCAATCGATCTGCTGTCAGCTTTCGCGGCATGAAGCGCTCACTATTGTGACCAGGCTTTTCTCGAAGTCGTTTAGCTCGATGGTCATTTCCTTACGGATCTTCAGATCAGCCCTGCTGGAGTGCTTGCACTTACTCTCTCGATGATGGGTACACGTCGACCTTCAGCCACACCCATCGCTGTGTCCTTAATGTCGACACCAGCCGCCAGAGCCTACATCGACTGAGTCAGATGAAAGCATCCGGGCACACTCACATGCAGCAATCCTTTCCAATCCCTTGGCTTGCTCCTACCGCGCAAGATCGCGTTGCAGAACACCTTGACATTGCCGACGCCCTTCATTGCGCGACGCATATGGGCTGCAATGTGCTGGTGATTTGGATTGGAGAACAGCTCGACTGCGTTGTGTCTCTGCTCGATCTCTCCGATGTCAAGGAGCGGTCTTAGGTGCCAGGTGTGAAGGAGTTTCCGGCCTAATGGAGTAGACATCTGGTCCCCGAGAATGCCTGATGCAGCATCCGTCAGCCAGGGTCCATCCAATACAACTCAGTTCAGCGCACCGAAGATGGAAAGAGCCTGCTTTTGGCGCTCCGTGTTGTAAAAGCCGTGTGCTTCAACGTCGAGTATGGCGAGCGATCTACACCATATCAGCGTGTCGGGAGGTAAATACTCACGTCAGAGCATCATTGTTGATCAGCATGTGCTGCTCCCTGCTCGCAAGATTGGTCCACACTGGTGACCGGGAGAAGTGACTCACAGCGCCATGCTCTCGATGGCGGCAAGCTCGAGCAGTCCCTGATCCACCGGTCCAGCTCCTATGATCTTCTCCTTCTTCAGATAAGTGATCAGACCTCCCGTAGCCGATACCTATTCACCTCGCGTCATCAAGTAGCTGTCTTTTCCTCCTCGTTCCACGACGCACCGCGGTCGGAGCATCCACATTGACATAAAACCCCATCTTCAACAGCGTGAACCTCATCTTCCCCATCCCCGCGCCCTTCTCCTCGGCATATCCGTACCTCTCCGCCATCTCGTCGTACGCCCTCCTAGTCTCAGACGACGGATCCGGTGGGTGGAAGACCGAAGATGTGAGGTTCGTAACCTGAACGGAGGCTAGGGCGGATGTCGCGGAGGAGGGGTGGAAGGACTTCAATGGCTGAAGCGAGGATTCGGTAGGGCGATCCGTACCTAGGAGTTGGTCAGGTATGTACGGATGATAGAATAGATGGGTTGTCGTCAGACAGAGCAGCGAATTTCAGGCCTTGAAGCACTCACAGAACTCCCTGACCTTGTCGATAAGGCTATCCGGCGCCTTCGTACTCAAGATGATATGATCAGGTCGGACCTGCTCCATCACTGTGTAGCAAGCTCATCAGTATCCTCCCATTCCTTCAAAAAATCATCTTTGAACTGATGGATGGAAGGTAGGAGAGAAGGGTCTCACACAGACAAGCCAAATCCCACCCCCAAGTATCCTTCGTATCCTCCATGACGTAGATCTTCCTCGTCTCCGGATCAAAGTAGGCCGCAGCGAGAGTGTTGCCGTACGGAGCATGGAACGATAGCATCTATCCTCACCCCCATCAGTATCCACATACTCGAAAAAGGAGGGAGTTTGGTACCTTCTTTGGGGCGAGATCTGCTTCCTCTTCCTCGTCCCCGGGGGCTGCTTCTTCTACTGCGCCAGCATCGCTGTTCGGTGGTGTCGGGTGACGAGATTTGAGTCGAGACCTCCCGCTAACTTCGGACTCAGAATCGAGGAAGAGGCTAGATCGTCTTTTGAGAGGAAGGAACATGGCTACGACCTCTAGATTCGTCAAGTGGAGAAGGAGAAAGGGAGGAAAGTGGAAAATCAACCCAAGCGAGGTGGTTCCGGAGTGGAGGTCCCTCTGGTCTACTCTCCCACGCTAGGTTATCTTCCAACAATTCGATGCGATGCATGGAGATCGACGTGTTACTTCTACAATACCTAGTGAAACTAATGATGTACACGACAGAGATATCGGAGACCAAGCTGTTAGGGATGCGACGACAAAGAGGATCGACTACGCTGTTCCACTGAGCACGATCACCCCCTCCTTGTTATCCAATGAATCTAGCTCCTCCTTCGTTGTGACCCCTTTGGCAGCACTGGCGAAGCTCGACATAGCAGTCGCAGACAAAGGTGGCATGCCTTGGATGGCTGGTGGGGGGGCGATATCGAGTGTAATATCGAGTAATTGTCCATTGGAAACGGGTCGAAGGTCCGGTCCTGTGGGTATTGGTATAGGTGTATTGTTTCGTACATCAGGCGTTCCGGCCGGTGTCTCTTCAGGTGTCAATAGTGGGAGATACGTGGGTTTTACGCCATTGATTTCTGAACCCAGTGGTGATGCTCTGCTCAGCCTTAGCAGTGGTCCATCATCCGCTCCTGTGCTCACTTTGATCTCTTGCTCGGTCCTCGTCCATCAATTGCCTCTTCTGCTCCCACTTCCGACAGGCCCTGCGCAAGCATGTTAGTGTGCTGTGTGAGGTAATCAGTGAAACCGCTCACGTTCTGCGGCCCCCGCTTTGCCTTTCTCTTCGCCTTTGGCTGTCCGTCCGCAAAGCAGTAAAACGGCAACTCGGATCTGCTTGTCAGCTTGACAGATAACATGTGCTTACCTCTTCGCGGGCCGTAAGATCACACTCATCTCCTGCTCGTCGTACTTGTCCCATGCCTGACAAGCAGCGCAGAACCGCTTGCTCGGGTAAAATAAGTTTAAAACTCGACTTCCTAGCCCGTCCTCTGCATACGAAATGATCAGTATCGGGTTTGATCTCCCGCTCGACCATAAACTCACTCGGCTTCTTTTCAATCTCCAACCCGATGAAAAAGTTCTTCGTAAAGACCTTCTTGAACTCCTCCCCCTGTACATCTCCTTCTGTCCGTTTCATCGCATCCAAACTCAATTCCCCCTGAGACGCCGCCGCCTGCTCCTCCTCGGTCAGACAAACGTACTTGCCAGATATTCCGCCGCATTGAGGATGTGCCGTCAGGATATTATCAGTGTTTTCGAGGTCTTGCACCAGTGTCCGTATTCGGGACTCGACCATTCCGCTCCTGACCATCAGCACAGGTGCTATCATGTGACTCACCAATTCTTTATCCCTTCAGGTGTGGAGGCAGAAGCAACGACCTGAACATATGTCTTATACATGCCGAAGAAGTCTGCCCGCTCGAAGAGCTCCAGCCATGATGATCCAGGATTGCTCAAGATCTTGTCGGTGATTTGCATCGCTAACCCATAAATATCAGTATACAGACTGCCGCCGAGTGGGTTATAGATATCACCTCGTAGCATTTCATTTCTGATTACGGACATTGTGGAAGAGGTGATGTTATGGGTGGAGCACATGGATGGGTAGGCGGGAGTGATGACGGGCATTCGATGGGCCATATCCCGTCGATCGAGCTGATCAGGACATGAATATTGAGGCTCCTCGAGGATCAGACAACGCACTTTGGGGTTCCAGACAGAATGCTGCATGTTTGTTGGGCCAGTATCGATCTTCTTCAATATTACAGGTTGAGGCCAGCCCCTACTCAAAGTCAATCAAGCAGAGAGAAGGCTGCACTTACCACTGGTAGAAGATCGGAAAGAATTTGCCAACGATGGTAGCAGGCGCAGCAGTGGGGTACAGCTGACATATTCGTGCTGTCAAAAGTGCCCAAGCTACACCCCCGGGAAACCCGAGGACGTTGGAGTAGACACCTCGTCCTGGACACAAAGTAAGCTCAATCACCCCCATCCTCCCAATTCTCACGTACGCTTGGCCCACAATCTGATCGTCCGTAATGCTGTCCTGAAGTTTGCAACGTCCGGGACCAGATTCAGGATCATATCCGTCACCCTCGGCCCTAAAATCGTCAGCTTAGTGACAGCCAAGAGAGCTCGCTCGCTCACCATTCAGACTCCGCTGAGACTCATCGTCCACCCCTCGCAATATCTCATCCTTCTCGATATCCAGCTTATCGCCAGCTTCCGCCAGGTTCACCCTCGCAAACAATAGATCCACCTCGACACCAGAGATCACCGTCTTCATCACCGGTACGAAAGCCGACTCGACCGCCTACACTCACTCCATCAGGTATGGCTCTACCACTTTGAGTTTGAGTATTACACACAGAGATCTCGGTGACAGCCGGCCATTCCCGCAACATCTCCTTGAACTCCCCAAAGAAGTGTTCCTTGTAGACATGCCGAGGGCAGACGCAGATCGTATCGATATCCGAACCCGGTCCATGTACCCCTAGCCTACGCATACCTCATTTATATCATAGCTGTAAAGTGCTGAGAGAGGGGACGAACCGGTACGAGCCCGAGGTATATATCCGCCCACCCGCTTCCGAAGCCACCTTCTCTGATAGCCCAGACTGGATGGAGACGTCATGCACGAACTTGCTGACCAGCTGGGCGATGTTGGAAAGGAGTCGCTCCCTGTCATCCCAGTCAACACCCGTGGGTTTCAGGAAAGGATGGTCACGGACCGGACCTTCCGCTCTTGATCCGACTCGAACTGCTTCAGAGCTACCAGATCTGCCATGAGAGCTGTTTCTCCATGTCAGCTTGGCGGATTTCGAGGGGACAAGGTAGAGATCAAGCTCACCCTCGGAAGCCTGGATGTCGGCGGGTTTCGGTGAATCTGTACTGATGGGCGGAGTCACACCGAACATCTTCACATCGCCTTGACTATGTATGTCCATGCTCGATCAGTAAGGATAAAAAGGGAGACAAGGAAGAGCGAACCCGGACATGGCGGGACGAGGGAAGCGGATCAAAGAGCCGGATCAAAGAGCACCCAAGGAATGCAGATGGAAGCTATCAGGTGGGCAGAAAAAACTTTTCCGCCATGAGTCAGATCCTCAGTCGTGCTGAGAGTCCTGGAAGTGGACTGTTCCAGTTATGGCACAAAACAGACAAAAGCTCTATCCATCAAGAAGAACCTCGTTTACGCGACCAAGAGACACGGGAGGACACGGGATTACACGGGTCTTTCTTCAACACCTCCACTTGGCGCTCATCAAATGTCCCAAATTGTGACCTTTTCTTCCTGTTCACGATATGCACATTCTTGCACAAGCTTCCCAATAGACTATAAAACTACCTCTCATCGCCCATACAGCTCCTCAGAGAGCCGTGTGACCCCTCGTCTCGATCGGTAAGAGCAACATGACCAGCCCAGTCCTGATCGTGCC
>JAABUP010001002.1_pt1 | contig 60489 bp, 65 predicted proteins | sample 5559201 | NCBI WGS metagenome assembly JAABUP01 (sample SAMN10711887, study PRJNA513373) | rock metagenome | isolation source: Antarctica rocks | place: Antarctica | reverse complement strand
ACGCTAACTTCTTCTTTGCCTGTAGATAAAATTGAGCGATTATCGCTGTTGAGGTGAAGGAATGCGGTACCGGACTCCAAAGGCTGTCTCACAACGACGTCGTCACCCACCAACTTTGAGATGAAGGAGGTCTTTTTGGAGCCTTCTCCCCCATATGGCAATGAAGACATCGGTGAGTGGGCTACAAGGAGACTTCTCTTAGTTCCAATGTCCAAAGAGACCAAGAAAATTCAGCATACTTTGGAGGCGGCACTCCCAATCGGCCAAAATTATCTGCTAACCACGACATGTTTACAGCAAGCGAGATCTGCTCTCAGCTCAGTCAACGAAAACGGCTTTCTTGGACTGCTCGTTAGATAGAATTTGACGAATGTTGGCTTCGAGATTCATATCAATCAGCTTTGAAGTACGAGGGCGCTTATGAGAAAGCCCTTTTATATTCTTTCAACATCCTACAAGGCTGGGCGCTAAGATTCCGGAGGGTTGCTGGACAGCAAGGACCAATTATAGATGACATCCATGTATTGGATGCAGTGGATGGACAAGAGCAGCCAGTACGTTGATGTAGACCTAAATGGAGCGACGAATTGAGGCGCGAAACCCCTGATGAAACATGCATGTTGGCTGTGTCCCGTCCTTAATGCCTCAAAGAGTCTCCTGAAACCGGCCTTTAGACTAAGCTCAAGGGCTGATACTATTTTCACTGGGATGGCATCGACCTGTGTTCCCATTACCAAGTGGCTACGCTGGTGGTTGTAAGACGTCGTATGAGCTTAGTGAGGGTCGCGAATCAGAGGGCAAGGCTTTTCAGATCTTAGCGGCTTGATCTTCATCTTCTAAGTTGTATTGATATCTTGATGACAGTTGGAAGAGACACATTATTACGAGGGTTCCTAATTATCATTTTGTTGATATCATCGTATCAGCAGTTCAAGTCGAGCGGACGATTAAGGAATGACAGGGGCGCCAATTAGCATATGCAAGTTTATCGGGATTCCTTGGCACCCTTTTCTACACTCAACCCTACCCCGCGCCGCCCGCGCCCGCATTTTAGAAAAAGAAAACCACCGAAATTATATTACCAGTAGACTTATTAAAAGAAAAACCGTAATTAGGCTTAACTAAAAAGTGCGAATTATAGCTTAGACTTCTCCGAGTATATTTTATATAGTATGTTACCCTTTATCTTATATTATTATAGTACTATTAGGGTTTTTCGTGAAAGTTACTCACTTTTATAATTTTCTTTTCGGATTTTTTTCTAAAACGCGGGCGCCGGGTGGGGTTAAGTGTAGAAAGGGGTGCCAAGGAATCCCGATAAACTTGCATATGCTAAAAGACTGCGGGAGCACGGTTCCCCAGGACAGCGCCGATCTTTGTTTACCAATTGTTGGTACTGCTCCCAGTACAAACTGTCACATTACAGTTGCTACACCTGCATTTTCCCGCTTTCTGGCTGCAAAATTCTTGGAATCGTTTATTGTCCACCATGGCACCGGCTCGCACTAAGAAAAGGAAAACCTCCAGTGAGAATGAACCCTCAGCGCGTCCGCAGACCGTGGCGCCCCACTCGCCCGCAAGAACACCCATGCGGAGTCCACAGAAGAGAATCGTTAGCATAACAGAGGCACAGAAGCAAGCTTTAATTGACAATCTACAGCTGGAAGGTGCGTCTTTATAACATAAATCATCATGTAGTAGCAAGCTCTAACAGCACTTCAGTCACCGAGCGGGCGCGCAAGCTCCGAGCGCAGTACGCTTTGCAAGCACAAAGCCTGAGAACGCGAATTGAGTTGCGGATCAATCGCATACCAACATCCCTACGGAAGGCGAATATGGGCGAGCTCCATGCAAAATACAAGGAAATGTTGGAGGCAAGGCCACACACAGTATCTGAAGAGCGAAAGCCTGTAGAGACGGAGAATGCGGACGCAGAATCCAGAAAGCGTGGACGTGACACTAGAGAAATCATGTCGACCGCTATGCCTCCACCCCGCGGCGTCAAAAGAAATAGGTATATTACCCACCAACGTTTGTACTCGGTATATACTTACCAGGGGCAGCGACGCCATGGAGTCTGCAGACAAGGAGAATGCTTCAGAACCTGTGCACGATATCCCGAACCCCAAGAAGCGTAGTAAAGCCATGAAAGGACCGTCTCGCCAAGTCACGAACCCTTCTACGGTCCTCTCCCCAAAATCGGCCAACTCACGTACCTTGCCTCAATCGCCAGTCCGTCCAATCCTCGGATCACCTCAAAAATCCTATCTGACTCATCCGGCATCACCGTTGAAGCCGTTTTCTCCAATAAAGTCGGCGTCACCAGCCAAAGCTGCTGCGGCCGCAGCGACAGCAAACCTTGCTGCAATGGTGATTGAGAAGCCCAAAGTCGGGCGTCCAAAAGCGGGTGCAGGCTCTAAAGCTACGAATGCCAGCGCTGTAGCGAAGGGAGGAACATTGCGGGCGAAGCGTGGAGCAGTCCCTGAGCAAGAGCCGGAAGACGTGCGGAAAGTGAGCAATACAAGTAATATCTCAAGTGCCTCAAATACCACGACGATTGTGAAGAACACGAAGAAGGCCCCCAACGTAGGTAGTAAGAAGAACGATATAGGTGTACGTGCTGTGGGAAAGAAGGTCGCTGCAGGTGCCGACGCTCCACCACCAGGACGAAGAGTCTTACGGAAGAGAGGGTAAAGAAAATCTGATGAATTTGAACTCAGCCCGTATTCTTATTTTTGACGAGAAGGTTGGACTGGAACTCAAACCAGTACGAATGATTTGCGAGGGGAGTGCAATCGAGACGTACATTTTGTAGGACCTGTAGCGTTCTCGTGCCTTAAGATTCTTATGAAGTTATGAGAAGTGGATCAGGGTAGTGCCAAGCCCAAGCGAGCTAGTGGACGAAAATTATTCGATGATTCGGGACAAAATTCTTCAAGATTATTGGCCATGTCTTGGACTTGCTCTTTATTCCATTGGGGAGGCAGTGGTCTAGATTTACATCCATCGAATACTGAATACATTCAATCATGAGTACTGCCTATGAAAGTGCAGAAATGTTCCGCCCTCCTGTGAATCGGGCTATGCGAATCCTCGACCGTCCCCTTTTCAACAAAACAATCCAGACTTCTGTCGCAAGGATCATTGATCGAAAACAAATATCCAAATGTAGAAAAGAATTGCACCATGACATACTCAAGCTTGACCGTATGTCAGCAGTCAGAGCGGTGCAAGATCCTCATGGCGGAGAAGCGAAAGCGTTGCTCTTGAAACCCGAAATCAAGCCTGATGGTAAATTGAATATCGATGGTGATAGAAGACCACGAAATTCATCGCGTACAGATCTCTCAACGTGGAGTCCAAGTCTGTCAGACCTGGTCAAATCGTCACAAGTCGCTTTAATGCGCTACGACCTTGCAATGAACTACGACTACTGGAATTACCGTATGTACGTTAGGAACTATTTTCTTCTCGTTCGTCTTGATACTAATGCCCCAGAGATGACATCTTAAGCTCAGTCTTACCAGAAAGCATTGAGGATGAGCTTCCGTCAGGTTTCACAACTGTTGGTCATATTGGTGAGCATGAATGTGACGAGCCTGTTCCATCTTCTGAACCCCTCTTAGCACATCTGAATCTCAGAGAACAGTATCTTCCATTCAAAGAGCTTATCGCTCAAGTGATACTGGACAAGAATCCCACAATCCGCACTGTAATCAACAAAATCGATGAAATAGGTGAACAAAGCGAATATCGGACATTCAACTTTGAGTTCCTTGCCGGCAAACCTGACACCAACGTTGAAGTACACGAAGGGAATTGTGTATTCCGCTTCGATTATTCGAAAGTATACTGGAACAGCAGACTCGAAACCGAGCACAGGCGCTTAGTGAATAAGTTCCAGGCAGGTGAAGCCATCTGCGATGTCATGGCTGGGGTCGGCCCGTTTGCGATGCCTGCCGGTAAGAAGCATTGTTTCGTATGGGCCAATGACCTCAATCCAGAAAGTTACGCTAGTTTGGAGGACGCTGTGGGTAGGAACAAAGTGCGCGGATACCCGGTATTATTTTCGTGTTGGCATCGACTGATGAATTTCCAGGTCGCGAACTTTGTCAGACCCTTCAACCAGGATGGACGGGCGTTTATCCGTTCTGCAGCGAGAGAATTAATCGCCAGCCAATTCGCCGTCGACATAACTCCAAAACAATCTCGGACGGAGAGAATTGCAGGCTCTGAAGAGCCGCCCCCTGTCTATCTCACGTGTCCAAAAACATTCAGTCACTACGTCTTGAATCTTCCTGCTTCGGCCCTTAGCTTTCTCCCCGCGTTCATCGGAGTTTATGCAGGTTACTCTGGTTTATTCGAGGCTAAAGAATCCAGGAAACTGCCAATGGTGCATGTGCATTGCTTTAGTACCAAAAGTGACGACAACAAGGCAGAGGAGAGGAAGATTTGTCAGGAAATCAGCCAGCAATTGAACTATGAGATCAGACCTGGCGACCCAGAAAACGAAGGAGAAGCCGAGATCTGGGATGTGAGGGATGTTGCGCCGTTGAAGAGAATGTTTTGTGCAAGCTTCAGACTCCCGCAAGGGGTGGCATTCCGCGAGAGGCAAGATCAGACGGAGCCATGATCACGATCATCCCACAAAGGTTTGTGAAAATAGAACGACTAAAACATCTTCGATCCGTCAATCTCTCCGAACGAATTAACCTTGGATAAGGCCTGGTTTGTCAGGAGGATGCAGGTCAGCGAAGCGACCCGAAGGAAGGACCGACAAGCCCTGGTTACGCAAGTTTCTGGGCGTCCACGCAACATCTCTAAGGCCAGGTATACATTTACCAAAGCTTTCTTTGCTTCATGGTGTGTTTTCACATCTGTGCGGGCTGAAGACATGTCATCTTCCAGGCACCTGGTTTGTGTACCCGGAGATTGTGCCCCGCAAGCCCGAACAAGTCCATTCCACCAACCCCGCCAAACACAGTACAGAGTGTCATGTACTTCCTAGTCAATTGAACCTACATACAAATACCCACCTAGCATTCCTCAACCCTCTCCAATTCATCAATCATAAGCTTTCCACCCAGTCTTGCTCCAAATCGCTCTCTCATCCATACTCAGTATCCCTTCTCACACTCCAAGATGTCCACCCCAAACTACTCCATCTACGCCCTCCCCGCCTTCTTCGTCATCGCCCTCGCCCCCCAAGCCTACAGCACCGCCTTCATCAACCGCGCCACAAACAACCGCTTCGACAACGCCAACCCGCGCGGCCAATCCTCCCAGCAAGTCTACCAAAAATCCACCGACGCCGCCACCTGGGCCAAGTACGAGCGCGCACGCGCGGCGCACAGCAATGCGATGGAGAACCTACCTTTGTTTTTCGCGGCGGTCATCTGTGCGAATATGGCGGGGTTGGATACCGGGTTGGTGAATGGGGTCTGTGCGGCTTTCTTGGGGTTGAGGGCGGCGCATTCGGTGGTTTATGTGATGGTGGCGGATCAGAAGGTTTCGAGTCTGAGGTCCATGATTTGGATGGCTAGTGCGGGGTGTTGTTTGTATTTGATGGTGAAGGCGGGGAATGTGCTTGTTGATGGGAGTGGAGCGAGGCCGATGGGGTTGTGAGGATGATGATTGACTGGATGGTTTGGGCATGCAAGATGGGAAATGCTGGAAGCCATGGGGGCTTGGGTTGGAGACAGGGACGTGTCAAACAATAGAAGGACGCGTATAATCGATGAGAGATTATTCTACGTCAATTTCACCTCGAATTGGATCCTTCACACTTGGTCAAATCTATATCCTCTCGGACCTCTCCCCCATCTTCCACCCAATTACCCCTCAGCCCTACAGCAAACAATCCTGCCAAACAAGTTGAAACAACCACCAACCTCAACTTTCCCCAATTGCCCAATCCACAACCCCCCAATCCCATCACCCACCGCCTCAATGACCACTTCAACCCCCAACCTCAGCACCTCCGTCCTCGTAATCGGCGGCTGCGGTTTCCTCGGCCACCACATCGTCTCCCAACTCCTCGCCCCCTCCACATCCACAATCTCCGTCCTCGACCTGCACACCACCGCAAACCGCCTCCCCAACTGCACCTACCACACCGGCGACATCACCTCCCCCGCCTCCGTCCGCTCTATCCTCCAAAAAGTAAAACCCGCCATCATCATCCACACCGCCTCCCCCCTCGCCGCAAACGGCCACACCAAGGGCCAGAAGCAATTGTTTTATAAAGTGAATGTGGAGGGGACGCGGAATCTGATTGAGCGGGCGGGGGAGGCGGGATGTGTGAAGGCGTTTGTGTATACGAGTTCCGCGAGCGTGGTCCATGATACGGTGTCTGATCTTGTGAATGCGGATGAAAGATGGCCTGTGTTGCGCGCGCCGCAGCAGCGGGAATATTATTCGGAGACGAAAGGGCTGGCGGAACAGATTGTGCTGGACGCGAATCGGAAATACGGCGATATGCTGACTGTGGCGTTGCGGCCGGCGGGGATCTTTGGCGAGGGGGATGCGCAGTTGATACCGGGGATGCTGGGGGCGTTGAAGAAGGGGCAGACGAGGTTCCAGTTGGGGGAGAATGATAATCTTTTTGATTTTACGTATGTGGGGAATGTGGCGTATGCGCACATTTTGGCTGCGGTGGCGCTGATGCAGACGCGTTCGCTGGGGGAGACGAGGCCGTTGGATCATGAGAGGGTGGATGGGGAGGCGTTTTTCATCACGAATGCGGAACCGGTGTATTTTTGGGATTTCGCGCGCATGGTGTGGAGGGCGGCGGGGGATGAGACGGTGCCGGGGCAGGTGTGGGTGATTGGGAAGGAGGTGGGACTGGGGTTGGCGAGTGTGGTGGAGTGGGTGTTTTGGTGTGTGGGGAGGGCGCCGAATTTGACGAGGGCGCGGGTGCAGTATAGTTGTTTGACGAGGTTTTATTCGGGGGATAAGGCGAGGGGGAGGTTGGGGTATAGGCCGAAGTGGGGGATGGAGGAGGCGGTCGGGAGGACGGTGGAGTGGTTTTTGGAGAGGGAGAGGGGGTTGGGGGTGGAGAAGAAGGTGCAGTAGTAATGGTTGGGGTGGTGCGTGGAAAGGGGGAGGAGTTGGATGTATATATGTGGATGCTGTATCATAGTATCGCAGTGGCTTCGTGCCGGTTGACCAGCTTTCGGCTCTTCGTCATGTACATACTGTGTTACCACCGATAATTCAGATGTCATTAGAAGGTGCCGACGCTGCCTTTTTGCAAACGTTTGTCTATCGACTCCCTTGCCACCATGAAAGTTGGTGGGTCTACCGTATGAATGTCACCCCGAGGAATCTGACTTGAGACCGATAAGGAAGTAGCAATTCTCAAAGGCTTCAATCGACGGCCATGGTGCTGTCATTGAGTGACCTCCGACCGTAATATCCACCCACATAGCGGCGAACAGAGGGCAATCCATATCGGGGTCTCTGCGCTAAGAGGCGTACTTGATAGTGATTCGGCATCATATCGCATGCCTTGCATCTCGATTAGATGGGTAAGCAAGAAAACGACGGCCGTACTGGTCTCCCGTCGTCATCTAGTGCTTTACCGGATGTTAGTCTTAGGCCTATCAGCTCAAAACCTACCGTCACGTTTCCGTCAAAGGTTAAGTTGGAAAGGCACCGTCGACCGTGGTACGGTAGATTACATCGATTGCTCTGTATCTCTCGCTGAAATTTTCTCCACAGGATGCCTTCATGCATCGTGATATAGGATTGAAGTGATGAAGGTGACTCCATAATTTGCAAGGGTCGACGTCATAATGGAGAAATTTGAGAGGAAGAGAAAGCTTGACCTACAATTCGAAACGAGCCACGGAAATAGCACAGCAGAACATCCGAATTACAACAACCCAATCGTCAACAGAGAAGAAGAATGCAGTCGCGAGCGGCCCTAGCTTTGTATCAATGAGTACTTGTACACGCTCTTCGAATCTTGTCGATAGTGTCATTTCAGTGAAGAGCCGATGATTGTCCCGATAATGCAATGAAAGGAATTGTTCGATATCAACGCTCGACAAGAGCGGTCTTTTGCAATATCAGGTCGATATCATAAGCGATCCCCTTTCTTAGGCCTCTCCCGCTACCAGTCGAGACTTTCCAGGGATCAAGGCTTCCGTGACGCAGAGAAGACGCGAATCCAATACCGTCACACGACCTGGAAACGCAGGAGATAATCATGCCCTGCGTTTACCCCACATACCCAAGGTGGTCCCTGCACCACGGGTTCGCAGTAGTGGTACCGGATAGTCCACGGCAGCTGCTGGGACAGTGGGAGATAGTCCCATGCGTTGCAAGCGCTGCTGTTCCTTCGCTTTTCCGGGACCCGTGGAGTCAGTTGACGTTTCCGATGAGCTGGCAAAGCGTGGGAGCTACCATAAGTAACACACTCTCCGTTGTGGTGGCTTACTGATAATCATGATGATTCCATGGGTTGGCCTCGAGGGTAACGGCGGATGTGAACGTTGCGAAGAGGGGTTCCGGATCAACATTCCATCTGAACGTCAGCGGGCATATCAGTCGTGAAGATACACGCGACCGAAGACGCATCAACACAACAGAACCGTCATCCACAAGTACATGGAGACTCTTTGCGGAATAGTCTGACACAAGGGAATGTGTCAGAGAGTGCGTTGGGAGGAAGAAGGAGAACGGATTAGCCCGTCCGGTCCTCTGCCTTAGAGTTTCGACTAGTGGTAGCCGGAGGACCCCTCCAAAACTGGCGGAGCAAGAGGAAGAATAACCGTAACCGCGCTTTTTCCATGCGACGCTTGCACCCTTTCCATTCCTTTGCTTCAGATGGTGCTGAAGATACAATAGACATGTCGGCTGGCTCTTGTACTCGCTGAACATGTTCTGTCGCGGCTCTCGTTGAGCCATTGGCGGGGTGGCGGGCGCTGCACTCTTTCATGGGTCAATCTGTGCCTCAAAGAAAGTCACCCACCGCCCATCTGCCGACAACAGCACGTCTCAGCAACTTGCCAGCAAGTCAAGAGTGCTCTGCTGCCACGATGCCTTTCAAGAACCCCTTCTAATGTGACGGGCCCCGGAACATCGACGGTTAAGCCTACCTGGGGTCGCTGAGGCGAGTGTTCTTTTGGCACCATGGCAACGAACAATGACAATCGGCGGGATAACCTGGCACCTCCAGCAGTCACAGCTATACGTCAAGAACATGACGGGTCCCGAGGGGTCATGGAACGAACAAACACCCCTGACATGAGGGCGGAACGTGACGACTTGAAAGAGGCTGCTGAGCAATCTCTCAATGTCATTGTGCATCTGGCTCTCGATGGGACAATCCGCTGGGCCAGCTCCTCTTGGACCAATGTTGTGGGTACGCCTGTCGACTCTGTCAAAGATAAGCCCATTGCGGACTTGGTGCTCTCAAACAAGGATGGGTTTGCCAACGCCGTCGAATCAATGAAGAAGGATGATTCTAAGAGTCGAATTATACGGTTCCAAGTGAAGCTTGGAGGGCTGTCAGTGCTCAAGCAAAATATAAGGAAGAACGAGGAGCGACCACAAGGGGATGACGCAGGGGAAGACGATACGGCACCAGAGGAGGAGCAGGTGCTGAATCTTGAGGGGCAAGGGATCATGGTCTACGATCGATCTTCCGGCGAAGATAGCCATGTAAGATGTTACCTCGTATAGTAGTCTACAGACTCCTGCTAAAAAACCCTAGACGATGTGGATGATACGGCCATCAAACCCTCCCAGAGAAATCACAATCGACCTACCAGAGCTGCTTGTCGAGTCCCTTGGCATAGGTGCCGAAATACTCGCTCACTACCTCACGAGCTTAGCAGAATCTGGAGCCACGGACCCGGAACATCATCCACCTCCTCTCCCGGTCCTCTGTCGGATTTGTGAGCGCCAGATAACGCCTTGGTGGTTTGAAAAACACTCCGAGGGCTGCACACAAGAATGTCGAGCAGAAGAATCGGTGACACTTGCTCAGGATGCCCTTGTGGCCCACCGACCCGCTATCGTCAAGGTCTTGGACGCACTAGATCCCGAGCAACGGCAATCTCGATCTGTCCCAGGCGAACGTGCAGGAACTCTTACGCCACCGGAGTATAAGGGTCTACCCATTGGATCTTCATCAACGAGTTCTTCATCTGGCACCGACTCGGGTAGAGCGACTCCTTCGGCACGCTCACGCTCTCGGGACGGATCAACCTCCAGCTTAGGGCACATGCGTGGCAAATCATTCACCGTCCGTCGGCCACTGTACCGGGTCGCTGAGCTGATCATAGATCTCTGTGACACCGCAATGGCAATCAGTACTCCAGCTATCAAAGAGAGCATGACGAAAGCAGAGGCTGACGGGGTCGTGAGGTCCCAGTCGCCACATTCAGAGTCCCTGATATCGCAGATCATGCAGTGGACGAGCCCAAGTGCAAGTACCTTAGAGCAGGAGCCTGGCCTTGCAGCTCTGACCACAGACACCGAGAACTTTGCTCAAGCCAAAGTAGAGGCTGTCCTACGCCATCGGGAGATCATTGAATATTCCGAGCGCATCCGCATGGAATTCAACGCGTTGGTGCTCGACTGTATTGAAGCCGCAATCCAAAAGGCGAAGAAAATCAAGGAAGGCCAATTAAGCGACTCATCTGAGGAAGACGAAAATGAAGAGGAAGCGCAAACGCCAGCAGCTCAAGAGACAACTTTCCCAATGTCTGTATATGATGGACCTTCTTCCGTGGCCTCTGCTTTACGAAATGGCTCAGACCCTTCATTAGCATCTCAATTTGAAAGGCGACAATCCTCTGCAGCAGCCTCATCTTCTAGGTCGAGCAGCCCTGTGGAATGTCCCACACCTCGGTCACATACAAACAGCCTTTCTATGCTGGGTAGAACAGACTCAGTCAACAAGCGTCACTCCATGCTACTTGGCAGTGACGCTGGAGACAGCGACACTGGCATGTCCCAATCTATGCAGATTGGAAGCAGACGCACACAGTCCCCAAGCTCTGATCTAGCCTTGGGTAGATCAACAAGCTCAGGCGAGAGGAAACGCCGAAGTCTTCGTTTGCCTAACTTACCATCACCAAATCGCCAATCTTCTCCGGGTAGGATGCCAGCACCGCCGTCTCCCCTGAGGATGCCTAAGTCTCGACTCCCACTTGGTCTAGATCCTCTACCTGGTCTGCCCTCGCCCGTCACGTCACCTCCTCTCTCAGGCGCAGAGATGTCATCCCCTGTCGTTGGAGCTCAACGTCATCGTCGTCAGTCCTCTGCCGCTTCCTCCACCGCCGATCTTACGAAGCCCCCGACATCACCACGACTTACCGGTCTTAGCCAGCCTCCTGCGCGAGCCGTACCTACCTCGATCAAAGACTTTGAAATCATCAAGCCCATTAGCAAAGGTGCTTTTGGCAGTGTATATCTATCTAAGAAGAAATCTACAGGAGATTACTTCGCGATCAAGGTACTCCGAAAGGCGGATATGATAGCGAAGAATCAAGTCACAAATGTGAAGGCTGAAAGAGCAATCATGATGTGGCAAGGTGAAAGCGATTTCGTTGCTAAACTTTACTGGACGTTTTCGAGCAAAGATTACTTATTCCTTGTTATGGAATATCTCAATGGAGGCGACTGCGCAGCTCTGGTCAAGGTCCTTGGGGGCCTTCCAGAAGACTGGGCAAAGAAGTATATGGCCGAAGTTGTCCTTGGAATCGAGCATTTGCATAGTCGTGGTATCGTCCATCGCGATCTGAAGCCTGACAATCTACTCATCGACCAGAAAGGCCATCTCAAACTCACCGACTTTGGTTTATCGCGGATGGGTCTCATAGGTCGGCAAAAGCGAGCGTTGAAAAGCCCCAACCAAATGAGTCCGGATATACTCAAAATTGGACCTTTCGCTCGTAACACATCTTTGGCTTCCTCCAGATCTGCATCATTCGATATGCAAGGAAACCATTCGCCGCAGTCGACCCCAGTCATGACGCCTGACCTGGCAGGGTCATTAGGCCAGCCTTCATACTTTAGTCTAAATCGTGACACTGTTCTGGGACGGGAACACAGCCGGCGGAAATCAGGATATCGGAGCGATAGTGGCAATAGCGATAGCTTCAACATGATGTTCAGGAACTTCTCACTGAATGAAGACAGCTCGAATCGTGGATCACGTATTGAGGAGGAGACACAAAGTGAAGGCGAGGGATCTCCAGATCCTTATGCACTCCGGCCCACTGTTAGCAATGCCAGTGCGCAGCCTGACACTCCACCGCATCCGAATATGCCTCCTCCACCCATGGCTCTGTTTGATCCAGAAGACCAGAATCGAAGATTCGTTGGAACCCCCGATTATCTCGCACCGGAAACGATCAACGGCTTAGGCCAGGACGAAATGAGTGATTGGTGGTCTTTGGGATGCATTCTCTTTGAGTTCCTTTTCGGTTATCCGCCTTTCCACGCAGACACTCCTGAGATGGTCTTCGAAAATATCCTCGCCCGGAAAATTGACTGGCCTGATGATGAAGAGCTTTCCGCAGTCTCACCGGAGGCCAAAGATCTTATGACAAAGCTCATGACCATCAATCCTAAAGAGCGATTGGGTGCTAATATGGCCGAGAAATACAAAGGTGGTGGTGAGGAGATCCGTCAGCACCCATTCTTCAACGGGACAAAATGGGAAACTCTGCTGGAAGCTGAAGCTCAGTTCATCCCTGCGCCATCGAATCCTGAAGACACGGAGTATTTCGACGCAAGAGGTGCGACTTTGCAAACTTTCGCTGAGGAAATGGAGGACCAAACTTCGTCTCCAGCTGGCACACCTGGCGCAGACTATCCTGATAGACCTCATGATGCACTGTCGCGCGTCCGGTCCCAAGTCAACTCGAACTCGTCAAAACGTGGCCTTATGCCGCTGCACATACCAGCTCATGTCCGTGATGGACGCAGTAGGAGACTTAGCGAGCCTGTGGCCACAGATGACTTTGGAAACTTCGCGTTCAAAAATCTTCCTGTTCTCCAGAAAGCCAACAATGATGTCCTTCAGAAACTCTTAGAATCTACTCAAAGACCGTCAAGAACATCGACGTCGACTCAATCTCCAGGCCCAAATTCTGCAGCGCCCTCCCTGGAAGGTAGTCCGCTCCTCCCAATGCCCCTGCAAAGAGCGCGCTCGGCCAACAAAGGTAATAATCGACCTGCTTCACCATCCAACCTTGGTCAACCCACCGAGTCGCCTAGTCGGCCTTCAAATCCACCATCTCCGCTTTTAGTGTCTTTCTCGACTGGCCAGAACCACGAGCGAAGGAAGACATCAAGTACATCTTCGAATAACTCACTGCAGCCAGGCCATGTCTTCGACGCTCCTAGGCTGCCTGTTGGGTTCTCTGCGAATTCTGCATTGTCTAATACCTCATCTCCCATCAAATCCAATCGCAACTCCCTCGTAATGCCTCTCGCGTCACCCGATAGGTCCGCCGCACTACCTCGTCCTCACAGTATACATAGTGCATCCAGAGCAAGGTCACAGACCGTAGGATCTCAAGAAGGTGATCTCCCTCCTCCTCCGACAAAGCCATTCCACAATAAACGCCAAAGTCAAGTAATCGACATTTCTCCTTCATCGTCTGATAACGAGGATCCTCGCGCAAAGGCGTTGCTTCGCGTACAGAGGAGAAGGCAAAGCTCAAGGAGAATGTCGCAATTCATGCTCACAGATGGGCCGTCCTTCCGCCCCTTGGATGTCCTTGTATGCGAAGATCATCCTGTCTCAAGAATGGTCATGGAGAGGCTGCTGGAGAAGCTCAGATGTCGCACTATTAGCGTCATCAATGGCTCAGAGGCTGCCAGGTATGCTATGAGCGAGGTACAATTCGACATTATCATGATGGAATTCAAGTTGCCTCAGATCAATGGAGCGGATGTCGCACGAATGATCAGAGATACTAAGAGCGCAAACACACAGACGCCAATCATCGCAGTGACAGGATATCTGAAGGAACTGCCCCAGACACATCACTTCGATTCCCTCATGGAGAAGCCCGCAACGGCGGAAAAGCTTACAGAAGCTTTATCCAATCTTTGTGCTTGGAAGCCTCCGCCTTCTGACTACGATCCTCAGAAGCAACAACTGCAGGAGCAGCAGAAGCTCATTCCCTCAGGGCTTCGCCAAGAATCTCGCCATGCAGAGGACAGCCCAAGCTCGCAATCCTCTGGCCCCTTCACACAAGCCCCTGGTTTGTATAAACGCGCAAGTCGTGAACATTCTATTGGCTCTAGCTTCTTTGGTGATACGGATTCAACAAATACTGACGACATTCCCGTCATTATCGGCAGACAGTCCGATGATTGGGCTTCTGCCGGCGGCCTTGGTATTTCGGATGATACCTCCCCACCCAACATCCAATTTACCCATCCAGGCCTTCCTCATCTTATCCATCAGAACTCTGCGCCTCCATCGCTAGACCTACGAACACCTCGCAAGCAACGCTCAGTCGAAGCTGTCAAAGCCAAGCGTGAAAATCTCGAAAAGAAGCGTTACGAATACGCTGAATCTGGGGATGACGAAGACGACGAACTAGGCAAGCTCCCATCGCGTGCTAAGTCACCGCAAGGCAAGCCCCGAGGATCGAAGCTTGGGATTGAGATGATGCGGACGAACAGTCGAGGAAGTGTGAGTTCTGGAGGCGAGGAGCCTGCATTGCCTAGCTTCGCATCCAACCTTGACGTCAACATGAACGATGCGGCCGGGTCACATGCAAAGATTGAGCCACCAGAATTATTCTCAAAGGACGCCAAAGGAGATGCAGTCGAGGTCATTGACATGGACGCTACCCCAAAGCCTACGGCCACTGTTGCAAATGCTGCTATCGAACAATCATCCCTTGGATCTCCTACACCTCGAAAATGAGCCACAGACTCGGTAACTCGAGCAAGCCAACACCATTATTCAACGCAGACGTTACATCACTAAGCCAGCCGATGTACACCCTTCTCCACTACCAAATGTATACTACTACCACCCCATCTTTCCCTTTTCGTCCTGCAATGTCACGATAACCTCCAGCGTTTTTCTCGTCCCCAAATGTGTCCTGATACGATCTTGAGCGATAGGCGCTGATTGGAGTTTTCAGTGTGATTGGAACGGAATGGAATTCAGGAGGCGTTTGCTTGTTATAAGAGGAAGCAAAAAGCTCCATTGTGTTTATTGAGCGAAGTCCTTTTGGACTGCTGAGGTTGTGGACGTGCTGTATGTAGCTGGAGATGGAGATAAATGAGAATGATTGAGGAGAGAATGAGATTCTTTGGAGAACTTTCCTTTCCCGCCGTACATATTGCATTTGCAAGCGTGCTTGCTCTCCTGGACGAAGTGAGATATTGAAATCCCTTCTGATTAATTTTCGAGGCTCTGATTTCTCCATTCATATACGTCCGAGGAAAGACTGAATAAACGGCCACTCTTCAGCTCAGCTAAATCGTCCGAAAGCGCCAAAATCTATCACAGAAATCACAGTTGCGCTGTGTGTCACATGAACGATGATTCCATAAGCATCTCCCTTTCATATCACCTTGTCTATTACGCTACGCCTATATTTTCGGCTAGTGGTGTAACATAAGGACAATAAGCGACCTGGGGAGTTGGGCGTGCAGACGCTTTCTGGTGTAGGATGTGAGGAAGGTGATTTGATGAGTGGGCGGTTAGAAGGGGAGATCGGGAGGTTGAGTTTGAGATGGTGTGGATTTGGGCGTGATGTGTATGTGTTGGAGTCGAGAAGGATAGAGCGGTTTTGTGATTTGGGGGAGGGATGGGCGTGAAGGGCTGAGATTATGGGGCTTTTGGCGGTATGGGGGTATGAGTAGGGGACGGTTGTGCGAAGAGCTTGGGGTGTATTGGATTACTTGGTCTGCGAGGCTGGGCTGATGGTTATGGGAGATTGGGGTTTGTTATGGATGTATGAGATTGATGCTAAGCAAGTACAACAGGGCGGAAGTGTTCCTGCACTTCTTCTTCGAATCAAATTGAAAGTGTTCCAGCACTTCTTCTCGGTACAAAATTCAAAGTGTTCCAGCACTTCGCCTACTCCGTACAAAATCAAAAGCGTACAAAAATTAATGAAAGTGTTTGGTCCGTGGGGCCATCATCAACTTCAGAGATACCACGTTGGTCTGTTGTTGGTGGTCTTTAGTCCCTGAGAAGTTCCTTTTGTTGTTGGCTCCCTCCTTCGCAGCTGTCGTCCAATCCGTGACTTTACCGAATCCCTTCGATTAGCTCGAAATCTTGGTCTCGGGAAGTTATCTCCTGAGGCTCAAACAGATGGATTGCCAGACGCCGTGACCAAGTTGGGAAATAAAAAATTGTAGCTCCCGTCATTGTACTCTGGTGCAAGGTATACGTGCTTGTCAAATGGAAGTAGATGGCGGGGAAACCCTTCCTGGCTCAACTCCGTGTAAAAGGGACTTGTGACTAAACATTTGAAGGTGGATTTCACGCGCTTGTCCTGCACAATCTCTTCAAGAATGGCAATGGCCACCCTGCACTCTCTTTCCCATCTCAACTCCAAGAAATACACGCCATCCACAAGGCAGTACACAACATAATTTGAGGGCAATTGCCTCATCAGTCTAATGAACACAAGACAGAGCACGTAGATGTGCTCATCCAAGAGATCAATAACTGAGTAATCGAAATCCTTGTATTGTTGCACCAGCTGGCCGATGAGACTACCGAGCATAAGATGTGGTCCTCTTTTAGCGTCAGGATCCAAGCCGCAGAAGAAGGAAAGAACAATGGTCTTGCGTTTTTCTTGATACGATCTCGTGAGGACCCCGCATAAATTAGTCATTGGCGACACTTCCAGCCAATAGAATAAAGAATCATCGAAGTCCCATTTGAGATTTCGGTAGCAGCCATTCATAAAAAGGACGCGCGAGGTGGTAGTCTTGAGCCAGGAGTCGAATTCAGGACTTTCCCGTAGGATCCTCACTTCTTCTTGAAACTTCGGATCGCGCGCGGATCCATCCTTGATTACCTTCTCAACGTCGCGCTGGACTTTGCTTGAATCGTGATACAGATAAGAGAGTACCATTTGTCGGTCCGCTTTTAGCACTGCGAGCATAGAGCTCAGTGATCCAGTCCAAAGCTTCCGCTTGAGGGCGACTTACTCGTGGCTCGAATCTGTGGTCTTGGTTTGACTATGTTTCAATCCCTTGGTGCTGTTTCTTCGTGGAGGCTTTGCAGTGTGCTCGCTTTATCAGTGAAATAAGCAGAGTAAAGTGGAAGGTTCAAGCTCTGATCAATGGGGGAGACAAGAGAGGAAGATGATCCGGCGGGTCTGACAATGTGTGTGTACTGGGAGATGTGTCCGTTGAGAATGTAGGATGAGTGAAGGAATCTGGGAGAGTTTCGAATTTGTACTGGCAAGCTTCGAGGGCAGCGCTTAGGATACGGACGTTATGTTCCAGCAGAAGGGATCACTTGTCCAGTGATTGGGGCAAGTGAGTTGCATCACAAAGTGTATTTTTTCCCGGGACGAACTGCGAAACGCCAAGTAAGAACAAAGCCGCACTTGCAAAATCACTGATGATCCAATCGTCAAGGAAAATGTATTCAAGATCAACACAGAACAGGATATACCGAGAATGGAAAATCATGTAGGGGAACACGGCCATCCCAAAGGCTCTCCAGGTCGGATTTTGTATGGAAGGCTGCATAGAGACATCCAATACTGTCCGTAGGCAATTAGCAATCGTCCGGGTCATGCTCAAAGATTTATGAATTCCGAGATTCCCCTTGAGCGCGAGAGCCGGCAACATGGCTGTAGCGTCCGTCAGACATCTCATACGGCCGATTGGAATTCTAAGAATAAGACAAACGTATCGAAGGCCAGTCCGTAGAGGGTGGCGTATCGTCCAGGTGGCATGAGCAGCATCATGACCTAAATATAGATAATTTAGACCATCTCGACGAAGTTTTGAAGCCGGTCTTACTTGAAGATTTAATCTTTTTTATGGAGGATCCACTTACGATAGAGGTACATTGATCGACATAGTGCAGGGACATAGTAGGAGAAGACCATTCTCAAAGAAACAATGCAGCACCTACTCTGTCAAAAGGCCTGTCGATTCCACTAACCGAATCATACGGTAGATTCAAATCCCTCAAGTTGTCGGTCGCACGACTCAGCCAAGCCATCGCTGTATACACTCGGATCGAGCGGTCTGTTTCCGCAGGAGCGCTGCTGCTGATTTGATGAATGCCTTGTGTATGGCCAATGTCCAGGTCAGCCAGGCTCTACCACGGGACGTGAGGAATGTCCTAAAGGTCCAAGATCCGATAGCATGTCTGTAGGCTATTTTCGAAAGCTGGCGTTCAATCCATAATCTACATGCCATTCGGTAGTGGATTCTTTGCTCGATACATACTGGCCATCGTGCGAAATGGAAGGGCAAAGCTTTCAGTGCCAAGAACTTTAATGGGGCAGATCCGATATTCGTACATGGAGCTAGTCCACTTTCGTCACATTATCATGGCATTTGCGACCTTGATACATCTTTTGTACATGCATATTGGATTGATGCCCGTGAGACAGTCAAAGCCGAGGTATCATATTTTGGTTGAGAAGCCAACGAGGTACGTCGGTGGCCTAGATGTTTTGCGTTAGTGAAAGCAGCTTTCATCGCAAGCATGCTGACTGCTGATTGTAGACACGTTCAATCAGTCACGCTTCATACTGAGTCATTTGTTTCGTATATACACCATGCATCGCTGTGCTCCCATATAGTTTCATGCCATCCCAAAATGCCAGCCGATCCATATATCTCCTCAAAAGCAATGCTTCTGACCCGTAATTTCCTCCCCCGAATCTAGCAAGGCCTCAGTCCGCGAGCACCATCCTCAGCATAGCCAGGAACCCATCCCTCATGCCTAGCAGCTCCTCCACTTCAGGCTTCACCGGTTCCCCGGCTCTCCTCCGTAACACATCAGCTGCTTTCTGTCTTCTCTTCCTCTCGCTGGCGATGGGATCGGCGTTGTCCTCTTCTTCTTGCTCTTCCTCTTCACTATCATCCTCCGAGCCCAGATCGTCGAGATCGGCTTGATCGAGACCAAAATCGCTGGATCTAAATGTCGCACTGCCAGGTGGGTCCATGCCGCGGCCGTTAGGCATTGAGGATTCAGCAGCCATTTTCTGCCGTGTCTTGTCTTGATGCCATTTCTTACGCTCCTCTTGCCATTTGATTAGAGCGTTGATCTCGTCTATCGCTTTGGCTTTGTCGATGTGGCCCAAGTCTACGGCGCCTTGGAAAAGGGCGTTCATGTCTAGTTTTCCGCCTTTGGGCCCGTGGCGAAGGAATTCGAGTATGCCCTCTAGCCAGCCCATGAGTGCGGTGAAGAGACCGTTGTCATGGATGTGGACTTCGTGGACGAATTTGTAGAAGTTGTCTTGATGGCGAGCGCAGAGGTCGATGAAGGATTGGACGGTTTGGTTTGGGTCCGCAGATACATCCTGGCGTTGAGCGGAAGTAAGGACTGAGAAAGTATCGTCTGCAAAGGAGGAAAAATCGGTAACGGAGCTGTAGACGTTGGCGGATTTATAGACACGGACGAGGGGCTCATAGAATATAGTGAAAAGATCACGGAAGAGATGGAGCGTGACTGGTTCCTCGATCACGGCTTGCATTTGTGCCTTGTCACGTTGGCGCGTATACATTCTGAGTAGCTGCTTAAAGTAGGCGAAGAGTTGGGCTCCTTGCTTCATCTCATCATGGATCTGTCTTCGTCAGCGCAGGTACTGAGATAAAACTCGGAAGAGCTTACGTTTACGACTGCATTGTTCCATGCAACGTAGGCATTAAAAACTTTGCTTATCTGTTCAGGGGTCAATTCTGGACTGATATTCTCCGATCGTAATATAGCCACAATAAGGTCGATGTCCTCTACAACTGCCTCGCTTCGTATCTCATTCTTCGTGTCTTCATTAGCATTACAAAAGCGTTTCAGCTTTTCACAAAGTATCGGATCATTAATCTTGAGGACCAGGGCATCTATTGATTTTTGGAATGTTTTGATGCCGTCATTAAGAGCCAGGCCAAAAACTCTTTGTGCAAGAGATCGGGCGCCAAAAGGTTGTGCGAGGAACAAGTCAAGGACACCACTCATAACAGCTGCTGGGTTAGCAAATCGGATGACCTGTTTCAAAGCCGTATACGGCATCATAGAATGTATTCGCTTGGCCTGTGCCAACAGTTCTGGAGAGTTATCCTCAGCAAGAAAAACGTGATAGATTGTGGCTGCGACTCTGAAGAACTGTTAGCAGCGACCAGGGATAGGTCTTTATCCACTCACTCTATTCGGAGCCATTCTGCAAATCTCTGATATTCGACGCTCAAGTCACTGATCTTCTCTTTCTCTTTGATTTCCTTGAAAAGTTTAGTAAGCCCGTCTACAAATCGTCAGTATTTCTGATTGCGAAAATGCAGTCCGACATACTGCTCTCGACTATATCTCTTCTAAATCGTTCCATATAGATGTCCAAGTCTCTCGCTCGTTCTCGAGCAATTTCGTAGAAGCGTCTCTGCTCCTCAATCCGTTTCTCGTCCATTTCTTTCCTTTTCTGTAGATCTTCCAGCTCCTCTTGATTAAGCTTGACCGGATGCCCTGTCAGAAATTCCTCCATCGCCTTTGACTCCGCTATCTGCTCATTCTGTAAGAAAGTCCGCAAAAAGGCTCGTAAAGAGACTCGTTGGTCTTCACGATATAAGACCACCTTTTCTTGAGGAGCTTCGAGCGACGGTCTTGGAGAGCGATTTGATGTTCGAGAAGCCGAACGAGAATGTCCATAGCCGAGGAGACCGCGGTGAGAGCTGGTGTCATCCGGAACAGTGCCTTGGGTATTCTGGGTGGACACTGAGGATACCGATGACGCATCGTCATCGCCGCCAAAGCCAAGGTAGCTCGACGTAGTAGAGCTCTTATTCTTACGGGGCAAAGGCGCGAGAACCTTGCCAGGCAACTCTGTTCGCAACCGCTTATGCAGTCTTGCGAATTCGCCATAGCGTCGTCCCACATAGATCTCTGGTTTGCCAGCCTGTCTCACCCGTATAATGAATTCCTATCAATCATCAGCAGTTTATCTACCATCAGAATCCGAAGGATTATTTACTGCATGCTGATGATATCTTACTGTCCGCTTGACAGACGTCGTTCGCACCCCAGCCACATTGACGTCCCAGCCATTGATGGAATGTCCTTCGGGCTCATTTACCAGCAGGCCTTGCTCGTTGGCACCTCGATCTACAACTTCCAGCTCAGAGAACCGTATCCGCTCTTCATAACCAGATGCTGTCGGTATACCAGAAACCATCATTAGCTCCACTAGTTTTTGTGCTTTTATAGACAGCTTCCGCCTTTTCGTTTCTTCCAGTCTGTCCTCAGAGGAAGAAATGTGTTTTCCAGCGAACGATTCCAGGAACTAAGCAGACTCAGCTCTCGTTCCTTCTAGATTTGAGGCACGATCCTGCCCACCACTTGAAGCTTGTCTTGCCAGAATTCCTTCTCTCTTGCTTGATCCAAGAATGGAAAATTTCGGACATGGTGAACAAAGATATACCGGAGGAGCGGTAAGTCTGAGTCGACTGGAGCAACCTCGCCAAACTCGGATCTGAAGGGAGCGCCAAACCTCTGTAACGCAGTTGTAGATGCTAGCTCGGATATCTCATACACGACTTGCTGTGAAACGAGCTCTCTCTTGAGATCTAGATCTCATCAGCCTTCGTTCCATTACTTCTCAGCCTATATGCACTTCTAGAACCCACAGTGTTCCTGTTTCCCCGTGAGCTGCTGGCCGGGTGGAGGTATGGAGTCCTTAGAATATGCACTGATTGCCTGCTGAGACTGCGGAGATAATTCCATCTCAGCCTCTGGTTTCGTGACCTGGTTTGCGCCGAGATGAAGGCTTTGGACGGTGCCGTCTAACGACTTTATCATCGGCTCTTCCACCTCCGCCATTTTTGGATATGTCTGCTTCAAGACTTTTACAAAACACGTCTATTTGAGAAATCGAATGCTCCTGGAGCCCGGTGTCTGATCGAGACTGGCCACAGAGAAGCCATGTAGTATTCGCTCCATCAGCCGTTGTGGGGCGTGGCTTCAAATGGTGGGGAGGCGTCAGCAGTAATGCTCCGCCATGATCCCTTCTGCGGGCTTGCATCACGCTTGGCAGGGGTCCAATTTTTAGGCTTTGAACGGCCCGCAGCCTGCCAAACGCGCATCTCGACTTCTTTGAGCTCATGTTTGTTTAGCAGGCCCGGCAGAGTTAAGATTCTTCTGGCTCGTTGGAGAACGTCAGCTTTCTCCAAACATTGCCTGGAATGATATCAGCGACCAATACTGGAGAGGCTTCTTTCGAACTTTCGAAATGCCGTTCCTAGGCGATAAGTGAACCACGTTGCCCTTAAATGGTGTTAGGCAGTGAACAGGATGTCGGGAGGCAACATCAAGGTCGTGGTTCGAGGTATGAAGATCCCATGGGTATTTGGCGTATACACACTGACCGGTAAGTCCGCCCCTTCAATGGGCGCGAGCTGGACCGAAAGGCGAAATGTGTGGTGCAGATGAAAGACAGCCAGACTGTCTTGATTCCCCCTCCGGATGCAGAAGAACGGCTTCGCAAGGGAGGCAAAAGTGCGGATGGTCAAAAGGTCTTTGCGTTCGACAAGAGCTATTGGTCCTTCGACCGTGGAGATAAGCATTTCGCAGGCCAGGACAACCTCTTTAATGACTTGGGCGCGCCGCTGCTTGACAATGCCTTCCAAGGTTACAACAACTGTATCTTCGCATATGGTCAGACGGGATCCGGAAAATCATATAGTATGATGGGCTATGGGGAAGAAGCAGGAGTCATACCAAGGATTTGTCAGAACATGTTTGAGAGAATTACAGAATTTCAAAAGGATAAGAATCTCACGTATACTGTAGAAGTGTCGTATTTGGAAATCTACAATGAACGTGTGCGGGATTTACTTAATCCTGCCACCAAAGGCAATCTGAAGGTGCGAGAGCATCCGTCGACAGGGCCATATGTCGAAGATCTCGCAAAGCTTGCTGTCAGGTCCTTCGAGGAAATTGAGCATCTCATGGACGAAGGGAACAAGGCGCGGACAGTGGCAGCTACCAGCATGAACGAAACATCAAGCAGGTCACACGCAGTCTTTACGTTGACAGTGACTCAGAAAAGACACGATGTCGAAACGCGCATGGACACAGAGAAAGTGGCAAAGATCAGTCTCGTCGATCTTGCAGGTTCTGAACGAGCGACTTCGACTGGAGCGACAGGCGCACGGCTCAAAGAGGGCGCAGAAATCAATCGGTCCCTATCTACCCTAGGTCGAGTCATTGCAGCGCTAGCGGACCTATCGATGGGAAAGAAGAAGAACACGTCAATGGTGCCTTACCGGGACTCCGTTCTGACCTGGTTGTTGAAGGACTCGCTCGGTGGTAACAGCATGACAGCCATGATTGCCGCAATTTCTCCTGCAGACATCAATTTTGAGGAGACGTTGAGCACGCTACGATACGCGGACTCTGCGAAGCGCATCAAGAACCATGCCGTTGTCAACGAAGATCCTAATGCACGCATGATCAGAGAGCTGAAGGAGGAGCTAGCACAACTAAGGTCGAAGATGAGCGGTGGAGCTACTTCAGGTGGGGTCGCCGAGGAGCAGTATGCTCCAGATACCCCCCTGGATCAGCAGATTGTGTCGATAACCCAAGCAGACGGAACGACTAAAAAGGTGTCCAAAGCTGAAATAGCCGAACAGCTGAACCAATCTGAAAAGCTGTATGAGGACTTGAACCAGACTTGGGAGGAGAAGCTGGAGAAGACCGAACAAATTCATAAGGAACGTGAAGCCGCTTTAGAGGAACTCGGCATTAGTATAGAAAAAGGCTTTGTCGGCGTCTCGACCCCTAAAAGGATGCCACATCTTGTTAACCTTAGCGATGATCCGTTGCTAGCCGAATGCCTTGTATACAACATCAAGCCCGGGACAACAGCGGTCAGTAATATTGAAGATCCAAGCACCACCTCTGAGATACGTTTGAATGGCTCTAAGATTATGAAAGACCATTGCACCTTTGAAAACGTTGATGGATTAGTTACCCTAGTACCTAATGATGGCGCCGCAATCATGGTTAACGGACTTCGAGTCGAGAAACCTGCGAGACTTCGGAGTGGCAATCGCATAATCTTAGGAGATTTTCACATTTTTCGTTTCAACCACCCTCAGGAAGCTCGAGCAGAGCGGAAGGAGCAGAGTCTTCTAAGACATTCCGTTACTGCCAGTCAACTAGACTCTCCCTCCCCTAGGCCAGCCCACAGTCGTAATACGAGCAAGTTCGATGGCGACACTGACGGCGATAGCAGTAGGCCAGATTCGCCAATGCCTTCGAGGAATGGACGAGACTCAGACTGGTCATACGCACGTAGAGAAGCCGCGAGTGCCATTCTCGGAGCTGATCAAAAAATCACCCATTTGACTGATGATGAGCTGGATACTTTGTTCGACGACGTCCAACGTGCGCGAGCTGTTCGCAAGGGACGTCCAGAATCAAGATTATTCGGCCCAGATGATGAAGACTCGGAATCGATGAGCTCATATCCTATAAGGGACAAGTACATGTCAAACGGGACTCTTGACAACTTCTCTCTTGACACCGCTCTTACATTGCCAAGCACACCTCCTCAGAATGGCGTGGAGAGTGCTGAGTCTGAAGATGGAAGACTGGAACTTATAAGAGATGATATGCGTAGTCAATTAGTGAAGCAAAAAGAAGACTTCGAAGAGAAAATCAAAGTAGCAGAGATCTCATCAACCCAGAATGTAGAGGAGCTGAGAGCCGACAAGGAGCGTATGCAACATGCTCTTGAAGCCGCAAAAGAAGTATTCAGGCACCAGCTCGAGCAGCAGAAGGAGACCTTTGCTAAGGAAATGCGAGAGGCATCTAAGTCACCTTCACCACAGAAGCCTCGTATCACAATGGATGGCTTTTCCGATCTTCCAGAAGAAGAAAAGGCCATCGTTAGAAGCTTCGTTTCACGGTGGCGGCGGCTAGGATATGTGCGACTCATTGAGGCCATTCTTCGACATGCGGCTACTTTGAAGGAAGCACAGATCATGAGCCAATTGATGGATAAGAATGTCATGTTTCAATTCACTATTGTTGGCGTCGGACAAGATGTATGCTCTTCGTATGATCTTGTCTTGAGTGGAATTTCTGGGGATGAGGATCCGGCACTTGATGCTGCAAAAAAGCCCTGTGTTGCTGTGCGAGTACTCGACTACCAGAACATGGTAATTCATCTTTGGTCGCTTGAAAAGTTGGAGATTCGGATTCGGACGATGAGGCAGATGCATCAGTATCTTGACAGACCAGACTACGTGCAGCATTTTCGACTTGAGAACCCTTTTGTTGAATCCTGCTTACCACAATTTTCCCTCATTGGTGAAGCTGACATACCTCTGACAGCGGTCTTTGAGGCTCGGGTACAAGACTATGCGGTTGAGGTCTATTCTCCCTACACGCTCGAAGCAATTGGCGTCATAAAGGTCTCCTTAGAACCTTCTTCTGCCCAAGCGCCTCCGAAGATGCTGAAATTCAACGTCGTCATGCATGAGATGATCGGATTCGCCGAGCGAGAAGGTTCCGAACTCCATGCTCAAATGTTTGTACCTGGCATTAGTGAAGAAGGCGGAGCCACTACTACCCAGATGATCCAGGATTTTGATGAGGTTCCAATCCGGTTTGAGAGTGTCCACAGCATGAGCCTACCACGGGCGGCCCCACGGAGCGCAACATTGCGCATAGCAATCCATGCAAGGGTGACCCCTATGCATCTTGATAAGCTCCTGAGCTGGGATGACATCCGCGAAACTGGTGATGAAGCCCCAAAGACAGGGAACGGTCAGTCCGCAAGGCTACCAGAGTCGGAATATTGGATGCAAGAAGAACACGACGTTTATGCCAAAATAAAGATCCTAGAATTATCCGAGACCGGCGAATATCTACCAGTAGAAATTGAGCAGCATAGCAACCTCGACCAGGGGACCTATCAGCTACACCAGGGCCTGCAAAGGCGGATCATGATAAATTTGACCTGTTCGTCAAGTGAGTCATTACAGTGGAAAGAGGTGAAGGCATTGCGCGTCGGTAACTTAAGGCTTGTCAACCATGATTCATCCATATCTGATCATAAGGATGCCGGACATCAGCTTCCCTTGAGACTAGTAAAGGAACCAGCTGTCGTGGAAGACGGTAATGGCATCAAAGAATTCACTCTGACAGGGCAGTGGGACTCAAGTCTGCATGGCTCGTCACTGCTTGACCGGCCTACCAATGACATGCACAGCGTGCAGATGTCCGTTTTTGTCGACATTACATCAGGCCGAGTACCCACTGTAATGACATTCACACTTGATCAGACCTTACAGATCAGACCACGTTCCTGGCTTCGTCCTCAGTCACTCTTCAAACAACTTTGGAAAACTACCAGAATTATACACTATACGTCAGGCCTTTTCACAGTGGCCTTGAAGCCGGCTTCAACTAAGCGCGCTACCGATATCTGGCGAATGGACAGTCAACAGACTTATGTCAAAGGCGAGGAGAATCTTTCTCATTGGAAGCCAAGAGGAATAAGTCTCGTTAAGGATTACCTACAGTCTCAGCGAAGACGGCAACGCGCAACAGAAGTCGAAGCCACGAAAGTTTTCCTTCGCCGCCATCGATCTGCCTTAAGTACGATACCATCTGAGTCTGAGTCAATTACTCCCAAACAGCAAGATCTTTTGCGGAAATGTCTTACGCTTTGGACAGCCCCTTCACATACACCAACCTCGCCCACATTGCCTTCTGCAGCATCCACCCCTGCGCTCCCTCCCTCAACCTCTCTTGTGACATCTTCGCCTCGAAATAAACCCGAACCACCACCTCTCACAGCAGAAATCCACTCCCACCCCAAAAACCCCGTCCTCCTAAAATCCTCCTACCTCCTCACTCCCAACGCCACCTCTCACGCCTGGACCCGCCACTTCGCAGAGCTACGCCCCCCCTACATGCATCTCTACGCTGTCCCATCAGGCAACGAGACTGCAACCATCAACCTGCGGAATGCGCGGATCGATATCGATCCGCCAGTCCAAAGACTGCTGAATGGCGACGGCGTCAATCAGGGTGGGGGGAGGAAGAATGTATGGGCTGTGTATGCGAGAGGTGGAAGCTGGCTGTTCGCTGCGAGAAGCGAAGAGGAGAAGGGGAGGTGGGTGCTGGCTATTGATGAGGGATTTATTGGGGAGGGAGGGTGAGTGTGGTTGAGGAAGATCTGAATGAGGTTAGAAATGGGCGAGTAATATACTCAGCTATTCGGTGCGCCGATCGACCCTCCGGGGTCCGGATGTCGTGCCTACGTCAATGGCCAGGCGGAAGAGAGCAGTATTGGCGGAAGCAAACAAGTGGTGAGATGCATCCCTGTCGAGTATACCAATTTCTCGCGCCAAACACGATCGAAGGATGAAGGAAGGATTGATAGGATCTTGTGCGAAAAATCAAGTAAGTCAAGCGGAAGGTAGATTTTTGGTCATTTGGAAGGAGAATATCAAGGCTGTTACTTGGGGATGGATCTTTTAAGCCTATAAAGGCTGCCTTTTCTTGCATTGTACAGAGGAGATTGTTTTGGAGATGCGATGATACCCCGGCTGTGATTAGCTTTTAGATTCTACGTTGAGATAGATAGAACAATTGATTGATTGACATTTGACGGACAAAGGAGAACATGTGCCATGGACGCATTCACATATTTGACATTGTTGTTTCAATGATTGAAACTTAGGCTGAAGATAGGGATGTGGTATGGTGGACTTTATAGAAGGATTTTGATCCGAATGCAGAGAACGTTACACACCAGGGCAGTACGAGAATTCAAGGGGAAGGATAGAGCATAGTGTAATTTTGCAGCAAGGAATAATCATCGCAAAATGTCAAAGTGGACATAGTAATAGAGCAAGGTTCAGGCTGCATGAGTGTCTTAGGCCAAGAGGATTTCCATACCAACATCTGCTCACAGAAAGCCATTCATGTAGAATAAAAGCCAACAGTGCTTCCAGTACCAGCCATCTGGACTTCGTTCTCAGAAATCGCAGGCTTCTGAGACGCAAGGACCTCGAGCAAATGAACCTGACCAAAAACAATTCACCAGCTTCTGAAATTGATCAACAAATCCTCTCACGCTCTCAATAATTGAGCTCCCCACCACCACCGCCCTCCACAGCATCCAAATCATCATACTTCTTAATCGTCCTCCCCTGCACCGCTTCCCGCGGTCCAACAGTCTGAGCACCACCATCCCCCCACTTACCCGCTCCGCCAAATCCGCCTCTTCGATTCATCATCGGATTGCCATTGCCCATGGGCGTCAATCGACCGTCATTGAAGCGAGGCTGTTGTCGACGATCGTAAGGCCCTTGACGAGTATTGAAGCGGCCGCCACCGCGACGCATGGGGCCGGCTTGATGCATGTCGTCGCCGTTGACCGCCATGCCGTTGTTCATGGGCCAGCCATTTGGTGCTTGCACAGTGTGGTTGCCGAATTGAGGCATGGGGAAGGGCTGCTGAGGGAAGCCGGCGGGAAAGCCGGTCATCATTGCCATGTTGGAGAGGTTGAAACCACGGGGAGTTCCAGCGGCGAGGTTGTGGTTGTTCATGGGGAAGTGACCATTGCTGTTGGCATCAGATCGCGAAGGAGCGATGTGGGAAGGGTCTAGGACGTAAGTATTGACCAGAACGAGCTGAGATCTCGTTAGTACTAGTAGCTTAAAGTGGGAAGAACTCTTACATCGGTCTTGATGCCATTGTACCATTCGTCATGACGCTTCTCAACGTGCTTTCGCCAGAAATTATCCCCTTTGAATAATTTCGTACATTCGGGTACTTTGCATCTAAATTTGGACTCATCCTCTTGCTTGACGTATTTTTTCAGCTCTTCATCCAGGCCTTCCTCAACTGGCTTGCCACCGAGTTTCTTAATATCGGCACTCTCGGGCTCCAATATTTGCAGAATCTTGTCTTCAAACGTCTTGACCCAGTTGAAAGCGCGCAACAGCTGCTGGTCATTCTTGAAATTCTTGTTGAACTTCTCTGCCACTGGCGAGCTATTTTCGGCACCATCCTCTGTAGACTCCTTTCGCTTGAGAGGGAATGGTTCGCCAATTGCACTTGCTTTCGCAGCGTTTTTAGCAGCTGTGCTCAAGCTTGCCCGGGGTCGACGTAGATGACCTCCAGGGCACTTTCGGATTAGCTCGTGCACTGAGTCGGCTTCGAACACGCAGAAGAAACAAAAGTTGAAGACGCGCCGAAGGTATTCGACGAGAAGATCCAAAGTCTTCTTTTGAATCAACAACTCTTCGCTATCGTTTTCTTCGTCAATAAATCCTTCTTCCTCTTCCTCCCCTTCTTCCTCTTCTTCGCCGTCTTCCATATCGTCCATGTCCATGCCAAGGATTTGCTGATTCTTTTTGGCTTTAGTAGGTGTTGGGGCCGAGGATTGTAGTAGGCCTCGTTCACGAAGCGCTTGCACACGTTGCTCAACTTTAGATACACCGTCTGTATCCAAACCAAAGCCTTCATCAAACTTAGATACTAGACGTTTGGCAAGCTCAAGATCACGGTCTATCCGCTCAGGTGCGGAGAAGAGATCCCACAACGCCTTCTTCCTCGGCTCTTTTGGAGGAACATGGACACCGACATGACAGGTGAAGTCCCCTCGAGGCTCGTCATGAATTGTCTTGCCGTTGATGGCTTCGAGTGCCTTGTCGGCTGCGCCTGGAGTTGCTGACTTAGACTCGTCTGCCATTCCGTTCTCCTCACCCTCATCTTCATCCCGTCCATCTCCCCTCTCAGTCTGCGATTCGGGTTCTTCAGAGCCCGGGTGAAGCATGATCCACCCAATACGGTGACATTTCTTGAGTGGGTTGGGATCGCTCAAACTGAGCCACTTGAAACCGCCGGCATCTTCTCCAAGATGTTCTTTGCAAAATTCTTCAATCTTCCCACGACTGACCATAGGAGCAAGAGTCTTGATTAAAAGGGCTGGTTGCATAGCTGACTCGTCTCGGATGTCTCCACCTCGACTAGGCACCAGATCTCCCACACCAAGGACCTCAGCAGCAGCAACTGTCTCCCCCTCTTCTTTCTCCACGACGCCTCCGAGTCCGTCGCTCTCAGCTTTGTAGATACCTTCGAGCGTAAACTCATCAAAGCTTCCAGCCGCTATGTCGTTTTCCCATTGACCAAGAGCGCCACGTCGAAACTCGGCAAGTCGTTCTTTGAAGGGATCCCGAATTTCAGGCAGATAACGTTCTTTGAACCATTCTTCAGTCTTGTGCTGCTGAACAAAGTTCCTCGCCATCTTGACTTGCAATTCTTCCTTGTATGTGTCGTACGCAACTTGAATCTGTGCTCGCTCCTTCTCTCGTTCCTCCCGCGATTCTCGCTCCCCTTTGATACCTCGATCAGATGCCCGTCGTCCATCCTTTTGACGTTCCTTATCCTCTTTGATGGCCTGCTCAACACGCCACCATTCTGCAAACCAATTGAAACCGACCTGATAGTCGAGTGAGAGGGGATTAGGCAATGGGTTGACGCGGATTGCAGGCTGTGGTGTTTGGCCGGGAACATAACGATCAATGTGTGGGGCTGGTGAAGGGGGTCGACGACGTTCTTCGCGATTGCGAGACATATGATCACGAGATTGCTCATAGAAATCATCTCGTGGTAAGCGTCCTCCAGGTTGGTAACGATCAATGTTAGGCGGAGAGCGTGAACGAGCCCGGCCGTTACGATAACCTCCACGACGATCTGGTGGGCCTGTAATAGAAGGACTATAAGCGTCTGTCATGGAAGGACAATAGTCTGCGCGTTTTACACAGAGGGCAGAAGACATTTTTTCGTATAGTAAGAGAATCTCTTGAGGAATGGTACCATCAGAATAGGTATTAAAGAGGGGAGAAGAAGGTTCGAGTAGAGAATTGTGATAAGTCTGCAAAGACCTCAATTTCTCGTCAGCATCTGGAGTCTTACCAGGAGATCGTCGACCACCACGGTATGAATCATGTCCAAATGATTGTCGATCCATCGTATCTTCACGTCCCCATCTCTGCTCCGTCTTCAGAGGAGGCGAGAATGCCTCGAAAGATCCGTCCATTCTGTCTTTGGATGCGTAGGAGGTGCAGAAGGTGTAAAGTAATTATTGACTTCGGAGCAATGACTGAAGATGCAGAGAGAAGTCGAAGATATTATGTAGGATTGCTCCGCTGTGATTGGCGACGGAACGCTTCACATCGTCTTAAGTGATTGCGGTAGGGTAGAGGTGTGAAGAGTGGGGGATGAAGCTGTTCGTCGCCATAATCTCGTGTCAGAGTAATTTCAATGAAGTGAAGAATAATACAATCAACAATGTGAAGCTCGAGATTCAATTCAGAGAAGAATAAGAAGCAGCACTAAGCTGCCTGAAGAAGATGCTTGAGGGTGATGTTGGCAGAAGAGCGCAAGAGGAGGGGAACTATTTCTGAGCGATGAGAATGCGGAGAAAGAGGCATGGGTAACGGGGAAATAACGCAGCCATGTATGGCTCTCTGTATATACGTGACAGGTAACTCACGTTTGGAATTGTCAAAGAATGAAGGCCTGGAGGAGCAGGCTATTAATACTAATGAAGTGGGAGAGACGTTATGGGTTGGGGTTGAAGTTGGTTCGCGGGAGCGCTAGAGTCAAGGTGTCAAGCGCGTGTGGGGATATCAGTTGACGCGGGCACAGGGACAGGGACATGCAACGCAACCCTTGAACACAGACTTCAGTTCACCAGAACATATAACGGTGTCACTACAGCCATGACGACGCACATCCCATCTCTAACCCTCCCAGGGCAGGTGTTTACCAATCCCGCCGCATCGATTCTTCTCCCAATAGCCTTGGGTACCGGCATTGGCTTTACTGTTCGTCGTATGCTTACCTTCCAAAACACGCCGGCATGAATCGGTTTCTAACAACTGCTCTCACATAGCCAAAAGAACGCAGAACACCTACGTGGCACTGAAGCAGCCTCCCCTTCGACCACCGCCTCAGGTCTTCGGCCCTGTATGGACCATTTTATATGGACTCATGGGCTTCTCTGCATACAAAGCTTGGGACACGGGAATGTCATCGCTTAATCCAAATACCATAGCCCTGACAAAGGTATGTAGCTTGCAAGAGGCTTGAGGAGTATGATTTTCTAATGCAAATCTGTTAAATAGCAAGGCGCGACTCTCTACACCATCCAACTCGGCCTCAACCTAATGTGGATGCCCCTCTTCTTCGTCTTAAAGCGTCCCATCGAAGCTACAGTCCACAGTGTTGCTCTCACCGGCACGGTCGGATACCTGACATACATCTGGTCGCAGGTTGATCCGGTCGCAGCATGGTCCATTGCCCCATATCTAGGCTGGTTGAGCTTCGCTACATATCTGAGCGCCGGGACCGGATACCTCAACAATTGGGATTTCTCGGACAAGGAGACCAGCGAGCCTACGGACAGAGGCTCTGGGACTGGCGCTAAGTACGTGAACGAGAAGTAAGGGAGCTGATACTCTTCAACCAATGTAGGCGTTCTGGGGCCCTTGATTGCGATGATTTCATGCTGTGTTTCAAGCACCTGGTCGATTGCTAGATCTTTTCTCATCACTGAATTAAAATGCTACTACATTATCCGTTTACGATCATTTGCAGCACTCTCCTCAAATCATCAGAAACCTCAGATAGTCAGCTGACGCCTTGGTTTCGCTCCTTATGCACCAATTCAAAGGAGCATCCTTCCAATCACGTCCTGACAAATCCTCCTACCTCACCTCTCCACGTCCATCTGCAACACCCTCCTCAACCCTTCATCAACCTCATAAACCCTCTCCCTCGGCACCAACCCCCTCTCCACCAATCCCCCCTCCTCCCCCTCAACCCCCCACTTCAACTCCCTCGCCCTCCCCGTCACATCCTCAATCCCCACCACCCACTCCTCCGCCCACACCCTCCCCACCTCCCCCCCAATCCCAATCTGAATGCTCCGATAATCCAGCACCCCAAGTCTAGGACTCCGCTCCGGATCCCACTGCACCCTTACGCCTTTTGCGCGTTCTTCTGCTGTTAGGCCGCCTTTTTGGCCTGAGGTGACGGCGGCAAGGGAGAGGAGGTGCAAGAAATGGGCGTGTTTCATTTTGAGGGCGAGGATGCGGGATTGGTTTGGGTCTTTGTGGGAGTAGCCGGATCTGTACCTGTGAGGTTGGTGTTAGTCTTGTTTGCATTTTTACTGGAATTATCTGTCTTTACATCATCCAGCACCAGCTAGGTTTGATCCACGTCATTCTTGTGCTAGAGAACTTCGGCGAGGCGGAAAGCCGTTGCTCTTTCACCGCAGGCCCTGCGATTTCTTCAGAGTAGGCTTGATACACCGTTATTGTTTCCTCATCGTACCAGGCACGGATCTGCCGGTACGGGATTTTCGTCGATTGAGTCTTGGTAGTCATTGTGAGCAATGATATATCGCAGATTATTCAGTCAATATCCAAGTGCTCATTGAGCACATGGAGTTACGAATGTCAAAAATCAGAGCCCATGAGACATCGTAGGTTCTACTTCGGTCTACATGTTACCTCATCTTGCTGGATGACTCATGGACTGCACAGCCACAAGGCAGCCCTTAGTATGGCTTTTCTAGTAAATGGCCCCCAACAAGGTCGACTTTGGGATGCTTTGCCAATGAGTAGGTGCAAGCTTGGAAAGAGTCAAACTGGGGACTAAAGGAATAAGATGATGCTAGCATCACGTTACGTCTCTAAGGAGTCAAAGACTTGGCGTCGGCCGCGCTAGCATTACAATCACCGAATCCAACCCAGGAGCCATATTGTCCTCTATCGATCAAGTTATAAACTTTGCAATATCACAGACCAGTAATTTACGAATGGCAGCTGTCTCTTGGTTGACTGAAAGATTCCGCATAGTGTGTTTCCTGGACAGGCGTGCGTCATGTAAGCGCGATCGGAGTGTAGATTAATGTCCAAGTTGGTATGCGTTCCAGATGTCCATAATCCAAAATGTCACTCATGCGACAGACTCAGGTCCATCTGGCGATGCAGTGCTTCGCGCCTCCATTGACACGCTAGCTTGATCAGCCGTGTCTGGTTTCGCATGCGGCAGCGTGCAATTGTTATTGTTCAGGGGTCCATTGGTGGAAACGACATAAGATAAGGCGTTCCTGGTGAATGAGATTCTGATCAGTGCACACCAAGTTCTGAAAGATCGACCTTGCAACGTTTCACGAAGCCGTTGGCCATTCTTGAAATTCGCTAACGGGGAAGGCAGTTCCCACCCATGAAAGTGCTGACTTTGCCTTTCATTCGAAGATCAGAGGCGGCAGAATCGATAGCGTCTTGGGTTCTGCTTTCCTCAGAACGAGCCAATTGTGAATCCGTCGATATATAGGGCGAATGAGGATCAAAATGGGGCACAAAATGAACTGGCAAACGAGGGCGAAAGCGGGAGGCGGCAAGCCACGATCAAGATTTCCTGCAGCCAAGCTTCTAGAGCCCTTCTAGCACCCCCTGCCCCTGGAACTAGAGCCCCGGAACCCCCAAAGCCGCCTAGCTTCGACCCCGGAATCTGCAGGCCATCGCTCGGACCGTTCAGGCCATGGGTTGTTCATATGCGGTCCATTCTGGCCTGCGCGGCTGAGAGCAGCGCTCGGAGAATTGTTTGACTGCATGATGGGGAGGTGGGATCGCGTCATGTGGCTTCTCGACGTCGAGGGATACTTGAGATTGGGGTTTTCTTTCTTTCCTGTCTGGTCCATTACTGCTTCGACGATTATGCCCCGTGGTTGTATCCTCTTGGGCCCTGCGTGGGCGACAACTGCAGCCCTTTGTGATACTGTCTTGATCGACAACTCACATTGACGTACTGGGAAAGAAGCGCTGTCTCAATCATAATGGCTACCCAAATGCCACCGGCTGGAAAGAGCTATCAGCTCGCTCACATCAACCAGAGCTTATCATCCAATATCATCGGGGTCAGCGTAGCGCTTCCTATTGTTGCGACCATAGCAGTGATCCTGCGGCTCATTGCGCGGAGGTTGAAAAGAGCTGAGTGGAAAGCCGATGATCTTGTCGTAATTGCGGCTTTGGTAAGAATTACATCGACATGAGCCGACAACATCTGCTGAGAGACGGTCCTAGCTCGCCACATATGCTCTGTGCACGGAACTCGTCCTCTGTGCCGGCTTCGGCATCGGCCATCACCTCCTCTACATTCTGAAGAATCCGCAAACAGCCAACCTCACCAATGCTCGTAAAATGCAATATGCCATTGAGATGACATGGAATATCTGCACCTATCTGGTCAAACTCTCAAACATCCTCCTTCTAGCTCGCCTCTTCGCCCATCCCTCAACACCTTACTTTCGCGTGTGCTTGCACATAGTCCACGCCTTCCTTCTCTTCTGGACGACAGCAAGCTTTTTCAGCGCCCTGTTTCGATGCACCCCTGTAAACAGTTTTTGGGATCTCAACGTCCAGGGAAGCTGTCCGCATATCCGGGCAGGGAGACTGATACCGGCGGTCCTAAATTCGTTCACGGACGTGGTTTTATTAAGCCTGCCGATGAGGCCGGTCTGGCAGTTGCAGCTCCCGTGGAGACAAAAGATAGCAGTATTGGGTATGTTCTGTGTTGGCTTTCTTGCTCTAGCAGCAAGTGCGACAAGATTGCATTATTCCGTTGCGGTTTCCGGATATCACGGCCATGATCCTACCTGTGAGTCTTGTCCCCTGCCGTTCCTCTGCACTAGTTCATTTGGCGCCATTCAGCGAGCAAGAGTGCTGACAAAGCTTCGTAGATGTAAATGCTCGTCCTGTCCTTTGGGCTATTGTTGAGCCCTGCACGGGGATTGTCTGCGCCTGCCTTCCGTTGTTGCGGCCACTGTTTATCGATATGCACACCAGCAAAATGAGCGGCTGGTTGAGCAATTCATTTCTCTCCAAGTTCAGCCGAAAGGAAGCGGATACGTGGTGGCATCCTCCGCTCGAGGAATCAGATAGAGAGGGTTGCAACATGAGCGACCTGAGGGGCATTGGGAAAAGGGCCAATTCAGACTGGAGTTTCATTTCATCCCATAAGTACGAGATCGACGTCAAGGAAGAAGTAGTAAGTATGACGGAATTGCGAGAAGCCGGGCGATCGGTAGAGATTGCAGCGAGAGCGTTTGATAGGTTCTCATGTAACCTGGAAGGACAGGCGGGCCTGATTATTTAGATACCCATGATAGCGTAACGTGTGGCAATGCACTGGATATGAGAATCGACTTCAATTCCTTTCCACGACAGTCCATGACCGCGCTCAGCTAATGTCACCCCTCAAGGTCAGTCCCTCCTGCCTGAAGCATGTGTCTAGGTATGCGAGAAGGCTCCGCTCAATTCATCAGCGCTATCCAGTGGAGCTTCCCCCACACCTCAGACCGGGATTTGACTACATCGTACATAAATCTCGTCCTAGTTTACGTAATATGCAGCTCTATCTCCGCATACTTGATACGCAGCAATCGCATCTGGTACTCCGCAAATTTAATGCGCAGCTCGAACTCCACTTCCTCGGAGAACTCGGTCTCGATATTTTAGAAGGTAGCGGGGAATGGGAGAATAGGTGGAGTTCTCTCGGTCGATCTCTTGGATTATCCACAGCGAGCATATCCGACCCTATTTCCTATCCAATTGACCTCACTTGCCGAACTGTGTTGTAAGATCTATGCAACTCGAATAGCAGTACCATATATGGAGTAGCTGCACCGCGAGAAACCCCCTCTTTTCGGGCTTCATTGGCACACTTGCAGTGTAGAGTCGACCGCTCGGTCGAGGAGGGCCCTAATGATATCGCTCATTGGCAAGATTGGCCAATACAGTTGGCGACCACATAGAGGTCATGTCAGGACACAACATGCAATCAGAGTAAGTCGTGACGGCGCCCCAGATGTGATGAAATCTCTCGGTGCTGTCTCCGGTAATGTATTGACCTGGTCTTGATGTGGTCCCATCCCCACAGATCTTCACCCTTGAATGAAAAAGTCCATGCAGCTTGCACAAGACGCGACTAATGGATTTCTATAAAGTGACGATTGGATGAAGGCGCTTCTCTCAAAGAGTTCGGTGTGTTGGTGCAGTAGATGAGTGTGCATGAAGTGATCAGAACCCATGGTATATATTTTTTACTAAGAGAATTGGTCCATGTCAGTATTTCCCCACATCTCAGCTGCAGCTGCATGTTACCCAGATCGGCGCCAGCGTTGAGGGGAGCTTCTGGTGACATCACTCAGCAGACTGGAAGATGAGCCGCCAGGCTCAAGTAATGCTCTTTGAGTGCCTATAAATTGGACCGTCAATTGTAATCCCTCCATGTTCGGAGCAACTTTTTGCCAAACCACCTCCTAAGCATCCATCTGCGTATCATTATATACAACAAGCATGTCTGACCCCAGACCGCTACACCCAGTCATCAAGCAGCTGGACGATCATATCAAAACCACATCCGGTTGGGGGAAACGCTTTGGAGATGCGGTCAAAGCAGCCCATGACAGCGGGATCGTGGAGATGCAAGCCGTGAACACAACGAGTGAATACCTCAGTAAAATCAATGAGTGGTTGTAGTGGGTGCCCAAGGAAAACGAGGAAGGGCGGGATGTGTACAATCGTATCTGTCTCTTCTATTATGTGATGAACCAGCCCACGGTCAAGTCGCTCCAAGATCCTATTAAGCCTACGTCCATCAGCATGCAGAACTCTTGGCTCACAGACTGGATGCGTACTTATGCCGACGAGCTGGGCAAGTTCCTACGAGCCCGAGTCGATAGGAGAAATCCAGAGTTTTGGAGATTCGCCAAACTACAACATGAAGGAATATGCTGAGCCCCGTGGCGGCTGGCGAGACTTCAACGATTGGTTTGCACGCTCGGTCAAGCCCGCCTTCCGCCCTATCGCCGCCATCGCCGATCCACGTGTTCTCGTGAGCATTGCAGATTCCACATACGGCGGGCAATGGGAGATCCGATCGGATTCAGGCGTAACCATCAAAGGGCTGCATTGGAACATCAACGAGCTCTTGAAGGACTGCCCGTATCAGGATGAATTCAACGGTGGCATGTTCATTCATTCGTTCCTTGGACCCAATGACTATCATCGTCAGCATTGTCCCGTTGGTGGCAGGGTACTCTGGTCCAAGAACATCAAAGGTGATGTTTATTTGAAAGTCAACGCCGTCCCAATCCCTGACACTGACAATGTGAAAACTCTTGTCCCGTACCGAACCATGGATGGCGCCGCAAAGCAGTTCGATGCACCTGACACACCCGGTTACCAGTTTGCGCAGAATCGTGGTCTTGTTGTCTTAGAGACTGCGATTGGCTAGGTCGCGGTGTTGCCGATGGGGATGGCACAGGTGTCGTCAGTTATGTTGACTGCGGAAGAGGGTGTGACGTTGACGAAGGGGGACGAGATTTCCTATTTCCAATTTGGTGGGTCGGACATTGTAATGGTTTTCCAAAGGCAGAGTAATGTGAACATTACCGCTGCCCCAGGTACTCATTACAAGATGGGTACTGTCACTGGACAAGCCTATCCTGCGGGAACATAAGTATCGTTGGTTACGAAAACATGCGATCAGAAGAGTAGTCGACAAGGAAGCTGAAGTTTGATTGCAGCTGGCAATATTATCGAGCGTTAATAAGTTGAGCAGGCTAAAAGTTATTGGAAATCCTTGGTTCTCGGCCTCCTTCCAGGAATGACCGTTGCACGAGATCCAATTCGAGTTGGTTGATATTGGCCTATAGGTTTTGCGTAGCACTTTGTATTGTGGCAATCATGCCTACTGCGACCCATCAAAGGTGTATTTACGAGCCAATCTTGCCCCCGACGTGACGAACGCATCTCTCGTGGGTTCTGATAGCCCTTTTCAAAGGATGGTATTGTCTGCTGGCTTGACCGTCGCCACAGACCCTCAGGCTGACAAGACCATTTGCCTGCACGAACGATTCTAGCACTGGACGTTTCATTCGTAAAGCAATTATTGTTGCAGGTCTTTGGTTCCCACCAATTCCTATCGCTGCCTTTTGCTGAAGAAGGGAAACTCAGAAAAGTACCGGGTGGGAGGATAGGTAAGTCGAAAACTATGGTTCTTCATCGATGCTGGTACGTTTGAAGCCTGGTCCTTCACCCTCCCACACCCTCATTCCACTGGCTTTCATGGCTTCCAAAGCACCCCAAAATGGTACCCACGTCTCCATGACCTTGGGACTCAGAGATTGCCGATTGAAGAACCTTTCCTCTGAGCGATCCAAGAGTCCCCGGTCATGCAACGGCGATACTGCGATAGCCAACGTAAACAGGCTTCTGCAACGCTCGCGCATGGCCTGTAAGTTCTTGATTATGCGTTCTGGGCGCTTATCGGTGAATGCCACATCCAGAGTCAGTATCGATGCTGGAACAAATGCGAGAAAAGAAGAATCGATATTACGGCAGCCTACGCGGAGGTAGAGCAGGTGAGGTAATTGATCGAGCATGACCCGTAAACTTGACATGGGTGATTTGAACTGGAGCTGTCGATTCCTGCCGAAGGACATGGCTATAGAAGGGTTTTGAGAATCTTCGTTGAAAGAGTAGGTTCTCGCAAGGTAGAAGCCGGATTCTTCGAAGAAGCTTACTGGGAGGCCAGTAACATTTTGTTCAAGGGAAGTCGTTGATGACAGCTCCATCAACTTGGAAAAGTATTGCAATAGTAGTGGAGGTATGGCTTCGTTCATTGCCATAACTGCGTGGGTCACAGGCCGTTGACGCAAATTCGGATGATATTCCCAAGCTTCAGCGTCTTTATTCAGGCTAGGCTGAAGTCTTTTGGCCCATGCCGTAGCAGAAATTGCAAGCTCGTTGCCGACATGTGGGTCATGTACTAGCATGTTGTCGTCAAGAGTGGCCCAGATTATATTGACGTTCGGATCTTGTTCGAAATCAAAAGTCAGGGAGAGCAGCCTCGGCAGAGCTCGTAGTGCCGCACTCCATGCAAGGCTCCTGTCCTCAACGAACCTCTCTTCATTGAATTTCAGCATCAATGATGAAAAGCGGACAACGAGATGTCGAATGCAAGCGCTAGCCCTTGCTCCAATGGTCCCAAGCCATCGAATGACTTCGTTGGGATGGCAAACATTGATGCAGACTGCTTGATAAAGGAACGGAGTGACCTCGTTACGAAACTGACGGCAGACTTGCAAATACGAGTGTAGTGAGCGAATCTTTGAAATATTTGCAGATGTTCGCATCGGCTGCCTAGAGAGCGTAAACCCTTCGGAGCACCAGACGTCTTCTCGATGGCACGCATAGGCCCAGATCTGATCTCTCAACTCGCGAGGTAGGAGTAAGAGCGCAGCCATGCTAATGGGGAAAGCGATGTGGACCTGACCTTGACAAGAAAGATGGATTGAGGCTCTATGTAATGATTGAGATTTAGAGCCCGAGGCTGCGCTATAATTAGAAGAAATCACCCCCCAAATGAACACACCCGCCAAATGAACAGCCTCTGTAGGGCTGAATCCATGAACCGAACATCAATATCAAAAAGTCATTTTCAGTCTAGATGTTGTATGTAGAGTTTGTGCAGATTTTGATTCTAAGTATATTTTATATGAGACGCTTTTAGCCATCCTGCGTTGATGTTGAGATATAGGGGAAGTATTCATTTGGAGGGTGTGTTCATTTGGGGGTGATTTCTTCTAGAAGACGTAGGGCTGACTGAAGTATCCCACGTCACCAGCCAATAAGACTCAGCAAGTTATCATGCAGAAACTTCATCGGTAAAAACACGTTCTTTAAGAAGCTCCGCCATTTCCTTCAGCAGACCAGCATTGCTTCTCTGTTCGCCCTTCCCAAATAAGAGTCTCGGCCCCTCTTTCTGCATGTCTACGCTTCTTTTCCCTTCTCATCGTATCAGTCACTACGAGGAGTCGTATGCAATTGCAACCACATACCTTGTATAGTATCCCATTCATCATAGACACCCCATTTGCGCCTTGGGGTAATGGACAGACGGTTTTCAAAATGGATCAGTAAGACATCGGAAGTCTCATGTGCCATCCATTCTAAGCGATCGGCGCCTTCAGGAATGTTGATAAGCCTCATTGTTAAGACTAGCCTTCGACGCTGGAGTATCTTCAGGCTCAATTTGTTCACTATGCACAATTTAGTATCAAGAGAAGGATAATGTGCAGAAATGCGTGATAAGGTAGCGCACTTATACATCTCCCCAAACGTTTCATGTGCGATTGGCCCGGAAAATTCCTCTTTCTTTTATCGCTCCACTTAGCAGGGTCATAGAAAAGGGTAGGACCAGTTTTGTTTCCAGGCTCAGGTTTCGACCAGTAAAGTCTGCCATAGCGACGGTCTTGAGCTTGTTCGTTCATCATGAGAGCGATGAGCTGTTCCTTGGTGAGTCTACCATCTTTCTTCCTGTAGATGTTGGTTCCTTCATTAATTATATGCCCAACGAAACCCTGATCACGGAAGCTGAAACTGCAGGGGACGTTGTCAATTGGTATCTTTGTTGCAAGGTTGAGTGGCCCGGGATTGGCCGTCGCTGGGATTGATGGTCCTGAAACGCCTGAAATTGGAGATGCTTGGTTTGGAATCTGGATCCCTGAGGTTGATACTATTGGTTGAAGTACCGTCGACTTAGTGGGAATCCGCTGGACTGGCGTAGGTGCGGTGGATGTCTGTGGAATTGAGACATGGTCCGTTGGCATTTACGGTGCTGACATTTTTACGATGGGAGTCTGTGGTGTAGAACTTTGCGGTGTCGGATGTTGTCTTGAGGCAATGTGTTTCTTCCATTTTGGCGCCATCGCTATGGCTACGAGATGAGTGATACCTGAACGAACGACTGATCGGAGCAAAAGAAGCTCTAAGATATCAAAGTAATGTTGGAGTTATTTGGGATATTGGGAATGTGAGAAGACCACGAGGTATTGCAGGAAACTTTTTAAAAGTCAAAGGTCGTAATTTTACGGAGCATGGAATGGAAACTGCGATGCACGATGCATATGAGAGCAAGAACGACCGCATCCATGAATTCATCCCGAAAGCCGACTTTTGGACGGGTAAGATGATGTGTGTTGGTTGTAAGACTATATCGACTACAAATGGTAAGTCTATCCTCACTTCTCCTTCAATGTGAGTTCGGATCCTTAGTCTAAAAGAAATCGAATTGAAGGAAGGTGCAAAACCAATCAAAGGCAAAACTTAGGACCCCTAGCTGATTCGAACCCGTGACCTCAATGATCTGAAATGGCAAAAGACTCACAGTACAACCTCTACTCGAGTAGAAGGTGTACTGCTGCAGAACCCTCGGGGAGTTACTTTCGGCTCGCGGTCGTGTGGCGATCTCTTCTTTGACCAGACCACTCGGTGTGGATGCCTGGAAGAGATGGTCAAGTAGGTGTCACGGGGGTTGTTGACTGTTGGTTGGCTGGCCTCTTTTTGCTTGTAAGTCCTCCACAGCTAACCTTAAGCGAGTTTAGGCGAATTTGTGAGGGTCGATATTGTTTCGTCTCGGCCATTTTTGTCGTGAGGAGATTGGCTACTGTTTGGAATATAAAGAATTAATTTTAGTGAGATACACGTGATATTTCCATTTTGGAATTTGAGACCACTCACATGAGCATCTTGTGACCTTAGTTCAACCTCAAGCATTTGCAAATTGAACAGCTCTAATACTGTGCTATTAATATTATAATTCATTGCATCCACTAAGATCTACAGGAACCACGAGTGTCTCAGTAGATATTTGACCAGCGTCGATAATCTCAACCTTACTTAAAATATACATACACTCATCTCTACGAAACTCCAAGCTCAGCCCTGCGGTGTGGACCTAACGCTCAAACACGTCAAAATCTGGACTTCTGCAGGCGCCATTGACTTCGACAACAGCCTCCGCAAGACAGCCTCCACGATCCAAATCCCCTTCGTGAAGCACCATCAACAAGTACACAATGCGAAATCACAGCTCGCGGAACATACAGATGATAGCTCAGTCCTACTCAAACCGGGTTCCTACCTGGTAGACTTCAACGAGACTGTCGACGTGCCGCTAGACTTGATGGGTCAGATCTTTGTACGAAGCTCTTTGTTCCGCTCTGGAGCTCTTTTGAGCGCAGGTGTTATGGACAGTGGCTACAAAGGGGCTGTTGGGGCCATGCTCCAGGTGGTCAATCCTCATGGCTTGTTGCTATTTCGAGATGCGAGGCTGGCGCAGATTGTGTTTCATCCGATGAGTGAGCCTGTTGTTGGGTATAGTGGAGCGTATCAGGGTTCAACAACGGCATGAAGAAGGTGTGGGGAAAGATGTTTGTTCTTTGGTTTGTGGCATACAAATTAGAGTATGCATCAATTAGAAATCATTTCTAAAACTTTGCTTTCTATTTGTGATTTCGACAAGGCTCGCTGATGAGGATCCTCTTTCTTGTCTTCCACATCGCATTAAGACTAGAAAGGCTCATACTCTGGGGTGTCCAGTGATCGAAGAATTTACCCAAGACATGCTCAATAATTTGAACCAATTCTGTCCGACCACGAAGCACATCCGCGAGCCGCTCATCCGACAAGTCGTGAATATACTTCCTAGCTAAATTATCTGATACAATATGCAGATACCCGAAATCCATCTCCTGCTCTTGCGCAGCTTTCGCCATATGGCCAACCTCGGCATCCACAAAATCGAGGTTTTGTTCCATAGACAACAGCCACTCCCTCGTCTCATCGAGGACCGATCCCAGTGTATAGTGAACGCCGTAGGCAACTCCTGGCATCTGTTGAAGAATGTCCATGAGAGGATTTCGCCACCTTATCATCTTGCCTTGCAACATGCTTTCATTTCCCGTTGCAAGCCAGTGGTTGGGTGCGTGATGGGATTTCAGACCCCCTAGCTTGCCCACAAACAAAACACACCTGGCTCCATTCAATGTTCGAAGTGTACGAACTAAATTGCCCGCGATGTCACCCCAGAAACTTATACGGCAGCCCAAGAAAGCGACACGATAGCCTCTTCTGCTCATGAACGTCTTCCACGAGAATAATTCGTTGCTATCGGCGGCCTCCCATTGACCATAGGTCCATCGCCCAAGACCAGGAACGTGGCCGACAACTACAACGTCAACTGGTCCCAATTTCGAAAGGTTTGACGACATGAGAGGCTCTAGGCATTCTGCTGGAGAGGGTAGTGTGTATTGGACGTGATCATGGCGCCTCCCTTTCAAGGATAAGTAAGTGGCTGTGATAGCAGCGTAATGTCGCACATAGTCGATACCAGGAAAGCACTGGAGCTGAAGCGTCTTTTCATCTATCAAGGAAGTCGTTGGCCGCTGCCAATTGAATGTTTTGTCGTTCTTCTCTATATTCGATGTATTTGCCAAGGACGGGTCCCTCTGATGCTGGCCTCTGACCAGAATTCGTGACCAATCTCTGTCAGCGATGTCGGGGTGTACCTTCAGGCGAAGGTATTCTGACAAAGAAGATCCCATCGTGTGAGTCTTTTCAGATGCCGCTGTGGGGTACCTGAGGAGACGTAATGCGGGGTAGTGAAGACTTCTTAGGATTCCTAAACAAAACGTAACCTTTTGACTATGCAAGGCCATCAAGGGTGGCAATACTGATCTAGGTGAGCGAGATACAATCGCAGACATCTCCCACCTTCTCAGAACAGGAGAGCGCAAGAGGATCCCTTCGAAAACCCGAGAAGATTGGGGGAATTTTGATTGGAGTTGGAGAAACTTGGGCTGAGGAGAGCCAGGCTCCTGCGTCGCGAGATGGATTGGGCAGCTAAACCTGTCTTGGATCATGCAATCAAATGAACAATACACAAGTTTCCAAAGTCGCTTCTTCAAAACTTCAAGATCTCAAAGACTGTAATGCAGGTTCATGAAATAGGCCAAGATCTCTTTCAGGGGGACAAGAGGACGTATGATAGGCAAACGTACTGAGAGCAATCAGAGTGTAATCCACAATAGGCCTAGTTGTTCTATTTATTTTGCTCTCCAGGACACCATTATCGATGTCATACCTTACGTACGCAGAGTACGCTCGCAGCCCCTTGTGGGCTATTATCGGAGAGCTTCAGCCTGCGGCATCGTCAAGTATGTTGTCAACATTTTTTGTGATCAAACAAGTTCTTGCTCCCTTGCTCCGTTGTCAAAGAGCTTGAACGTCATACAGGAACGGTGAGAGGCATCATGACCCTATTAATGCAGAGCATCATCAGCTTCGAGCAATACGAAGATTACTCAAGTGTGACTCCCACTTACGAAGCACCCCCATCAACAACCATATTTGCCCCAGTCATATAGCTACTGAAGCCACTCGCTAAAAATCCAGCGACTCGGGCAACCTCGGTGGGCATGCCCGCTCGCTCAAGACCAATGTGCTGTTTCTGTGACTAATCCTCTATCAGAGCTTGTCCTTGAAGCCGAGGAGGTCCCTAACTCACCTCGGCCGATTGGAGATTTGCAGGAGGCAGCTGAGACTTCATGCCTCGCATATCGAAGCCTTTTAGGTCGATTCCGACATCAATTTGTCCGGGCGAGATGCAGTTGATTCGGACTCCAGTACCTATGCGCCACATCAGCCAAGATAATCAACGATTGAGCTTGCTGTAGTTGATATCGCGCACCTTTCAAAACAGCCACGCCTGCTTGCACTACTCCCAACGCTGCATGGCTTGACATAGTGTAGCAAGGTCCCCAGCATCCCCCGTAGGTGCTAGCCACCGAGGAGACCACAATTATGCTTCCATATTTCTCATCCTTCGGGGTTGCGTTTGGATAAGTGCCCTTGGGAGCTAGCTTTCCCATAGCAGGCGGAGCATACTTCAGCGCGAAGAACGGTGCCAAGCTGTTGGATTCGAAACACTTTTGGAGATCCGCCGGTGTAGTCATATCGATTGAGGGCGGACCTAGCAGACCGGAACTGCAAACCCATACATCAAGTCTTCCCCACGCATTCAGGATGTCGTCGACCAGGCCTAGAGTCGATTGCTCATCGGCAGCAATGAGCGGGTAGGGTATCACCTTCGTGTTGGGGTAGGTTTGACTGAGGGAGGATGCTAGACTCGATGTGTCTTCAATCGGAGTGCGAGTGCAGGCGTAGATACAGGCTGAGCCATGGGCTAGGATAGCATAAGATTGATATCGCCAACGGGCCAGTTCCGAGGCTCGATACCTGCAAGCTCTCTCACAATTGCTTCTCCCAACGACTGAGTCGAGCCTGTAACAACGCAAACGAAGCCATATAATTTGCCGTCAGACCGATATGGAGAGAATGGCGAAGAGTCGTCAATTGGGTCTGGCATGTTGCGAAAGACTTCTGATCCTTGTTGAATTACAAAGGGAAAGACAGACAGGACAGGAGCTGTAAGGGGAAGACATACCGCCGGGATAGACCTTGGGTAGACCTACTAGATGTCTACATGGTCCAGCATTTCCGCGGTTTGCTCGCTCTTATCTCACACTAGCCTTAGAAGGGTTAACCGGCCAACTGAACACACTCCCCAAATGAACAGCTCATAGGGCTGAATTATAGCTTAGAACATTATTTTCGAGAAGTCATTTTATGAGAAAATTTTGTATAGGAAACTTATGTAAATTTTGATTTTGGGAAGATTTCGTATGAAGCAATTTTCAGTAGCTTGCGTGGTTATAAAGATATAGAGGGGGTGTTCGGTTGGGGGGTTTGTTCAGTTGGGGGGTTAACCCTTCTACTAGGAAATGGGTGCTTTAGGTAGCCTACATTCTCATCTGCTTTTCAAAGAAACTCCCCTCACATCTCTCTATATTTGGATGCAGTGCATTGCACACAGGTCCGGTGCCTTCCGAGATGCTGTGTGTGTCGTCGGTCCGGAGAAGTATCAAGACAGCACATTGAAAGCGGAACTTGGAGGCGTTCAGACGGTAAGCAATGAGGAATTCTATTGAGTGAACCAACATGTCTTCAGAGCGAATGGAGTTCGAATCGGCTCCATTGGCTATGGCTTTATCTTCGACTAATGTACAAAAGCCTTTGCTACTACATCTACCAAGCAAAACCGACCTCCCACGAGTGCAACAACTCCTATGGAATAGTAGGAAATCGGACGACCTTATCATAATGACCAAGGAGACTACTCAGATATATATCGTCTTACATCATCTTTTATCTCTTCCCATATTTGATCTCCTCCAACCAGACTTCTCATTCTGGTTGCCTGATCAACGAGCTGACCATATAACTAGGATAGCCAGCATTGACCGCTTCGCCCGTCGCATTTATAATGTTGTTGGGGTACTCCTCAGTCAAGTAGCCTCCAGCGACCCAAAAATCCGGATCGTATGTTGGATAGGCCCTTAGATTGATACCTCCCACGTTACTTGGCTTGGTTGTCGTCCTGCATGAATTTACCAGCGCGGTGAAAATGTTCATGCACCTCTGCCCAGACGGTCTTGGAGCGCTGCCTTGGTACGATGGTAGAAAGAATCCCAGCGCACAACCGGCTGCAAGCTCGCTCCAGATCCAGTAGCCAGTCATTGTGCGAGAATCTTCCATTTTTGTACATATACTTTGGAGAGAAGCGGCGCAATTGTCCCATGTGACGCCGATCTTAGGGTATTTTACTATATCAAAGGTCTGGGTGCAGTTGATGCCGTAAGGAGCTGGAGCTTGGGCTAGTGAGGGGACTAGATTGCAGGTATTGGGATAGTCGGGATTATCTTGGATGGTGGGGCCGCAGGGGTCACCGTTGGGTCTCTTAACAGGTGGAGACCGTGTCGCCGAAGGGACGACTGCGGAGGAATGGATAGCAGTGAGTGCCTGTGAAGTACTTGCGGAATTTGAAAGCAAAGTGGCTGGGGCCGCAGGTGTAAGGAGGTAAGTGACAAGTATGCTGAGAGGGAGCAGCAGAGGCCTCATGTTTGATTTGCTTCGAATGCCCATATCTGAAGTACAACTGAGAAACGACGGCGACAAAAAGTGACTTGGTCTACAAATTGATCTAGGGAGATTTTGACAAACCCGCAGAAAAGAAATTCAATGGAAAGGAGCGACAGCGCAAGAGTCCATGAGAAAGAAAGTCTTGTGACGCAGAGCCTCCTCGTGTAGTAACATGTACATCACGCGGCAGACGCGCGAATTGTTTCTAGGCGTGGGATGATGGAATTACCGATGAGAAAATGATAGGATTAACGGATGCGAAAAGCAAGAAGCGACGAGGACCAACTTTGGGCTTTGCTGTTTACGGTTCCAGAATTTATGCGTTTGACTGCTATTCGGGAATGCGAAGGGCCTAATGATATCGCAAGTCGCCTGCAATCCTTTGTGCCGCCCCACCAATGGAAGCGATGCTGAGTCTGATGAACGCAACGTCCCATGCAGCAACATACGGTGAGGAAGAGCCTACTCCAAGGAGTCGAAAAAGCATCTTGGCCGCTATGCAATCTCTGAAGAAATGAAAAAGGTCACATCTGGTCAAAGAATCTGCGACTGTGGGATGAGATGCCTAACATTCCACGTTGTTATATGCGCTCCCTTAAGCGTCCCTTTCGAAACTTTTGCGTACCTTGGGACGTGGAGTCATTAGGACTGCATTTGAAAAAACTCATTGGCTGAACGATGCTCGCAAGGAGGTCCTAGAGCTAGTGATGACGAAAAAGGCTCCTTGATTCCATGATATATCTCACGTGGGGCCTTAAAATGCTCATACTAGGCGCAATCGATTGATGGTTCATCTTCTTGGGAACGGTGGTAATCCATCCTTGTCTAGTAACGTATCGTCGGTCATCATTTCCAAGATCACCCTTCCTACACCTGGATCCGTTGACTCCCAGACAGGGGTTGCCCTTCCACAGAGCCCTCCCAAAACCTTAAGGAACTCATCCACGCCCCCACCTACGCCAAAATAAACACATTTCGCAGCGATCAGGGCCTTGGCCTTTCCTCCCAGATTCTCCACGCCTCGCAGTGTTCTTATGAGGACCTCAGTGAAAGCTCGTATAGAAGAGGGCGAGTAGATGGTCTCGCTGGCCAGGCAAAGAATCTCGATGTCCACGTCCGGTCGATGATTGGAGCCGTTAAACGCGGCCTCAAATTGCATGAGGCTACAGAACTTGTCACCCCAGGCACCTGAAATTCCTTCGATGAAAATGGCCTTATCTGATAAAGCGTCCAAGAAGTGGTCTAGAAGATCTTCTGTAATTTCGAGATCACCTACTCTCGGTAGACTCTCTGTTGAATGCGCAAAATGCCATGTCAGGAGCAGATTTGGTACTGTGGTGGTTTCTAAGACAGAAGTATTGTAGTCCGCCAACAAAAAGCTGATAGCGCGCCATGCGGGAGATGGGTGTCTTAAGAAGTAGTCAAACAGAATAAGAGTCGGCAGAGCGGTTCCGGCACCGAGCTGTACGCAGAAGACACAAATAAGCTGTAGTAAAGCAATCATCATGGAAAATTTACCTCAACAAACTGGCAAATCTTTTCACGGGGATTGTATCCTTTGCAGAGCATTGTGAGCAGAAAGTCGGCAAGGTCTATAGAGCACTCCCAAGTCTTGAAGCCTCCCTCATATATGTTTGGCGTGATGTCGTCCATGGACAGACCTGGGATGTTGTTTTCGCCCGGCGATTGATCTTCGGTCATGAGCTGAGCTCTAATGTCGAAGAGCTCGCGACGAGGAATGCTGATTGGGATGCCCTCATAGCCAGGAATCTCAATTGTTGAGTAGGAGATTTTTGGGGGTAGCGCTTTGAGCTGTCCTAGTCAGAGAAGGGGCACGACAGAGCTGTGGTTCTCAAGCGGACGAAAATCGAAGACTTAGAACCGATTACAATTGTTTTTCACTTATTCGTCGCCAAGACTATGAAAGTAAGACACTGCCAAAAATACTGTCTCAGAGTAAAATGAAAGCAACTCAGCAAATAAACTCATAGGCAATGCATTGCATATGCAAACCCAAAAAGATATCTACAATTCAAGACCGAGATTGTCGATCTGGCCTGCTTACAAGAGTTCTGAGGTTATGGAGCTCCGGCTTTGCGAGTTTGACGGACGGCTTTGTTAGGACCGCAGGCTCAGTCATTTCGCTCTCGACTTCGTGTACAGTGTCTTCGATATCGTCATTCTCAAAGCCGAAGCTGAACGACATTTTGGGCAGATAAGGAAGGAAATGATCAGACCGCAAGAATAATTTCACATTGAGGTGGTCATTGTTTCCTGGAGGCTCTTGTTGGAATTCAGCCTTATGCTACAGCCTTATGCTACCAAGTTTCCTGGTTTTATGGGTGGATTGCCTAAAGCGGCTTAGCGTCTTGGCACCCCCCTGACACTAAGTTCTCTTTCTTCTCCATGTAACCAACTCAATCAATCAATTCTACACCTATGAGACCTCAACTTCTCCTCGTATTCCAACAGCTCTTGGAAAGTGCACAAGACCGTGAAGTTTCTTCAGTCCTGCTCAGGATGGCTACTACGATTCAATCGTGAGTGCTGGTGCTATTGCCGAGAGAACACAACAATGTACTTTGTGTAAGTCAAAATTTAGAGACGCGCGCGCTCCGCAGTAGTGGATAGCCGCCATCCTCAAGCTTTCGTCCTCAAATCTGAAATCAATTTCCTTACTGTTCCATTTCTTGGAAATTTGTCTGATAAGCTGATCTTGCCGTCGTAATGATCAATAGCAGAAGCATCGGTGTCTCAACGAGTCAGTGCCGTGAGGCAATACTTGTCTATCTAATGGTCATCGATATGTTCTTAGCCTTCATCTTTTTGAAGCGACAGCTAAGCGTCGATGGTCTCAAAAAAGTCCCTGTGCTTCTTTCCTCTCTGTCAGGCTTGTTGCTTTGTTTTTCATACGCCAGGTCTTGTTAATCAATCTACCTAGAACAATCAGTAAGGCTTTGGGAGTGGATCAACTTTGGAGGATGCACAGGATGCACAGCCTCGTCTCCCGTGCAACACTCTTTGACGAGCGGGTGAAAGAGACCGCAGGTCAGCTGTTTGATGTTTCTGCCAGCGGGCTGAGCATGGCTGAGCCGCCCTCGGCCCCCAACATACTTAAATCTTACCCCTGAAGTGCAGTTGCTCTTCTTGTCTTTTGCCTTCTCCGCGTTGCCATACATCGTTCCCGTTGCATTCGCTGTAACGTCAACGTATATATAAAAGCTTTTGTTTTTTCGCTGCCATTGCTCAAGCCGATTTTTTCTTGCATTCATCTCGTCCTTTAAAGCCAATCTCAAATTGCCCATCACCAGCAACATGCGTCTTGTAAGCCTTTCAGGAATTGCCTGCCTTGTCTCAGCAGCTGTCGCGCAGACAGGTTCCAAGGCTAATTCCCCTACTGTACCGAGCGACTACAGTGTCACCGCGGGAAAACCTTCTACCTTTACCTGGAAGCCTACAACCCAGGGTACTGTCACCTTGACACTCCGAACTGGCGCGGCCAGCGACTTAAACAAGGGCACTGTCATCGCATGTAAACGCTCTCCCCTCGAATCTAGTTTCTATCACTCAAGACTAACAGCAATCCTGTAGCAAGCATCCAGAATTCCGGAAGCTATACTTTCACCTACCGGCTGATACGACCCGGAACTCTGATTATACAATGGAGAACCCTGCCGACGGTGACAGTGATTCCAGCTCTATGAACTATAGCGCGCCTTTCGTCGTTGAAAGCAAGAATACTGTCGAATCCGTCACACCGAGCGCTAGCGCATCTGCCACCGCAAGTATGACTACGGCTTCCTCTGCTTCTTCTGCCTCCTCTGCTTCTTCGTCGGCCGATTCAATGAGTAAATCTATGACATCCGCGTCTTCTACTGCGAGTGCGAAATCGGCTACTACATCGTCAAGCAGCGCCACAGGGTCGGCTTCCTCCAGCTCAGCGGCTACCTCAAGTATGAGCTCGTCTTCAAGCAGTGCCGATACATCATCGGCCGCAGTTGCAGCACCATCGAGCGGAGCGGCTGCGAAGACCCTATGGAATGTACGCAGTGGCGTTATGGCGGCTTTATTGGGTGTCGCAGCTGTGTACTAGAAGAGGTTTTATGATTCAACTGAATATATGGGGCGGCGCGCATCTCGCTTGTACATTGTGTATGAGTAAGCATCTGATTGCGTTGCGGAGATATCAGTGTTCGTAAAGATGCTACCATGTATCAATACTTCCATATGCATGTAGAATATTTTGTCATTTATCTTCGTCCTAGAGGTTCACTAGCCACCGTTGCTCCAAGTCTTTCCATTGTCTTCCAAAGAGATTGTGCACGAAGGATCTCGAGCGTTTCCCTGCGGCCACACTAAATACTGTATAACGCGGACGTTAGATGGTACACCAGAACTCGTCAGATCCAAACATGCCCAGAGTGACTTTCCTCCATCCTGTTGACTCCTTTTGTCATTCAGATTCGCCATAACACCGATGATGAGGCTATGTACAGGCATGCATGCTCAGTGTAGGTCATACACCTTATGAGTCGCTTCAACGTCCTCATATCTTCTCGTCATTTGATCAAACCCAGCACTCCCGCATTTACGACTTCAGCCGCTCCTCTTTTCGCCGATTGAAGGCCGCCTCATCCACCGCCGTCTCGACTCCAGTTTGTGGCGAATGTGGTGGCTGCGCTGGCGCATCGGGGATGGGGACGTCGGAGAAATCGTCTTGGGCCACAGCATTGATAGTCCATGAGTCTACAGAGGCAACCATGATCAGCAGTCTTCAAAGGACTTCCACGGAGGATTGATTCATACAGACGCCTATGGTAAAGGCACAGAGGCCGAGACCAGTAAAGATATTGCGGACGAGGTAGGGTCGGCGGGCACGAATCAAGGCGGCGGATTGACGATAATGCTTGTCATAGTAGGTTGAGCGCGGAAGTCTGAGTAGTCCAGGTTAGATGTGCAGTAGGGGAAGACCAGATGCTTGACTTACAAGGGCATCTTGAACACAGCATTCACTTATTCATACTGTCATTAGATCCAATCGTCACTAACAGCAGATCCCAAATCACGCTAGTCGGGCTTCCCGCAGCCCTGCGAGACCCTTTCTCGCCTTTGTGGACTTCGAGATCTATCAATCACCAACATATCAAAGCATTCTTCTCTTCTTCTCACTCCTTCCTTTCTTCTAATCCTCGTAGTGAATGCCTGGTGTGACTGAACTTCGTTTTTCATCGCCCTAATCCACAGCATTATCATCTCGTGGATGCAACCGTGGCATTCTAGATAGTTTTCATACCTTCCAGGTCTCGGGACGGCCATTCTATTGTAGCATGCTTCACCACCATCTTTCGTTCGATATCACGCCTTGACCACCACAACCTGAATCCAAGATGGTGCTCGCTCTCCCAGATCAGCTTGCTCAACTCGAAGCAGCACGTCAAATCGTGCTCGGAGATGCTGCCTTGTACCCCCAGATCGTCACAGGCATACTGCCCATAGTTGGTGCCAATGCGCGTCTCGAGCTTCGAAGATGGGGGGCTGAGTTCTTGGCCGAGACTTTCGCCAGTCCGGCCTTTGCACCGGTACCGAAAGAGAGTTCTGCGGTTGGAGTGCTGGGGACTTTGAAGGATTTGCTGGAGATACCTGGGGAAGATGCCGAAGTGGTGAAGAATGTTGTGCAGACAGCTGCGAGTATCTACACTCTGGTATTTCGCTATATGTGCGTGCAGCCCCACCCGCCCTTTCGTAGATGAGCATCCACAATGGCTCGAATGTAGATGGTCTGGAAGAGAAGGTTCCTATGGAGAAAGTTATCTTACAGTGGATTTCCTCTTAGCATTGCGAACCCACATGACGTGCCAGTATGGAATCAGATGGCATCGATTAAGTCAAACATTCTAAAGAGATGGGACACTGCACCATTTGGAGTTCGAGTGTGTTGCATCAAGTTCGTGCAGAAGATCATTCAGGTGCAGACGCCTGGAATGATTGCAGACCCTAGGGTATGTTTGTCAATGCACACGCGAAGACCGAAATTTTCGTTGACGTTTTGTGTAGCGTCCTGAACAGAACGAAACATCCATTGCCTTGGTTCCTCGAAATCACCCGCTGATACCACCTCCGAGCCTGGAGCCAGAAGCATCAGGGCTATTGGATCGACTTCTCAACGTCTTCAATGAAGATACTAGGTATGCATGCCGCACGTCAGAGTTAAGCATGAGAAGCCCAGTCTGATAATATGGTGGTAGTGATGCTGTATTGATCAATGCAACACTGAATTGTCTAGGCACGCTCCTGCGGACTCGCCAGTCTATCTCGAATAAGATCCTTTCCGCTATCTTGAGCTTCAACCCTATGAAACAGGCTAATTCGCCCATGACTCCAAAGACTAAGGTCCAGATCAAGTCTATGGAAAGAACTACGAGGGCACTGCTGATGAATCTCTACCGAAGGTACGAGCTTTAAGAGCTATACTACAACTTAACAGGATGCTGATCAGGTCCTTCAGAAATGAGAATACCCCTACGGCTGGCCGTATCAAGGTTTACGTGGACCGTCTTATCCAAACCCGCATGGACGTTTTCGAAGAGGGCGGTAGCCGTAAGAGAGGAATGCCTAGCGAGCCCACGGACGGTCTTGACAGCGCCAAACGAAGACGCCTCGGGGGTGAGGTACCGGAGCGCCCAGATATTCCACCACTTCCGCCAGGCCCAAACAGTCTGAAGGACATCTTCACATTGACAAAAGACCCGGCTCTCGCAAACTTCGACGTAATGTCACTGCCGTTTGATCTCATGACTAGGATCACTCTTCCAGTGCTTCAACGTATAGATCAGCAAGCTCTGAATCAAGCAGTTGACCATGTCCGTACACGTTGGCTTGACCTGAGCAAAGCGAGCCATGCGGCGCAACTTGGAGACGATGAAGAGGATTATGAACCCGACTTTCAGCCGGCTGAAGACCGAGAGCAAGTCCTCAATAAGGCAGATGCTCTTCCACCCGAAGACTCGTTGCGAACACCCACAGAGGTTGCGCTCGGACCCTTTAAACTTCCCCAACCCCCTCCCCTAACACCAGCAGAAACGCAGCAGATAGGTAAGGTAATGATCAGTCGTGTCTTCAGCATGATGGATGTACTAGAGGAACCCGCAACGGCAAAGTGGCAGAAGCCGGGCATCAACAGGTTGGCCGGAAGTACTTACGATAAGGAAGCCTGGGTCACCGTTATCACGAGGCTAGCAACACGCGTCTCTGCAGGACTCGACGATGAACAAAATGAAGAAGGGGATTCGAAGGCGGTGCTCAAGACAAACAACGAGCCAGCAACGTTGAGCGATACTATTAGAGAGGCTCTCTCTAAGTACATTAGAGAGGATTTCCGATCTCGGATATCCATTGGAATTGCATGGCTGAATGAGGAGTGGTTTAACGACCGAATACAGAAGCAATATTCTGAGCGGCAGAAAGAGCAGAAGCCATCCCATCCCCCGAAACAGAAGTATGAGACGTGGGTGCTAAGGGTACTCGATGGGATCATTCCATATTTGGATGCAAAGGACAAGCTGTTAATCAGATTCCTATCGGAGATTCCCGAGGTCAGCGAGAAAGTCCTCGAGAGAGTGAAGGGTCTCGCAAAGGATCCAGAGAGGGTTCAATTGGCGGTTAATACACTTCTGTAAGTCTTTTGATCTTCGATGGTCCTGCCAGCTCACAGATCTGACAAATACACAGATACCTGATCATGATGAAGCCACCAGCGCGCACGATAGCTATCGATGCACTCGAAGACCTTTGGCGGAACTGTATGTCCTTCTCTACCGTGTAGCATCAGTTTGTACTGCTTTCTGACCTAGACTCTCAGACGACGACGCTAGAGCTCCTGCTGGAAAGCATCTTGCAAAATGGCGACCACAAGCTCTAGAGCCACAAATAAAAGCAGATCCTATACCGAGCATGAATGGAGTTCCAAATTCTGAGGACAATCCAGATTCCTCGAAGTCGTTGGGGCTCCCCTCAAGTGCTTCAGCTGTAGAAGAAGGTGAGAAGATGAAGGCTAATCAAGGAGCGCTGCCCGTTGCCGCGGCTGGATAAGAAGAGGTGAAATCGATGAAGTAGGGTAATTTGGGTGGAAGCTCTTGACCACGATATCCGGAGAGGGCTCGGACGAAGGCAGGCCATGGCAATGGGGTGTATTGCTTGGATTAGAGGCGATCTCAGGCCTCCAGCATTAAGAATGATGGCAAATGCAAGATTTCTAGCGCAATTGCTTTACATGTCGGCCGAGAAGTAGGTGCAGCAGAATCATCCGGCCAGAGTGCCTTGTTCAAGAAGCCAAGTGGATCTCTTGACATTGTGCTGGCTTAGGTAGTAGCTTTCTCAATCCAATACAGCACGTCTATCAAATCCGGTTAGTGCAGCCCTAATCTCCATCTCAATCCGGCAACAAGTCGCGAAATGTTTACAAAAAATCCAAATTACCATACCAACACTTCACGAAACATCCTGAACCCGCGGCCTATCCTGTACGAGCACTCTATGAAAGGGAGACTGGTCTTTTTCGTAGATAATCCCCAAACATAAAGACTGTACTCCACCAACAGGTTGTCTTCGACTGCCCGGATATCACAACATCTGCAACCTCCAGACTCTGACCTGTTATCATTGCATTACGAAAATTCTCAAATCAGGTGTCTATTGTGTGCAGTCCATCGCGTTCTGATTCGTCATTGTCTATCTCTTACAAAAATCAACTCGATTCGGGCATCAATTCCCAGCATTCATTCACTGCACAATCGCTGCTTCTGGCCCCACACCAGCCAATCCCATTCACCGCCCAAAGGGAGCGTGACTGCGGCTCGCGTTCACTCCCCTGTCGCTACGTCACTGTTTTCACTTACATGGGAACCCGGATCCTTTCTTCTTTCTTTCTGAAATGGGTGAGAAGCGAAAGCGTAGTGAGGATTCTGCATCAGAGGTAAACATTTCTTGGGGCGTGAGGGTGAGTAGAAGGGTGTGAGGCTGATGCTTGTTGGTGACAGAGTGATATTGGAACCACGGTCAGCGAAGAGACTCCCGAGAAGAAAGTGAGGCTTGAGATCTCTGAGCCACGGACACCACAGCCGCTCACGAGAGAGAATCTACGGATTTTGACCCGCACCATGACGCCAGCTCTCAAATCAGTGGACACGACGATCACAAAATCCAAACCTGATGCTGCCTCTGTTAGGCGAAGGTTGAGGGAAAATGGCCTTCTCATCGATGATGACAAAGGATTGGAGACACATAGAGGCGAGTTGATTGTGGACTACGCCAAAAAAATGATCACTTCCGAGAGATTATCACCCAAAAGCGAAGAGTTGTTGCGGAAATGGGCCAAAAAGATAAAGAAAGAGGAACTCAGCAATGAAGCAACATTCATTAATGTCATGTGGTGGATCCTCGTCCGCGACGATCGTACGGTAAAGAAAACTGCAGAAGAACAGGAAGACGCTGATGACAAAGTCATGCGTCGAGATTGGGACATGGACCATCTGAAGTACCGTCTCGATCAAGAATTTACTCGAGGTTACATTCCAACCTTGGATCCCGCTGAAAATGAAGAGCTCAGTGCACTATTGAGTAAGATGGAAGGAGTGACTAATCCCAAACCTGATCTCGCTTACGGATTGGACGAAGACGCTTTTGATGAAATCGCGTCAACTGCAAATGCCCTTCACAAGGATCTGACCGAACTCTCTGATCAAATGTACCACACCTTTTTCATTGCAGAGTTCAAGAGTCACAAGGGTAGCGTCGCCGAGGCGAAGAACCAAGCCTGCCGGGGCGGCGCTGTGCTAATGAATACCATAGCCATGCTCAGGGAGAAAGCGGGTATAAGTGACAAAGATGATGCCTTTGATCACGGCAGCTTTACCTTTTCCCTAGCCTTCGACCCATACTCAGCATTTATGTATGTCCATTGGCGCGAGATCCGGGGTCCCAAAGAAGCTCCCAAAACATTCTATCATATGGACCAGCTCGGTCAATATGCATTGAGGGAGAAACAACCGGTCGAGGACCTTCGTATCGCGATCAACAACGTGTTGGAATGGGGTGTTGGCGCCAGGAAGACCTTTGTCCTGGACATGCTCGCGAAGATCGCGGAAAAGGCTAGGGCACAGGCGAAAGCTGCGAGCAAGTCGAGCGGAAATACAAAGGATAGCAGCAGCCAGGGGGGAACAAGGCAATCTGCGAGGGTGAAAGAGCAATCAGAGAAGAAGGGCTCTTCTTCTGGGGGCGGAGCCAATTCTAGAGCTTGACGGTAGACACGACTACGCCAACATGGCGTGAGATCATAGGACGGCTGCCTCGATGGCAGCATTAGAGCATGGAAAGGAACGGCATACTTGTTACGAGAGCATGGATTATGACGGCAGCATTAGATACCCAAAGGCATGATCATAAAACTGAAACCCCGTTACTTTACGAGCTTTGTGCTATATTTCGAGGAGCCATGAGTGTGACTTCAAGACTGTGATCCAGCCATTACTTGAACACGAAATGTTCTTGAGGGTGTCACAGGCGTATTTACAAGGGCTTTGAAACAGCACTATCAGATGCCGAGCAACAGCATAAACGATCATAGGATAACCAATCGACTTTCATTCGAACCATTCGTGACACTGAGTAACCTTGCCCCCAGTTCTGCAACATTCAGATCTAGGTACATTTCACTCTCCTACACACAACTATAATTCATCACCCCAACCCACAAGACCCCCTCAAACTTAGCCAATACGCTACCACCCAACCTCCCATCCAACCACCCCCAACTTCCCTAATCCCCCGTTGAATCAAGTCGTGTATTATCTCTTCCCAATCCCACCTTTGAGAACGCCAAATGATGGTACTTACAGCCAGCAACGACACTGATCGTTCATGATACGGAGTATGAGTATGATACGCAGCACAGGAAAAAAAGCAGGAGACCGGACCGAGACTGGGGAATTTGATGTTGACATGCAGATAGAAAGGAAGGATCGTGAATGTGTACGTACCGAGTGGCCTCGGAAGAACGAATTACTGGGATCGGGGGCAGAGGTAGAGAATGTTGGCAGGGTATTTGGGGTATAGATTCATCTGGAATGCCATGGACAGATACAAAGCCATACTACATCAGCAACAACTAAGCCAACACCCAAAGCCTGTATTCTCACGAGAGGAACACAAAAGAGCAGCTGATCAAATGACTTGAATCGCGGGAGCGATATTTTCTTTGACTAATGAGACAGTAACCAAAAGAAACAGAGTGAGACAGTTACACGTCAGCAGAACGAACCTCAGCTTAAACACAACACCACAGATCACTATCCGCCCATCAAAAGTATTACATCGAGCGCCTTTACTGCCATACAATCTCGCAACTACAGCCCAACAGTCCGATCAAGGCTAGCTTTTCAACTTCATTCACCATTTTTGCTGAGACAAACCCAAGTCAATAGAACGAACATCCGATCTCAAACTTTTGACACAACACCACAATCCACCGACACTGCTACCCACCTGATCAAAACAATCACATCGCAAGCCTGCCCTATCTCATTGCTACTACAGCCCAGCCCATCAGTCTGATCCAAGCTATCTGGCTAGCGTTTCAGGTTCATTCACGTCCATTCACCTTTCCATTCATCTTTTCCCTCTTCCAAATCTTCCAAATCCAAACCCAACTTCCTTCAACTCTCACCACGCACCCTCATCCTTACATCTCACCGTATCACACAACACCACATCACGCTGCAATCATCGCACCGCTTCTCAGTAAGTGATGCCTGAATCCTAGGACTTTTCGAATGCGAGAAATAGCACTCTGACATGCTGCGCAGGTCTCGACACTTCTGCGTAAGTGACGATCACCAAATGTAAGGCGAGCAGATCTCACTTTCATTGCCTTCTGCGCTCTGAGATGGCAGACTGTTCCTTCCTTTCAGCGTAATTCAGCATGTTTCTCTCTCTACTCAGCAAGAGCGAACAAGCCTCACTTTCCCCTTCCCCTCCATCCCATCTCACAAACATCCATCCAACGCATCGTATCACACCCAGCATTCTACACACGTGCATCCCATCACATCATCATCTCCACATCCCCAAGCATCATACATTCCCAGCAAGATGAACCAACACATCTATCCTGACTCAGATGAAGAGGAGCTAGTCCGCAAGGCGACCCTGCAAGCCTGCGAATACGGCAATGCGATCAAGAGATTCGTGCGAGAGAGATTCTCCCCTCGTCCAGCTGCCCCTCAAGCTGATCGTCCTGAAACTCCTGCTTCGCCTACCGCTCAGCAGGATCCGTCCTCTGGCCCAGCTGTTGATCCTTCACCTGCTTCACCTGCTGTTTCGCCT
>JAABUP010001001.1_pt1 | contig 60511 bp, 106 predicted proteins | sample 5559201 | NCBI WGS metagenome assembly JAABUP01 (sample SAMN10711887, study PRJNA513373) | rock metagenome | isolation source: Antarctica rocks | place: Antarctica | reverse complement strand
GGGCAGGGCAGGGCAGGGCAGGGCAGGGCAGGGCAGGGCAGGGCAGGGCAGGGCAGGGCAGGGCAGATCTGTAGATGGCAGGGCAAGGCAGGGCAGATCTGTAGATGGCAGAGCAAGTCAGGGCGGGCAGCTCAGGACAGAGGCAGGGCAAAATAGGGCAGCACAAGGGAGAACAGGGCAGGGCGGGGCAGGACAGAGCAGCATGAATTGGCCCAGGGCAGGGCAATGTAGATTCAGACCACACCTGCTCAGCCTGAAAAGCTTCTTGCTCACGCCTAACTGCAGCCTCATGTTGTGCCAGCTGGCGTCTCCAGACATTCTCAGCTGCCTCAGCAGCTTCCTGCTGTATGCGCCGCAAGCTCTGAGCAGCCTGACCCACAGCTGTGGTGCAATGCCTGATGTCATGCTCAGCTTTGACCTGAAGAGCTCGAGCTTGCTCCATGACTTCCTAAAGGCACAGCACAGAGCCTCATAACAGGCACTTGGTATTATGAGGTACGACAACTGTGTGCATGCATTCACATGCATGTGGTTCAGGTAACACTGTCGTCTTGTCCTGGTGCCTCATGTGACATGCAATAGCAGCTTGCATGCAAGCATGTTTATGAAGGAAAGCTTTTGAGAGCTGCATGAAGGCCCCATGGCCATTGTACAGCTGCCACACACTTGCCAACAATGGCAAGGGAGCCCAATGGGAGCCATGGCTGTTGCATGCGTGCTGTGCTGCTGTGCTGTGCATGCTGTGCTGTGCATGCTGTGCTGCTGTGCTATGCATGCCGTGCATTGCTGGGATGCAGAAGGACTTGCCTCAAGTCGCCAGACATTTGCCTGGAAGGTGGCTTCATCAATGGGCTGAAGGCACCGGTCACACAGCAGCTCAGACGAGTCCTGATGTGTGCTGTGACCCAAATGCTGTGATGCTAGACTCAAGTACTGTTCATAGCTGCTGCTTGCTGCCTGCATGCCAGGACAATCATTTGCCACTTGCAGAATTTGCCCGGTTGCCCAGTTGCGCATGTACATGTGCTTGAAGCTTGCCAGCTTGTCATCCTTGCAACAAACTCTAGTGGATGACAATGTGCCAGTCACACCATCTGTCAGAATTGAATTGAGCAGAATCTTTGTTTTGCTTCAGCATGTATCCAGTCTGCGCATGACCAAACCCCGAGATGAGCAAAACTCAGAGCTAGCTCAACTTTTTAAGTCAAAGCTGAGGATGACCACAAGCGTCACAGCTGTGGTGGGGGGTGTTATGCTTTGCACCACAGCTGTGGGATGGGCTTGAGGGACAGTCAGCTGGACAGCTTACCTGTACATCAGCCCTTTTGGCGCCCAGTTCCGCTTGCTGGTTCATCAGCATGTGCTGCAGCTGATGAAGCTGTGCCTCAGCTGCCTCTACCTCAGGGGTCATCACATGTCTTGGCGGCCTGGAAGCCATGCATTGTGTTTTCAGACACATCTAGGACAACATTCAATGCACTTTACCCAACACAGATAAACAAGCTCAGCTAAGCTTTGGCCCCGATGCACTCCCAAAGAAAACAAACTACACCATATGGCCTTCCTTATTATGTTGCAGTTTCTGCCTGAAACCGCAGAAGCTATGCATGAGCATGGTGTGTCACACAGTCGAACCCAGCAATCTGGACAGCTGCAGAGCTTAAGTAACAACACAATGGCATATATGACAGAAACAGCTTTGTCAGCAGCCCCTGAAGTGTTTCCACAGAACATAGCCCCTGTGCACCTTGAAGAGGATCTTGCAGACCTTGCAGGCCTCTTGCGACCATTGCAAGCTACACTGATTGCCTACCTGACAGGCCTGGTACCAACAGCTGCTGCTGCGGTTGCTGCTGCTGGGGCTTCCACTGTAGCTGTGCTTGTGCTGGCTGTGCTTGCAGGCTGCCACACATTGCCGCCCCTGCTGCTTTGCGCACTGTGCATCAAATCTGACCTGTCTTCATCTGATGTACGGAATGTGGCCCAGCCGTGACCTGCAGCTCCACCCCCAGTCCTGCTTATGCCCTCTGCCCTGCTGCCATCCCCTCCATTGATTTCACTCCTGTTGCCTGGTGGCTTGGCTTCTGGTTCTTCGTTTGAATTTGATGTGTCAGCCTGCGCTGTGCCTGCTGAGGGTGTGCTGGATGTTTGACCTGGCCTCTGCTGGCTTGCTTGAATCACCTCTGCCTCACATTGCTTGGCTTCCTGCCGCAGCTGAGTCAGCTGCTGCTCAGCTTCCTGCAGCTGGTGTGAAACGGCACCCTGCTGGCTGGATGCCTCTGGATGGCTCAGCCAGTGCTGCAGTTGAGACAGCTTTGATCTGCAGCTCTGAACAGATGCCTGAAGATGCTCCTGCACGAGCATGAGCGCTGACTGAAGAGCGGTTTGCTGCTGCTGATTGTCCACGTGCCATGACTTCACTCTCTCTTGGGCTTCATCTGCCTACAGAACACAAAAAGACGTTCAAAATCATTACATGACAATAGTCATCTGTCATACGCATGGCCCTAATGCATGCAGGCCGGCGCAGGGCAGTCTGCTTGCCCTGAGGGGGCAAGCTTCCGCAGGACTTGGATCAGGCACAGCACAGCACAGCACAGCACAGCGCAGCGCAGCGCAGCGCAGCACAGCACAGCGCAGCGCAGCGCAGCGCACCTGCATCTCCAAACTTTCAAGCCCGGCCTGCCTGACATGCTCCTGACCAGTCACAGAGCTCAGCTGAGAGGTGGCGCCCTTCAGCGCTTGCGCCGCCAGCTGTTTAGCTTCATCCCACATGTCCAAATTCACCACCCAACCTAGTTCAGCCTTGAACCTCTCATCACCAGCCTGCAAGCTGGCACTCAGCAACTGCCACAGCCGCATTATACCACCTGATGCCTGTTGGCTAGGCCCTCGTTTTGTTTATTACCATTATAACACTAATAGCAATACCTGTACGCAAGCCTTCTTAGGACACTAAAGCTTCTGTTTTCACAGTCAGAGATGAGACAGCAACATTGCCTGATTCCTGCGTATAGCAGTTAGATACACAGCTTAAATAGAAGGCTTGATGATGCAAGACGTCATGCAGTGCCAATTGGTGTTGCCATACATAAGCCACGCACAGCCAAAACAGGACAGAGACAGTAGAAATGAGACATAAGGGTACCTCCAGTAAGGCAGTGACATCAGCTTGGCCATGAAAAACAGCTCTGACTAAGAGATCAGAACCCAGTACACGGTCAATCTCAGCCTGAGTCAGCCTCTGCTCCAGACAAGTCAGATCCTCGTCACCATGTTCAAACTTCAGCGCTGTCCTTTTGGGTCCGCCCTTCCTCCTCCCACTACACACAACAAGGTCAACATCTCTGGCTGTGCACAAAACAATTTGTGCATTACTATAGTATATCCCATATGCACATAACCATTACGACTGATCATGTGACAGTAGTAAATGATATGCTGCAGGCTTGACAACCAACACATACCTGGCTCAGTTAACACACACATGGCTGTGTTCGCTCTGAACTTGTTGGTTGTGAGTCTGCTGTACTTCAACAGGAGTGGAATAGCGATTGACAGCAAGAGTACCTCTTGATTGAGCGCTCTATAGCAAACGGTTTCCCATTGACGTGGCCTCGCAGACACACACGTGCAGAGGTAGCTTCATCATTCAGCACCTCACTGCTGGTGAGACCCCTCCCTGAGCCCCCCTGCACGTACCCATCAGCATGTTACCCTATCCCCACTGTCCTTGCTTTCTGGTGTTAGCTGAAGCTCTACCTGAGCCGACCTAGGGCTGTTGGCTAATACAGGATACGATATCTTGACAAGGGACACATTAACTGCCGTGAAAAACCCAATTATCATCTCGCTTCATGCAAGTAGAGGTAGCAGCAGGCATAGCATTCTAGGGCAGTTCATGGACTAGTGCACTTTCAAAAGTCACACAAGCCCTGTTTGAATAGATCACATCAGGGACGCTGGCATGACAGGTGTCAGTCAAAGCACAGTCCCAAAAAGGATGTGTGTGGGATGTGTATCACTGGGTCATGCAGTCACAAATGGTCATGTGTGAGTGATTTTGCCTCGTTTCTGGCATCAGACTTGCCGGTGAGGGCCCACAAGGGTGCCATCACTAGCGCACTCTTGCCTGCACCATTGCTTTCTGCCCCCTGGTCATCCTCATTACGACCTGTAATGACGCAGAAGCCCCTGTTGGTGAGGTCATAGGTGCAGGCCTCCCTGCAGACATGCCAACATCATTTTTGACTGCCCATCATGAACAAGTGTGAACTCAACAGCAGATGCGCAGCCAGCATGAATCACAACAGAGCATGCCTGATCATCGCACAGCAAAGACTGCATGAGTGACAATGATGAGTGACAGCATGAGGGACAGGCAATCTCACCTTTTCAGCTGCAACAATAAGATGGCATAACAATGCACGTGCTCAATGTGCAAACGGCAGTGCTGTGTGCGATAACCACCTTTCATGGAAGCATGTAGCTGAAAAACACCACCACAAGGGTTGACATGCCTGCAGGCTGCAGCTGCCAGGCAGGCATGCACAAACTTCATGCCTGCCTAACACGTGCTGTGTCCAATCTATGGACACATATCAGATAATCGATTGCAGTAGCTGTTTTATGCGCCTGTGCAGTTGTACACTGTCGAATTTCCATCTTGTCTGCTCAAAATCAGCAGCAACAGCATTGAGCGCTGTTAGCAAATTGGTCTGTTTTTATTTTGACTTCAACCGCACCATGCAGATTCACAAGCATACATGCATGGAATGATAGCAATGGTGATGCACAGACCAAATAAAAGTTAAGCTGGCATTACCTGAAAGGACCGTAGCCTTCCAGTTCCATCTCATCAAATTGAACCACAGCAGCCTCATGCTTCAGCTGAGCTCCTTGGCCCTCGTACTCCTGCACCATGACACCACACTGAATAAAATCAAACCTGATGATGATAACTGCAACATGCCTCTTTTTGCCAACATGTTTTGTTTTTTTTCAACATACCTTCTTTTTTTGACATGTCCTTTTTTAAATCCGCGACGGAGTAAAACATGTCTCAGCATACTTGTGCCGGCATGTGTGCATATTCTTGGGAACTGATTAGGCAAAATCCCAGCAAAGTTGTGCGAAACAGACATGCTAAGATTTGTGCTAGCTAGCAACAGAGCAGTACGAGGGTCTATCTGCAGCCTTGACACATAGCAAGAGACAAGCCACCGTGCTATGCAGAGCATATGCAGGACGAAAGCACATGCAGGCCATAGCTGCCACACACAATACTTCTTTTTCCCTTTATTACACATGTGTCTGATGTATGGGTGGATCAGGGATAATGCACAGTGTTGCAAGGCAGGACAGCTGTGACAGCAACACTAGGACTTACCCTGAGCAGGTCCAGGGCAGCGTCAAGGGCTGGCTGGGACATGCCCACAGTAGCAGCATAGCTGTGGAACATGGCAAGAGCCCCTAGACTCTCACTGGCAGGAATGCGGGGAGCGGCCTTGGGGGCGGGCACCACCACCTCCACTTCAACACCTACACACTGGCAAATTCACCGTCAGTAATTCACGTACCTCACCAGGTTTGCTCATGGAAAGCAGGGAATGGTCAGGGGCCAGGGGTCAGGGGGGGGGGGGAGGGGAAGCACGCCCTCATGTCAGTATCTACACAGCAGCAGTAGGCCCTAGCTCTGCATGATGCACAGCACAGCAGCTTTGAAATTGCCAAAAGAGATGTGCGTGCTGGCCTTGGAACCAATCTGACCTCCACTTCAATGCCTACCTGAAAACATGCTGGCTTTTTGTACATGGAAGCTTTTCAGTCATCGTGCATGGCATGTCAAGATGAATATTTAGTTAAGCATACAGGAAATGGATGAAGTGACAATCATTTGCACTCTGACAGCAGCTGGGGGCTGAGATACAAACACAGCATTGCCATGCGCAGCATATCAGATTTGGGATGGCTGACACATGATTAGGGTGGCAACCTAGTGCTCTATCGCTGATCGACACTGAAACTTCCCAATCAATGTCTGCTGACTCCCCTAGTCAGTCCCAGACAGTATATGCATTTGTGATTGATTCATTGATTGAAAGGCCAGCACCTCCATGTTTTCTCACAGCCCCCAAACACAGTCACAGCTCATGTTTTCATCTCAGACCTTAGCCGCTGCTGTTGAGTTGCAATGGTGGGCTGTGACAGGGGGCTTACCCTGATCCAGCAGCTGCTGAGTCAGCTTCTGGGCTTCCTCTGCAGCCTCAGGCTCAGGAAGCGTCCACTTGATCCTGCACACCATACTCCACTCACAACAGGAAATCTACATTGTTTATGGGCAGCATTTTCTGTGGACAATGCTACTGTAAATCGTTCTCATTGTTTTACACTACGAACTACCTTTCGTTACTGCCGGAGCTTTAGGCCATTGGGATTGCGGTGCAAGAAGCGGCGATGCAGGCAGGCATCAAGCCAGGGTCACTGGCACCCACAGTACGGACGGGAGAGATGAGGCTGGAAAAGGGGTCATTACAACTTGACACTGTTCACAACGTGTTTTGAAAGCGTTCTCATGATCAGCAGAGACTCAGGGCAGGGGTCTCATTACAACTTGACACTGTCTACAACATGTTTTGACAGCGTTCTCATGGTCAGCAGTGAGCACAGGCTGTTGCATCTTGCTTAGCAATCTCAGACAGATATATCAGACAGACACACGCAATGAGACAGACGTCAGACAGACAGACAGACAGACAGACAGACAGACAGACAGACAGACAGACAGACAGACAGACAGACAGACAGACAGACAGACAGACAGACAGACAGACAGACAGACAGACAGACAGACAGACAGACAGATGCCATGCTTACTTGTCTCCAGGGCGCAGGTCAGCAGGCAGGGCAGGAGTGGCAGAGGACAGGGCAAAATGGTGCGGCCCTACATCCAATGGAATGCGCTCCAGCTCTTGCCAGTTGCTGTCCAGCACTAACAGCTCTTTCTGCTGCCCTGCTTCACTTCTGGACACTGTACCACCATACAAGCATTGAGCATAAGCTGCCTCCACTAGTCGCAGTCAAATGCTTGCCTGTCACTGCTGACATGCACACAAAACTTTGCGCTTGCTTAAGTGGTGAAGCTGCATGCACTCATGCAATTGTGCATGTCGTCACATAACTGAATCATCCTCCTGTCATGATGCCTCTGTGCCAGTGGAGACCTCCAATCAGTCATTGCCACAAACAACATGTACCTTGATAGGGCGAGCCAATGTAGCGAATGTTGGTGTCAGCAACGGTGTGAGGTTTATGGTAGTGGCCAGTGTAGGTGGGCACATTCTCTGGGAACAGGTCAGGTGGCAACCCCTCCTTGGCTTGAAAGGACTCATTCATCATAGCTCCCATCTGCAGGTACACAATCAACCAACTTGCCTTTTCAGCTCATAGCGAGAACGCTTTGGCAGCATCCCATTTGGTCATGACCTCGAATGCAATGAAAGTGGACCAAGAGGCATCAGCCTTTTGCCTTAGATACGTGCATGGGGCAAGCTGACTGTCATCATTGTCGTGTCAGTCAATGATGAGCAACACTCTTGAAGGGCACAAGTTGGGGATCAGCCATTCAGTGTGTGAAAGGTCAGCATCATTTGCAACCTTCTGCAGTTGCGATATTTGCTATCAGGCTACGCCCAAGTACAAAATGGCATGAGCAAGATTACAGCCAAGCTGCATGGCAAGCAATCTGGTGCAAGGCTGCGCTGCATACTGAGGGGGTACTTCAGGGAGGGCACCAACAGACAGTATGATGCTGAAGATTATGCCTTGTCTGTGGTCTGCAGCAGGCAAGTAGTGCTGTGCAGTAGGCAAGTAATGCTCAAACATGCCTCATGAGTGCCTATATCAATGTCAGTATTCTGCTTCTCTTACCACATCTGCATGGGCAAACACAGCCTTGATGTCTCCCGCACCCTCAATTGCTTCCTTCAGTTGAGTCCTGTCCTTTCTGTACGGCAGCCAAAGGGCGTCCCTACATGCATCACCAAGGGCAGTATCACAGACTGCTCTGAGGCCCAATTGCGGCATAGGTGCCGCTTGACTGTACTTTAGTAGCTCACACATACTAGGCACTCATGGTTGGCAGTCGCTGCTGCTGCTTGAGTGATGCTTGCATGTCACAACCTGCTATCTGCTCTTACTGCCTCTTTGCTTTGTTCAAGCTGCCCAGGCATGTCGTGCATGCTTCAGATATGCTTTGCATGCAGCGCCTTACATTCTGAGGTGTGGACGTAGATGCGACTTATCACACATGCTGGCTTGGAAGCGCAGGTGAGTATGTTGACACATAAGAAGCAAGCTCACATATTCAAGGCTTTGTTTGGTAAGACAAAAGAGATAAAGCCAAAGTCACCTGTACAGGGTTGGCACATCCACAATGTGTATGGCAGAACAAGCTGCTGCCAAGGGCTGCAGAGCATGGTCCAGGCCACCCACTGACACCTGATCATGATTACCCACCAGCATCAGTGTAGGCTGACGCCAGGATTCAAACTCCCGCAAAATTGCATTGAGAGGCTCGACTGGCAAGGCTCCCCTGGCATGCCAGAAGTCACCTGTAATGTGTGCACACCTCTGTGCCCACTGCGAGTTTGCAGGTGCGCATTAGTGCTGCTGGCAAGGTATGTGGCAGACTTTGCAGCACATGGGTTTGAGTGGACTTTGATGTTTCACTCTGATCATGCTGCATGCAATGCAACACTCAGGCATGATGTACTCACCCAAGAAGAGTATCCCGGCCTTTCTTGAGGTAGCTTCCTTCCTGATCGTTTGCAGTACGCTGATACAAGTGTCCAGGGTCCTTACGCTGACGTGCAAGTCGGAGAACATTACCCATCGCTGTACTTTATCCCAGCGTTTGCCTTGCGGTGCGTGCGCCTCTGTGGCTACGTGACTGAGCGCTGTCGTTGTCGCAGCTGCCTTCACAGCTCCGCTACTGCACACTGTCGACACAACTGGCGGACAGGGGTGACGCAAAGGCGGCCGGTGCCGGAGGAGACGGCGAGTACACTTGCCAAGTCGCATGTCGCTTGACTGACAGACGACGCTGCGGATCGGTAAATTAGGGTTGTGGTAGCTGACATGCATGCTCATATAGTCGACCGTCGACTGTTGTTTTGAAGGCCAGCGGCATGTGCACATGCAAGAGTGCCGTCCATGCAATGGCATCCGGATTTCAATCGACACTCTGTCATGCTTACTGCGCATGTCAGCCCCGTCTACACAGTACAAAAGACTCTGTAACGCCAACAACAGGTTTACGAAGTAGAGGACTGCCGCTCGCGACATCACATTGCAGGCATTGGGCTCCTAACGCGTGTATGACCAGCTGATAATATCGCAGGTGTGCTGCTAAGTCAACACCCTGCGCGATACGACAACTTAAGCGCAATGACCACTTATCCACACAGTAGTATCGCTGGCACACATGCAACTTCCATCGTCGATAGTCGCAAAGGACAAGTTCGGCAGGCGTTTGCATCACAAAGCGTTGTAGGTTTTTTTGCGCCCCTGTTATGGGCCACTCAAAGTGGCCAAGCTCCCAGGTACAGGCTCAGTTCCTTACAGTCCGCACTGCTTGTGGTTGCTGCTTGATCATGCTTGAGCAGGTGCAGTGACAATGAACAAGTGCACCTTGGCGCAGTAACATGTGACGCTCTTATCTGTGAAATGGATCACATGTAAAGTTTGGTTCACAGTGTTGTAACTTCTGCTGTGCAACTGGCATGTATAACTAGGATGAAATTGGTACTTTTGCAACACTACGCCGACAGCAGTATGAGGTGACAGTGTAGGTACAGAGAGGGGTCTTGTGGTGACAGAGGATGTGACAGCAGGACAGCTGCTAGCTGTGTGCAGCCCTCTAGTATATACTCGCATTCAACCCTCTGACTTTGCTGATCATCCACAATTGAAGATGCTGAGCCTGGTTTGTACCCATGCTATCTCCCAGTTGGTGCTTGTATGCGTTTGCGCATCATTGCTAATTGTGTCAACCCACTAAGTTTGCATTTCACTGCGCGCATCCCAACTTTATCTCACCTGCAACCAGTCAATGTGCCTATGCCAAATCTTGCGGTCAGTGCTGTTAGCCGAATCTGCAACAAGCACTCAGCTGACTGGACTGATCATGTCACAGGCCTTTGCATGAATACTCAACACAGCGCTGGCAACTCTTGCACTTTCTGTCTCTTTGTTACAGTCCTCTCTCTGCTGATGTTCTGGGTTAGGCTATGCCTATCAGATTGAGTCAGACCACAGTGCAGAAGGGTTTCAGACAGGCAGACCTGCTTACAGTGCTGATGCTTGGGTGCATGTCATCAATCATCAACTGCTTGTTGTTGCAGGCCAAACAAGCCGACTCGACAGGGCATGCAATTTCCCCAAATCTCCAAGGTTCTCAACGCTTTGTACGACGGCACACAGGAGTCCACAAGGAGCATACCTGACATGTCAGTGTTTGACTACTTTACGTTAGGTACAATACACAGAAGCAGCAACAAGCACCAAAGTCTGGCTGACACATCTTTGTAAGCCTTGCATTGTCCAAAATGCAGACTTGGCTCTTGCTACAATAGCATGGTCAATTCAAATTGCTGACTTTTGCATGCTTGCAACCACCAAAGTCTCTGCACATGTTGCTTGCTACTTAAAACTTCAGTGCCAACACTGCATTACTCAGAACTCATCAGAAGCACTTGTCGAAATCATGATGTCTATGACTGGCTCATATGTTGTCCATACGTGGTTTATGTCACTCATCGCTATCAAGCACTGCATTGTTCACATCGCAGGTGACAACACCCTGCTGGCAGCACCACAAATTATACCATCTGGCGCCAACTTGACCAGGATTCACAACAACTTGACCAGGATTCGCAACATTCTTCGCTATGGCTCTTTGGGAGGTGAGCACCTTTATGCATGTGCTGGCCACAAATGCATTGCATGGCGCAACCCAGGTAGTGCAACGCCTTGCATGGCGCAACCCAGGTAGCGCAACGCCTTGCATGGCCTAAGCGATGCTTGTACGCTCCAGACAATGTGGTGGACAGCAACAGTCTTGCTTCAAGAACTGCAGACAGCTGTAGTGTGCTGTGCAGCTGTTATATGTCAAACGTTTCAACACCATCATGTGATGTGGTAATCAGGAGGCTATGGCGTTGAGCAAGCTCAGTTGATGTCGACAGCTGATGAGCTATTTTATGGCAAACAGGAGTCACATTCCACGTAAGTCATTCCTCCTGTGCCATGACACACAGCTTGCTGTTCAGCACTGACCAAACTGCTTCACTTCAAGTCATCGTTGCAGCCGTTGCATGCAATTCTGAATGTATTTCCAACTGGCTGGCCGCTACTGTCATGCCCAAGCATCATTACATGCATAGCTGCTTTGTCTGTTTTCCATTGCTGGTGTTCTGTCAGGCCTGCAGGCCCTGCCTTGGTGCCTTTGCTGCTGTAACTAGCAGGCCTGGCCCACCCGTGTCCCACAAGCTTATCTGTAAGGGACAGGTTGCTAAAAGGCACTTCTGCAGATGTGCGGTGGCTACCCTTCTAGCTACCATACATCTCCAGAGGTCCCCTTGAGCAACCAATGTGGTACATTCTCCCTCTGAATTGTGACCCAACCTCTCTTGAGCTTGCTCACCATCCTTCTTTGAAGCTTGAAGCATTTCAATGGCAATGGCCAGTGTTGCCATCACATCATGGCACCCCATGGGGGGAGTTGACAACATTATTGCGCTGTGTATTAATGATTGCTTACGTATATAAAAGAACCTTTTGCTTTCACATGCCAGGTGGCGTGGTCTGTATCTTTTGTTGACTATGGCTCAGCATTCTTGCTGTCCAAATAGCGTGATCTGCTATGTGGGCAAGACTGCCATGCTGAGAGCTACTCAAGACTTGCCAGCAGGTCAGTGCAGGGTCTGTGTCTTTCTCACGGACATCATGATCATTTGCCTCTCAACAGAGGGTTCCCAGTGTCAGCCACACTCCATACACGCAGGTCATGTATTGCTTGGCGTTGATGACTTTGTGGTCAGGGAACCATGTCTCAACAGCGTGCCCTTAAGAGAAATCTGGTTTTGCTGAAACGAGTTGGGCAAGTTGTTAGGTGCTTATGCCACTGCCTATCATGACAGTTTTCGTGTCCTCCTATGTAATGACAATGAGCACAAGCAGAAGTGCATGCTGAGTCACTGTTGTGCCATGCAAGGGACAAGGTGGACCGGTGTGCTTCACCCTTGGGCTCTTCCCTGAAGAACAGCCCAGTCAGAGCAGTGTCAAAAGACTCAATTTCTGCTCTTCATCCTGCCGTACAGGTGACCAAGTGACGATCAGTTATATGGCGCCGCTGTCTGTTCCTGTGAAAGACAGGCAGCAGCGGCTTCAAAACAGCCGCAACTTCACATGTGCGTGCCCTCGCTGCACAGTAGAAGGGAAACTACCCAGTAGCATACAGACCAAGATCCAAGTATTCCACGACCAGCTGGGCTCTGGAAGCATGACATCAGCTCTGGCACAGTTCGGCAGGTGACGATCCTGCCACCAGGCTTTGATTTGGCCTTGGCAAATGGTCGCTCTCAGCAGACATGGGGACATGGGTTTCTGCTACCTGAACTTCATCTGGTGCTACACCACACATGGCAACAGTTATGCAGATGCTGTTGTTGAACACCAGCATGAGCTGTTGTTAAACACCAGCATGAGGCATGCTAAGAGAGAGCTCACTTGAAACATGTCTAGTGCTAGCACCACACATGGCAACAGTTATGCAGATGCTGTTGTTCAAGACCAGCATGAGGCATGCCAAGGGAGAACCATGTGTGCCCTACATTTGCTTGGTTGGCCTTGTGCGTGCTCGACAGACCTATAGAGACGCGCCTGAGGGTATCCCTTTTACTCCTTTTTGTTTCTTTTTTTGGACGTATGTTGGTCGTATCTCTCGTGTATAGACACTGCTGATTTCGTGCCTACTTTTTGCTCAGGCAACAGCAAGGCAAGGCAGGGCAAAGACCTGGCCAGTCAAAGCGAAGCAAAGGCAAGGCAAGGCAACATCACAGCAATGCAAAGGCAAGGTAAAGTTGAAGGCAAGGCAAAGGCAAAACAAATGCACACAGCTTTGCAGCAAACATGGCCTGAGAACCTGCTGTGGTGTAGTGTTGTTAATGAGGACCAGCGTCTATCAGGCGCCTCGCCAGCTCAGCGACTTGAGCAGCTGTTGAAAGAGCTAGCTGCAGACCTGGGCAACACAGATCTGCCTATGCAGCAACAGCACTGGGTACTGTTCAGCGTCTTGGGGGCATATATGTACTGTTTCTTGAGGATAGCATCACAGCAGGAGATGAAGAGACAGACGCAATGCCCATGCGCCTCCACCAGGTATTGCATCACACCTCGCAAGTCTATCCAAGTTGTGCGGGCCACAGACATGTGTGGTAAGCTAACTGTTGTCAGCGCAGAATTTGCTGACATGGCTGCAAGATGTATTAACACTTTCAACTACAGCAAACTGAAGGAAATTTGACCTGTGTCAGATGTTGCTTGTGCTGAATGCTTTGTTGATGCATTGTGCAACAGCTCGGTCACTGCAGGGCAGAACTCATACTGGGCATGCATGGCCAGTGCTTCCACGCCACGGTTTACGATCCACGGCATGTCATGATTTCACTAACTCCCTCTTATGCAATGCAGCTTGCACAGGAAGTGTCTATGTTGTACAGCAGTACAGTGCCTGGCTACAGTCGTCACATTGGTGACATGCTTCATGAAGTTGAGTTCACTAACATCAAGTTCCCAGGTGAACAGCAAGACACAAGTAGTGCATCTTGCCTCACCTGCTTCTTTACATACCTCCCATGCTCTTCAATTGCTCCTGGTCATGACTGTAGGGCATTGGGTCTTGACGCATTGAAAGCTTTGAGCAGTGAAACCATGTTTGTATCTTATGGTACCTTCAACACATTGACGTGACTGCTGCATGCTTGCAGGTTCGACCTGGAATCAAGAGGCTATCGCAACGGCTCAGGATGCTTTGCATGTTCGGTATGGCTTCATCACTGCTGAGCAGAAACAAAGGGCGCTGCAGCAAGCACTAGAAAACCTGAAGAATGTGTCCTACTGAGTTAAGTTGCCTGTTGACTGATTTGACACCATCAGACTTTTCTACCATATGTACCATAAGATCAGTGGTCAGTCAGGCAAATACATATATGAGTATGTACACATATGTATGTGTCTACCAGGCTGTAGCATGTGCTGCAGCTATAACACAAACCAAACATTGGGCGCAGTTGTGCACATCGTTGGGGTTTGTGCTTGGAATTTGTTAGGTGACTTGTGATGCCTGATAGCTGAAGAGCACCCGCAGAGTTCCACGTGGGTTGCATATCTAACACTGCAGACCCTCATATCAACATGTCTTGCAACAACTCTTTGTCCAGTCTGCTTGCACATGCTTTGCCAAGAAGCTAAACCGAATGTGGTTGCACACATTGCAAGCCAGATACTGACACCGCTGAGGCATGTGTAAGCCCCTAGTGCTGCCGTGCAACAGTCAAAGCAGGGGAAACAACTCCTGAAAATCGCAAGCAAGGACATTGCGTCGAAAGGATCCCATCTCCGCTGGGCGTTACAGTAACGCCAGCGGGGATCCTTGACAGATGGCACTATGGCGGAACGCCTCTCTGCAACCTTGTTTGCGCTTCGTGCTTCGCCATTCAGATGACCGTCCGCTGCTTCCGACTCAAGTCAGGATCACAAGCATAGTTCACTTCGAAGCTTCTGCAGCAGCTGTCGTCATAAAATACGCCGCGGCCTGCGAGTCTTGACGCTCGCACCGCTGTTAGTCCTTGTCTTGAGCTGCTCCGGCTGCTCATCGCGGGACTGGGTTCATGCAGTTAATAGACCCAACTGAGATAACAGAAAAGCAGCTGTTACAGGTGATCAGGTGTCTGAGCCGACAGTGCGGCTCGTAAGATCAGCCCTATATAGCTACGAGATCAGCAAAATTAACGTTCGCTGTCCGGAAATCGCCACCAATTAGTTGCCTCCAACTGACTCGCGTCTTTGCAACAAATGCAGTGGTATGAGAACATCGACCTGAACAAGGATGGAGAACTTGATGCGGTCGAACTGCAAAGAGCGTTGGCCACGTGCAATCTGCACTTTAGCTTAGCGGTGGTCGCTCACATGATCAGGTGCTGTGACCGTGCTCTAATGTGCGCTACAAACCTTGTGTCTAAAGGTACAGCAAATGTCAGCCAAAGTATCATTTGAGCAGAGAGTACCGCCGCATTACATGCTGCAGTCTTCTGCACTTGAGGAACCCAGAAACTTACCTGAAGCATTGTTGTTAATAGGCTGAACGGTGCTGGAGTACAAGCAACATATACTTGAAAAGCTTTGCTGTCGAAGTGCAGGATTCAAAACCATGGCAGAGCCAACTCAATTTCCTGCGCTGAGTTCTGCAGACTACATGGCTTTCTGACAGACATGCAACAGAGCTTCCAGTACTTTGGTCAAGCACATGCTGGGCAGCTGCAGCAGACAGAAGCAATGGAAGCTCTGCAGCATGCTGGTCAGTGTCTAGCCAGACCTTCAGTGTCATTGTATTATCCTGTTTATCTCTGCATAGCCTCTGCTTCTTTTTGCTACAATGTAATCTGCAAATTTGTACCTGGACCAATGCATGGTCCTGGTGCTTGCCTTGCATCAGAATGCAAGACAGGTGACAGCAGTAATGGCGCAACTCTGTCTTGCTTTGCCAGTACGGTATTTTTTGTGCAATCTGCCTGCAGTGACTCGCATTGCCCAGTGCCAGCAGTGGGCGTTTACAGCATTCAAACGTCATCAATACCTAATCATTTGATGTCAGCTTCTGAAGTGCAGGCTTCCAGTTGGATGACATGGCATTCGCAACATTATTCAAGGCCTTCAATCCTGACTGCACTAATTGGTTGAGCATTGCAGAGTACATTGCGATGACTCTTTTTCTTCAAAGCGCATCAGCCACGTTTGAAGCCTTTGATCAACAGAAGAAAGGCGTTGTCACTCTGAACTTCAATCAGTGGATATACGCCACCGCCAATGTGGTCTAGCTGTAGGATCTTCCTATGTACGGTTTTTAGTTATCTGACATATGCCACAATTGCAACTGAAGGCTTGCTCAGCTCAGCATCAGCAAGCTGGAGGCTATAAAGGCCTTGTGCAAAAGCTGCAGATTCTGCACACAGCAACAAACAATTTTGATGTCTGATGCACAAAACATTTTGGAATTGGTCGGTGCCATTGCAGTTTGCACTTCAATTTTGTCTATAATTGATATTTCACATAGCTTTTCATGCTTGCAGACGCTGTTTGTTACCCTATACAATACAACAAAGAATGTAACAGGGTGCTTCTTGTGGTTCTTCCAGGTGCCACCACCAAAACTTCCCCAACTCAGCTCTTGATGGTTGTGCTTGCGCTCATGGTCAGCTGAAAGTTTCAGCTATGACCTGACAGTCAGCTTTAGTAAACTCACTGCATGCGTCACAGCACGTCATATCAGCAGCTTCAGTCAAATACAATGTATATATAGCTTCCAACTTGGAAGTTCCAAGATACACATCACTGCCTCGTGCGGCCAAACACACTGCTGCATCCTCAGAGACATGTTTCTCGATGCAACGGTTTCAGGAAACCAAAATCAAAAGTTATGACGCAAGAGACACTTTCCTATTTTTCACACCTTGCAAGCTCACTGCTGTGTCTGTATCTGTAACAGTGCAGGAAATTAGCCTCCTCACACGCTAGCACTGCACCTGTTACTTCAGCTCTGCTACATATGGTTTCAGGCGCTAGCGTGTCAGGAGGCTAATTTCTTGCACTGTTACAGTATCCTTGGTAGATTTGATGCTGCATGTGTCATGGCTGCCCCCAAGACAGTATTGTGGAATCAGCCTGTGGTATTGCATTGTGCTTACAAGCATTTCATGTGACAAGTACTGGTGCAGTCAAAGCTGCAGAAGATGCTGGTTTTAATGCCCACCAGTGAGCTAGCTAGTGGTCGGAAAGAATTGTCAGCAAATCTTCATTTGCATGCCGTTACACTAGAGCTCTGTTGCCGCTGCTTCAGCAGCCGATCATCACACGTACACACAACCCTAAGACCATGCAGGACCACATCCAAGTCAACTCATGAAACAAGTGTAAAGACACCTGCGCCTGCACTTTTCATATAAAGTACATATACTTGGACTCAACAATACCAATTCAGGCAAGGTTGTCAAGCATCAGGCTGCAAGCTGCTGAGCTGGGACCATGCAAACAATAGGCATACAGTACAGAAAGCTCACACCCTCGTTGCTCAGAACCTAAACGCTACAAAGGACTGAGCTACATACTGAAAGTTTGAGCTACCTACTGAAGCATGAATTACCTCACAAACTGCTAAATGCTCTTGCAGACAATGCTATTCTTGCAGGTGACTGATCTGACAGATGTAAGTGGTCCAATTGTGCTGCCTTGCGCACAAATATTGTTTCCAGTCTCCTGTTCAAGTGTACAATGTACTATGGCAGTCCACAGTTTTCACACGTTTCTCATCTCGCTCATGCAGTCATCTCAGGCAGCAGACGCTGCAATACAATACACGTCCAGCGCCTCTATCACTTCTTGCCAACTTAAATGTGCCTGCAGCATTGCATCAAATTCCTGGGAAAGCAGTGGGAAAGCAATTACAAAGGATGATGCAGCAACACATACCCATGGCCAACATGCTGGACAACGAGTACCAATTACTGCAGCTACTGTTGGGATCAATATGCATCAAATGGCACTTGTGCAATGGCTGGCAGCATAGCAGGGACAATGCACCTGAATGGCTTGTTTTGCCTTAGTCAGGCACGACAGGCATGCAAGGACACAATGACAATCTGCATGAACCAGCTGAATTGCAACAGCGCCTTGCAGAAGCGAGTGAGGCAGCCTACATGTTGATGGTCCTGTCATAGATCCAGCTGAAGGGGACCTCCCTCTTCTTGGACTTCTGCTTGCGCATGAGAGTCCTGTCTGCCAGCCGCCTGATGCGAGGCGGCAGCTTGCAGACGTATTCTTGTGCCTCTTGTGCCTCGGAGGACAGGCCGGTCATGCCTTCCAGCTCCCATCTTGAGATCAGGTGCTCCAAAATGGATGCGTAGTCCTGTGACAGGAGCACGTACATGAACAGGTGTAAAGCACAAGGCAAGGCAGTAACATTGAAGTGGAAGCCACAGGAACAGCATCTCAAGCTCATGCCATGTTCCAACAAACAAGCATACAGATACAGGAGATGCAACAAAGCACTACATGCCGATTGGGTACTTGCCAATTATGACACAGTTGCTGCAAACCAAACGACACCAGCATGACATGTATAAGATGTGTGCTGGTGCACCTGTGCAGTGTAGGTGCCAGTCGACTCAGCAACAGTAGAGAAGTCCTGGAAGATGTTGCGCCCAGTCCTGCCCTTGTGCACCATGTCATCCATCATGTGTGCAGGCATCACAATCTGCTTCTTCATCATGTCTGCAAAGGCCAGTGTGGTACCACTGGGGTCCCTGCAATCAATGCAGGCCCCTGAGTCTGCTGTCTACTTTGCAGCAAGCATGTCTACACACATGCAGCGCATGTCAGGACTGCAGATTTTGAGAAACCTGGGCGAGGCAAGCTGCAATGTGCATTTGAACCTTGTAGATGGCACTGCACAAATGCTTCTCTTTAGGTATGCTTGTATCAGGGCCACAAGGTGTGTGGGTTGCTTATGGTCTGCAAGCCTGTATCACTCAGGTTGCGGTCACAAGCAACCCCATGTACCTCATGGTCTGGGTACAAAACATACCAAAACATAAGCAGGGCAAATCTGGAACACATGTTCAACATCAACTGAGCCCCCAAACCAGACAGTGCACATCACACAGCAGCATTTCAACTCACTTTCTGAACAGCTCATCCACAATCCTGGAATAGGCGCTCTCGTGTCGGGCCTCATCAGAGGCGATGGCACCAGTGATCTGACCAAGCACCTTGTCACCATAGTCCTTAGCATGTCGTGCAGTTGCACCATGAGAGATTTTGGTTGCACGCTCTTGGAAGGAAGTATAGATGAAACCCAGGTATGGGTTGTTCTCTGTCTTAGGGTCCATGCCAGACCCAATCAGGTTCTGGATGGTGACTTCAACAGCCTTCATGTTCACTCTACCAGAGAGCATGCAATACTTGTTCATGAGGTCACCGTGTCGGTTCTCCTCTGCTGTCCACTCACGTGTCCATCTACAAAATGCAAACAAGGCTTTCAGCCAAGCCAACTATCAAGAAGGGGTACTCAACCAACAAGCGACAGACACAGAATTCTGTCATGACCCAGAAGTCTTGACTTCCCCTGGTATGCTTGCAGATGGTGACACTGCATCAAACACCGTGTGGACATGCTAAGCTACAGCTATCTATGCCAGAAACATTGCACATGATACCTTATGACACACTCAAATCAGGTCACCTGAGCTGCAATGCAATCTATGAATCTGAGTTTATGATGACACATGAGCAAACAGTGGACTCACTTGCCCCAGGGGCTCTTTTCTGCGCCTGTCTCATCTCGCACCCCATCCAAAGTGTTCAACATGGCCATGTATGTTGGCAAAGCCTCTTCTGTGACCATGTCTCCTACCAGGACCACAAAGTAGTCATCCGGCAGACAGTCTGTGCGCTTTCTCAGCTCAGCCAACTGCAGTCCAACCATGCTTTGAATGACTGACAGGTTGCATCAAGTCAAACGCTTGATGCCAATCAAAGATCAGGAACCACACCTGTGATTCACAGCATGCTGGTGGCAAGTCTCAAGTTGCCTAAAATTGCAGCATACACCTACTGATTGCAATGTCAAGGCAGTGTCAGTGAGGCATGTATACCATAGTCGCAGCTCACTTCACAGTCACGGGCTGATGTGCTCAGAACTTGTGCTTGAAAATGACGTTGCCCTGAGGGATGCAAGCAACATTGTCTCAAAATACAGATGGCAAGTGGAGCTGCACAGCATACCTGATCCAGGTAGTCTCCTTGGCTGGGGTCAGGCAGGAAATCTGCTGGCTGCCAGCATTTGTCTACTGGCTTCAGCAGTGGCAAGACCCGCTCACTCACGTACCCCTCAAGGCTGTTTACCAACTCCAGCCTCTCCTTGCTAAGGCTGTGTAGAACCTGCATACGCCATCATTGTTTACTTCAGGTATGTTTGTATGTCCACACGGCCTGACTGCATATGAGTCTACAGTTGAGCATGGAGAAAATGTGTAGCAGTAGTCAGAACTATTGAACAAGTGCCAACAGCCAAACTGAGATTCAGAACAGTTTGTTTTGAGGTTTTTGATCCATGAGCACTTGACTATCAAAACGGTGAGGATCCTGTTAAGCGGTCACTTGAGTGTAGAATCTACTTTGAATCAAAAGGAGGGCAACAACGCAACAAGGCTTTTCAAAAGGTTTTGAAGCAAAGCTGAGCGCTGTGCACTGGCTGAACAAGACCCACCTGACCATTGACAAGGGTTGGTCCATCTCCCATCTGCTTCTCTGAGACTCTGCTGGTGTGTGTGGGTGCCTCAGCAACAGCTGCAGCCTGAACAGCAGTGTTGGGGCGGCTCTGCTGAGCAGGGCGGGATGGCTGAGCCTGGGCAATCACCCGCTGTGCAGTGCGCTGTGGCCTTGCGGCCTTAGGACCTGACAGCAACACCTTGCTGGGGCATTGGTGCAGGACTGTGCCTTGAGCTGTCATAGTGGGTGCTGTAACCCAACTGACCTGTACACACAAGGCTTCACACTAAGGCTGAGCAGCTGAGGGTCAATTTCCTTCAACGAGCTGACGAACACGCTGTACGCCGCACATGCAGCCAACCTGTTGAGACTGCCGGACGAGACAAACTAGGTCTTGCAGATGCTAGAAGTCATGCAAAGTTAAATATGCCGGTCACGAACTGACCCGTCAATTTCTGCTATCATGGCAGTATCACAAGCAGCTTACGAGCATGTTGATGAACACAATGACGCAGGCAAGGTGCAAAAACTACTGTGGCAGTGATGACGTATGCAGGGTGATCAAGGCAGAGTCTCGTACTGTGTGCTGCGGTTGGACTTCTGTGGGGAGCGCTTTCCGAACTTCTCGGCTGTACAACTGCTTAGTCTCGTCAAACCAGACAGGATGTCGTTGCTGGCTCTTGAACAGGTATGGCTCTCAGTCTCGGTTCAATGGCGAGCAGAGCCGCTAGTGCTGGACCGGTCGCGAGATGACGGTAAAGTACTAACACGTAATACCTTGCTGGTACACAATGTAGGGTTTCGATGCACCAATGATATCTTTCGATCAATTCGCCATGACCCTGCAGTCGTCATGGCATAGCTCAAAGCAGTAGAACATCGCTTTTAGCCTGCGCCTGTACCTGCTCCTGTGCAGACAACCCAATCCTCCTGCTATTCTGCCAAATGCAAGACAAGCGTACCATTGCAAAGCAATGTTAAAAATGTTGTACTGTCACTGTAGCTATAACACAGCTTTATTTGCTTCCGTTTCCCGTGTGCAGATATACAACACAGGTGAATATTGTAATCATAGGCAGAGTGGGGTGCCAGACGCCTTGGTTGAGTTGCCAGTGCAATGTGCCCTAGCAGGTGACATGGATTACGCCACATCAGAAACGCTCGATGTTGAAAACCTCGACGTGCACTTGTGAGGCTTACATTGGAAACCGAGCGCAACTTCTGCCGGCTGCAACCACAGTGTTCATAGCTTAATCTGCTAGGCTGTCAGAGATTGGTGTCAGCTGCTAGGCCGGATCACCTGACTGTCAAGTTGCTTCGTGATCTTTCGATCAGGGGACTTTAGCACCAACCTGGCTGGACCGAGATGCCGCTTACCGTTCAGGATGGTGCATTAGTAGGTGCTGGTATGCTGTTTGCCGGCGGTGCCACCATGTTTTACAGGCGGAAGCAGACACTCCCTTTTAAGGTGGGACACGATGCACACTGGACAGGCAGTGTCTCAGCATACTCGAAAAATACAAAGATCCCATCGACGTATGATGGTGTTATGCAGTTGGCCTACTTTGCTGCCTGGCCAACATTGGGTACTGCCGTCATGCTTGCCTGTATCCCACGTAACGACCGTCTAGTTGCGGTGAGGACCCTTTCCGCGCTGACCCACAGCCTTACTTGTATATTTGCAGTTTCTGCCACCCAATGCATTCTTTGTTAGCTCATGCATGCACTGGCACAGGACATGAAACGACATGGCTTGGTCAGTGAGGAGCAAATACAGGAGGCACACAAGCAAAGCGTGATACAAATGCAGCATATACAAGATGCAGCTAAGCATCCAAATGTCAAGGCCCCAGCCTCATCAGGGAGCTGATGTGTAGTAAGGTGATTTCAATAGATTCATCTGACATCATTCTGGCGCAACACGCTGCATTTGTCAGCACTGTGCACATCGATCCGCAGTTAGTCAGCACTTGATAAAGCTACCAACAATGTATATACTGATATGCAGTTTGGAACAACATATGTGTTGTTGGCATAGACCATGAACTTTGGCATAGCGCCTGCTGTTTCTATGCTTAATCTTGCAGCTTCTTTAGCACATGCTGAAAACACTATCATATTCTCGTTACATGGACATGTAATGCATGCATGGTGGCTGCAATGTTGGTACATTGATACAGTCCTAACATTTCAGGCTGCGCAGGCACACGTGCTGCATGCAGTTGTTGCATGGCCTGGTCGTCAAGTATCGTTCAAAGATTGCTGCACAGGCACAGTGGCATGTTTTGACACAGCCTTCTGACTTGCAATCGGTATTGTCAATGCAACAAGCACACTGGACATGAAGGCATGCTCAAAAAGCGGCTCCCAGCTGTGCAATGGGGCCAACAGATTTGCAACGGCATGCCTTTCAAATAAGTTGCCAGTGTCAGGTTTACCAGCAGCGCTAACGACATAGTAGCTTGAATAACAGTGCAGCAACTGTATCATACATATATAATAGCAAAACTGCCACAAAAACACAAAAAGCCAAGCTTTTTTTGTCACGTCCGGAAAAGGTGCCGAAACTGCCCCGTTTCTTCGAATAGAGGTGGATACAAAACGTTTTCGTTGCATTGCAAGGCTTGTACAGGCAAATGTCAGTCACATCAAGTTGGTTTCCTGTGCCATCACACCATCAGCCTTGCTTTGGATGACTTCCCAAGCAGCCTCCACATGATGTTGTTGAACATATGTGCTGCCCAATGCAAAGCGCAACATGAATTTGCCCCCTACTTCTGTGTGTACCATGAACACCTTGCCACTGGAATTTATAGCTTCTAGCAAGGCAGCATTACCAGCTTTGCCTATGCCCTGCATGCACACAGTCTTTGTTGGAGCATTTCAGAATCCAGCTTGCAACACTCTCAAACAAAATTGATCACAGTTCTTAGGGTCGACTGTTTTGCAGCAGCGTTCTGCAGTCCTGCGGTATGTTCAATGACAGGCTAGATGCATTGGCTGTTGTGTCGAGTCCGGCTGCATGAAAATCATCAAAATCACAACCTTGAAAGCCATTGTGCATGCCTTGCTTCAGTATGGGAGCATTTGTCGGCTTGCATTGCTGTTATGATTTGTCGTGCAAGTGTCACAAGTTGCGCAAGTGTCGCAAGTGTCGCTTGCGCAGCTATGACTTGGGGTTTTCAAGTGCAGCTGTGTCTGGCTGTGCTTTTCTACCTTGAGAGCAAAACAGATGAGTCCAAATCTGGGAGGAGCCATGATAGCAAATCGGTCATCTGCTTCAACAAAGCCCTGGAACAGCTTGGCGAGGCGCAGGTGATGCTCAAGGTACTTCTGCAGGCCCTCTTGGCCGTAGGTGCGCAGCACAAACCACACCTTCAGCGCTCTGAAGCGCCGGCCCAGCGGTATCTGCCAGTCCTGCACCAATACAGAGGACATTTGCAGAACCTCTGATGCAACTGGAAATTGGTTGCTGACCATTTACTGTGACAATGGTCAGCAAGCAATGCACAGTAACAGCACTGAGCTGGCTTAACTTGCAGCTTCACCTCTCTGGTTCCTTTTGCATCACGACACAGACACTGCCGCCATGACGGCCAAAAGTATGGTAAACAATTATGATGACTGGTTAAGTGCAGCAAGAGACGGACAGCGCAGGTGATGGAATCAAACCAATCCGCCACAGCAGCTCTGTGGTCTTGGACACAAACAACAGCCCACCTTGTAGTCAAGAGCATTGCCTTTGGCTTGCAAGTAGGAAGGGGTCAAGGACAGGGCTGTCTTGAGGGGCGCTGAGTCCGTCACCCACAGAGCAGCGCAGTCAAAGTTGGTGAGCAACCACTTGTGAGGGTTGAAGCTGAAGGAATCGGTCAGCTCCACTCCATCAAACCAGTGTCTCATGCTGGGAATCACCGCGGTGGCTCCAGCATAGGCAGCATCCACATGTACCCTGCACACTTCAACACACATCACCCACAGCCTTTTGCTGGAAGTAAGACTTGGGTCAACGGCACCTGCATGCTAGGTGGGGCCGGGGGGGCTCCTTTGTGGCATGCGCATGCTGGCCAGCAGGTGTCAGCTCAAAGGAAAAGTGGGCTGATCAGCACAGCATCATCAGAGATGATGATGACGGTGGAGAGAATGATGAATACCATACAGGAACCAGGACTGCTATGTGTGTCCTGTTTGTCATGAGAAGCTGAGTGCAATTGCGCCCTACCAGCAGCCAGATGAGTGTACCACTTGATTGGGTACAAGTGCCGCAGCCTTGCAGCTGCCGTGCTGTTCTTCCTGGTGGGACTGTACAGTGATGCAGCACATACATTGATGCTGACACATGCTGATGACACATGCTGATGACACATGCTGATGACCAGCCCTTTTGAACATGCTCACCAGATGTTGTGGGGCTTGGACACTGTCGCTAGGCCTCTGAGATCATCCACTGTTGCAGTAGACGTGGTGCCAGCAGTAGCAAAGACGTAGAAGGGAACCAGCCCAGCCTGGAGGTCCTGCTCAATAGCCTGCTGAAGCGTGTCTGCTTGCAGCGCCCACGCTGCTGACTCTTCAGTCTTCAGGACGCGCAAGTTGGTGATGCCGGCTATCATGGTAGCTTTCTTGCAGCTGCTGTGTGCCTGTGCATGCAAGCAATACAGCTGTTCTGCACAAATGTGTGTGTCGACAGCGGCAAGGCACTGCGTGTGCTCAGAGGTGAAACAATTGCATCAGGCAGCCATGTAGTGGGGTTTGCCCTATTGAAGTAGCCTTGACAAAATGCTCATGTGCCTTCAGCGGTACAAAAGCCGTGTTCACATCAATGTGCACTTCATACGGTCCAAGCGGCGCTTGTACCTCTTTCAGCCAGCATCCCATCCGGTAGAGTTTGAGTCCGTTGCAATTTTCAGAACCCAACGCCGTGCAACTAGCATACACAGTAACTTCAAAGCTGCCAGCCCCATTGCTCATTGCATGCAGTTATTTGAGAGACAGTTTGCTTATCTTGGGCCGCATCCTCTGCTTCTCAGCATGCCCAGAAGAACTCATTGCCAACAAAGAATGATAGGCTACCCACGTGCAACATGCATTGGAGAAATCCACAAACTGCCCTTGTGCAATATGCCTCTGGGACTTCCTGTCTGGTTAAGCAGGCAACCATGTAAGCATCTCGTTTCTGCAAAACCTACGGTGTAACAAAAACCCAGCTTGCTAATTGAATACCTCAACAAGGTCTTTCAGGGTACCTGATCAGATGTGTAGGCGACTAGATTAGCCATATCTGCCATAGGGCGGCCCTGCATGATTCTGGCCCTAGCCGCCAGCATACACACTAGAGCAGCCTCGCTGGCAGTCCCCTGGATGACGCCCCCTCCAGGCCCCAGGGACCCCTCTGACTTTCTCGACAGGAACTGCTGCGGAAGGCCCAATAGCTTGCCCAGCCAATCCATCACAATCTGAGCGCAACTGTGGTTTGTAACTCGACTTGAAACCCAAATTGCAGCTACACAATGCTGATGCCAAAGACTGCCTGGCCAGCCAGCATCACACCAGATGTCAGACTGCAATTTGATAAGCATGCACAGGCCATGTGTAGCAATGACCTACACACATACCTATGGGCATATGCAATGAGTCTGGCAGTCCAGACTGGCACTATGCTTACAAGTTGACACCAACATGCCATGCTGACGACCGCCACAAAGCTTACTGTGCAGTGACATCTGGCAGGAATGATTTATTACCGTCTCCAGCTCTGTTGCAGCAGGGCTACCAATCCAGGAGAAGTTTTGAGTGGCAAAGCCAGCACACAGCATCTCTCCCAGCATGCCCGGGAAGCTTGTGTTGCAGGGGTAGTAAGCAAAGAAGTTGGAGCTCTGCCAATGAGTCAGCCCTGCAGTACATCATACTGGCTGCTGTCACAGCATGCTCAGCTCATCATGCAGCCTGCTGTCAACACGCTGTGCCCAACGTCACTCAAGCTGCTGTTCATCACCAAAATGAGCAGCGTGAGCAGTGTGCTAGGGCTGCACAATCACCCATTGTGCACTTCACAACCTATCTGCCAGCGTGCAAGCCAAAATTGTGTAGGGTGCGGAAAGGAAAGGCCACACTGACAGGAAGTGCAAGAACCCCTGCTCACTCATCCCATCCTTTGCCAACAGGGCGTTAGAGCAGGGGCTAAGTGTCAAGCAAAGAGTGCAAGAATCCTCTTGCCAGTGTGGCCTTCCCTTGTGCACCACACACCAACTTTGGCTTGCGTGCGAGCAGGTCTTTGAATTACATACAAGCCTGGCTATCCATGTAAAGCTGCATGTCACTGATCGGAATTGGGGGCCAGCAGTCAGATGGGAAGGCGTTGCAAGATTCTGCCTGGATGTCCTATTAGTGCCTTTCACAAGGATGCACATTGGAATTATGTCATACTGCTGGCTGCTCTATAGGCTCTTGTTACGCTCTGTGCTGCCTTTGAAGTAAACACCAACAGCGTTTTGGCGCCTTGCCACAGAAATCAATGGAGACGAGGCGGGCATACAATGGTACGATATGCCGAGCTTGCAGATTGCCCAAGTTAGCAATTTAAAGCTGGCGGTGCAATGCACCTGGCACAATCTTGTCTTCCATATCCTTCATAATCACATCCCATTTCTCTCCGTGCTGTGGTGCCTCTGTCGGCAGCTGTTTGTGCAAGAAGCCAGGCTGCATAACTTGCAAGAAGCCCTCAAAACACAGCGATATGGTGCTTCTTTCACAAGACTGCTTGTGTTGAAAAGCAAGCTGTGATGCATCCAGTGATGATGATTCTCTACACATGCCAGTTCAGCACAGGGCTCTAGAACACACCTCCACAGGAGACCGCACAGGCAGGGAATCCACTCGACTGTAGTAGTCACATATGAAGTCAACAGCTTCGTGCGCTCTACTCCTGAACTGCAGCCAAGGTAAAGACGCAGTTTAAACACACCAAAAACTTCTCCAGGCGCTAAGGAGCGAGATCGCGCACGCGTTATCTTGTCAGCATTTCAAACGAACCGGTACCTCATCTAGACGCATGGGATGTTCGAAGTGGGACTTTGAGGTGTCGGAAGCGAATTTCGGCGGACCACTGCTTTGTTGTTTGGTCTGTGTCGCATGGCCATTCGCTTCATAGCTCGGAGTATATTTCAATTTCTCGTCACACTCTTCCGTGACCTTACTCACCTTGTCGTCCTCGTCTGGTTGACTGGAACCGCTGGCCATCGCCAGGTCCAATTTCAGCGATCAGAGAACTTCTTGAACAATGTGAGCTCGGCTCTTTCTGACAGAGTGCTGACACAAGCACGACGACTGACGATGTGCGCCGTTGCTGCCGCAACGGCATGCATTGCCTCTCGATCATTCTGCATGCACCATGAGTCATGTTAATGACTTATCAGTGATGAACCCTAGACAACAAAAGCTAATTCGCCTGTTAGAACCTTCTATCGAATTGCCCGGAATGCGATTTCGACCGCCGGCAATCTGAGGTGTGTTGCGACAGCTTCAATTTGGGCTTTGTGACAGCGGTACTTGCACGAGGCACCGCGTCCGCGTTGATCGATGCAGAGTTTTGGACGCGCTCTAGCTCGCGGCGCTAAGTCAGGGCGACAGGCGGTGCGTTGTTATTGCCGACATGTATAGACGATCAGTGCTGAGTGTCGGATCTGGGTCAGTAGCAATGACTCGTACCGTGATTGCAGGCTATCCAGCAGGCGCAAGTCCGCGGCTTTGCCAAGGAGGTCAAGTTTGGCGTCGATTGCAGAGCTGCCGTACTGTCCGGCGTCGAGAAACTTGCAGATGCGGTGCAAGTGACGCTAGGGCCAAAGGTGTGACAGTTCGTGGGCCAATGCCGGCATTGCATTGCCTCCACCCTTTCAATCAACCAGAGCATTGATGCATCACTGTTGCCGTCATCGCTCACCCACACACAAAACCTGTTGCACCGACACCCTACTTTTTGCTTCTACACAGGGCAGGAATGTCATTATTGAGCAGGCTTATGGCAGCCCCAAGATCACCAAAGATGGTGTCACTGTAGCCAAGGCTATTGAGTTTGAGAACAGATATCAGAACGTTGGGGCCAGCCTTGTCAAACAGGTTGCTTCAGCAACAAATGATGTTGCTGGAGATGGTACGCTTCAGCTCCTGCGCTTCAGTCTGTGCTCTCAGGCATATTATGTACGGCCCTGTTAGCACTCCAGTAGTGGACATATCAGATCATTGCCACATCAGTGACACAATCAAAGTGGATGTGCAGGTACCACCACTGCAACTGTGTTGACCAGAGCCATTCTCTCAGAGGGATGCAAGTCTGTAGCAGCAGGCATGAACCCTATGGACTTGAGGAGAGGCATCAACCTTGCTGTAGAGCACGTGTTGGCAGACCTGAAAGGCCGCGCAAAGATGATCAGCACAACTGAGGAGATTGCGCAGGTGTTGTCAGCAATCAAATCATGTAGCAATCTTGAATATGACAATTAAACAGCCCAGCAGCAGATCAAAACCTGCTCGCTGCACTGCAAGCTTGCATAGCAGCGTGCCAACCATTGACTTGTCGACAGTGCAATAAGAACTACCGTTTGGGTGCTGGCTGTAGGCATAGCAGCACATAGCAGCATGCAAGCCGCTTCACTCCTGTTCTATCGTTGAAGCATATGCATCTTCACAAATGAATGTGGCAGCATGAATGACACTGGCTTTCTGCGGATGACTCAGGTAGGCACCATCTCTGCCAATGGTGAGAAGGAGATTGGAGACCTGATTGCTCGTGCCATGGAACGTGTGGGCAAGGAGGGAGTCATCACTGTTGCGGTAGGTCAACCTGCTGTTTGCTGTCAACCACCTTTACTGCATCTAAGATAGGCAAGGCTGAAGGGCAAGTACATTAGGCTTTGCTGTAGCTGCATTGCTCTGAGTGAGTGACATTGCTATTTACACACATGCCTACAGACTCAAACCGTCTTGCTTGCATCCTGACTCACTGCGGACCTAGCAAGCTTTCGATTATGCACAGATGCATGTTATCTTAGTCATGTTTGACCAGCTGCTGGGCACCTTCTGTGTGCGGAGGCCCTGCTTCAGTCCTATGATGATATTGATATATTCATGCGTGTCAAATGAGCTGCCTTTTGGCTGGCACAATGATATGTCTCCTAATCTTCTCTCTGAGGACCTGTGACGCAAACAGTGGAGTGCACTGCGTCCCTGAGCATGGTCAAAATTACAACCAAAGCTTAATTCACTGATGGGGTCAGGATTGCGACGAGGTCCATCCTATCTCATGTGTTGAACAGTGTTCAACGTCATTGGTTCTGAACTGACTGTAAGCATCACATGTTCATGCACAGCACCATCAGACAACATTCAATGCCACATCAGGCTGTTGAGTTTCCTCCTTCATGCATAAAGCAAATCAAAAGTCTCCCTCGACGCTAAGTCTATAAGGCAACGACTTCCCTTCATCAACCTGTGAACATCGCAGGATGGCAAAACCCTAGAGAATGAGCTAGAGGTGGTGGAGGGCATGAAGTTTGACCGGGGTTACATCTCCCCATACTTTATCACTGATGCCAAGACCATGAAGTGTGAACTAGATGACCCCTTCGTCCTCATTGCAGAGAAGAAGATTTCCCAGTAAGCCCTCTTGTAGTTCTGGAGCAGCCAGCTGGACTGTACAAGCCCAGCGTCAACTGAAATTCTGCTGATGCTACTTTGCATGCGGCTTGCAGACACATGGCTTGACTGTTCATGCATGCATTGAAGGGCATGACATCATCACATGCATTGGGGCGTTTGAGCACAGGCACCTGCTTCCATGCGCACTGCATATTGCATGTGTATGCTTTAAACTCAGCATGTGCTGCCTGCACTGAGCTGTCTGTCCTGCTGGTTGAGCTGCATATCATGCCATGACAATAAAGTCACGACTGGCAGGTTGCAGGTCTCGCTGCAGTGTGTGGCATGTACACAGACGTCATACCTGTGCTTGGCAGATTCCAACTCCTGCTGTTGTTTGTGTTGGTATCAATTATGTATCATCATGCCAAGTTGCGCACCTTAGTGTCTCTTCTGTAATATGGTGGCACGTCATTTGACACTGGGCACACGCCTTACTGCTGACGGCAGCACTTACCACATACGAGCACAGTTTACTGTTGTGTTGATGTCAACACGTGTACTTGGCAGGTTGCAACCTCTGCTGCCCATTCTGGAAGCTTCCATGAAGTCCCAGCGGCCCCTGCTTATCATTGGTGAGGATGTGGAGAGCGAAGCTCTAGCCACCCTCATCGTCAACAAGCTGCGTGCAGGCATCAAGGTGTGTGCTGTCAAGGCACCTGGCTTTGGTGACAACAGGAAGGCCAACCTTCAAGACATTGCTGTCCTCACTGGCGGTCAGGTAAGCAGTGCTCTCTGTCTCGCCACTCCTCCATCCTCAATGGGGAGATCTCCTGCTGTCATGGTGTTGATGACAGATTTTGCTTGGAACTTTTGCCCCCCCCCCTTTCTCTCCCCCCCCCCCCCACATACTGTTCTCTCCATTGATTGGGTCTTACATGCCTGCCTGCCAGCATTGTTGAGTGGCAATGCCATGGCAGAATTACCAAGTCAAGGTTGAAGTGTGTGTGGCGGGCACACTGCTCCTTTGAGTAGTTTCTGGCACAGATGTGCCCTCACCAGACAGCAGATCGTCCAGCTGACATGTTTTGGCATGCCGTGCTGACAGCTTTTGGCCAGATCATTGCCACCAAGCTTGCTGGCTATCAGCTGTCAGCATGATAGGCTGAAACATGTCAGCTGGGCTGTCTGCCCTCTGTCCAGGGTGCATGTCTGCCAACGCTGCTCTGTTGTTCTGCCTTCCAGGTTCTCTGTGGCAAGGGGACACCCCCAGGGACTGTTGCAGTCCCAGCTCAATCTAGGAAATGTGTATCTTCAACTAGACACTATGCTTCAAAGCTGCCATCACATAGGCTTGCCAATGCCAAAGATGATCACACTCATCAGGGTCTCAACTTTCATGCAGATTTGCATTGCACTTGATACACTGCATGCGCTTGTTTCTCTCTTTTTGGTTACTGGTGGACCTGTGCAGAGTGTGTCATTTTCATGTGTTGTAGGTGATCAGCGAGGACCTAGGACTGAAGCTAGAGACAGCAGACATCAGCATGATGGGGCGAGCCAAGAAGATCACCATCACCAAGGATGACACCATCATTCTGGACGGTGCTGGTGACAAATCGGCTATTGGCGAGCGCTGTGATCAGATCAGAGAAGCTGTTGCTCAGAGTCAGTCAGACTACGACAGGTACAGCCTTTTTCTCACTTCCTGATTGTAGGTGAAGCATGTAGCTGTGTGACAGGTACAACATCTGGCTCTAGGTCTAGATCTAGGTCTGGATTCCTGGCTACGCTTTTACATGAGGTTCAGCTTTGCAAAGTGTTTCTGCTGGCTGTCCCTCAGCTGTTTTCCAACATGCTGCATATATGTCCAGATGCACGTGGTGACCAAGGCACTTGTTGTTTTGGCAAGACAGAATGCTCATCTGTTGCATAATGTGTTAGAGTGGCATGCGCAAAGCATCAAAGGGATCACTCTCGATGCTCACCTGCTCGGCACCATGAGTCTGACTCAAGCATGATGGTAGCTGTGGATGGCGGTGCATGCTGACCCAACACGCTGTAAGGACAAACGTTTGGCGTATCGCTTTGCAAAGCTGTGTTTGCTATCTGAGCTAGACTCGACTGCATTGCTGCAGAGAGAAGCTACAGGAGCGTTTGGCCAAACTGAGTGGTGGTGTAGCTGTCCTGAAGGTCGGTGGCGGCAGCGAAGTAGAAGTAGGGGAGAAGAAGGACCGAGTGACAGATGCCTTGAATGCAACCAAGGCTGCAGTAGAGGAGGGCATTGTACCAGGTCTGATGCTTGCCTTCTCTCCGTTTGGCTTCTTGCCCTGTTTCCTCTTCCTTTGCCCCTTGACCCTTTGCTTTTGCTCTATGCCTGTGCCCTTTTTCTTTTTGTCCTTTGCCATTACTCGACAAATCTTTGCAAAGGGGGTCATTGCATCAGATATGCTTGTAGCCTTTATGCTTGCCTTGCCTTACCTTTACGTGTTCCCTTTTCCTTTTCATTCAGCAGATGTTCTGCGGGCTGCAGTCTGCTGCCAGCTTTTGTATGGTACATTAGTACAGTTTCAGAGGAGGTTGTTTCTGTCTATCAGCATCTGAGTAATGCTCAACGCCATGCCACATCACATGCCATGCCATGCCATGCCAAGCCAAACCTAGCTTCTGCTATTCATAAAATGGCACAAAGTGGCAGCTGCATTGCTCACTACATGCAAACATCATGGTATCAAATGGCATTCTCAAAACGTTTTGCATTCAATGCTGTACAGGCTGCACCTGCCTGGATGGGTTTGAGTACATGTAGCTCTCGATTTTGTGTTTGGTTGGTCTCCCCCAACATGCTGCAGGAGTGCTATTGCATGTTCCCACATACAAACCATGTATCTAGACATATATGCGTCATGCATGCTTGCTGGCGTGGCCACGTGCTTTGTTGTCAGCATGGGCATGCTTATGCCTGGAGTGCATGCATGCAGGAGGTGGTGTGGCTCTGCTGTATGCCAGCAAGTCACTGGATGCAGTGAAGGAGAAGCTAGAGAACTTTGACCAGACTGTGGGTGTGCAGATCCTGCAGACCGCCCTCAGAGTGCCCCTCAAGACCATAGCTGACAACGCTGGTGAGCTGCACTTGCGTATGTTGTTTCTATGCATGCAAACGCAGCTTTGCATGTGTCATTGCATTTGCTGACAAGAACATAGCTTGCTGTTCCACACGTATACATATTGCTGTTGCATACTTTGTTTTTTGGGTGCAAACCGGGATGCAGCTGTCAGATATGGTTGCAATTGAACTGTGTGTGAGCAGGCATGCATGTGCTTCATCATTTACTCTGGCTGAGCATGCAGACAAGCTCGCCCACATGCAGGATGCCAGATAGACATGTCATTATGCTTTGCACACTTCCAAAGTGGGTGGCTGACGATGTCATGTCCACTTAGCAAGGTGGTGTTATCCAGGTGTGGAGGGTGCAGTAGTTGTGGGGAAGCTGTTGGAGCGCAACGCAGAGGCTGACTACGGCTACAATGCAGCTACCAACACCTACCAGGACCTGGTCAAAGCTGGTATCATTGACCCCCTCAAGGTACATCCCTCATCCTGTGTTGCGCTTTTGAAACAGTGTGACTGGACCAGTCAGTCTGTGCACGATCAGGCTCCTCTGCAGAGCACTGCAAACCTCCGTATTGTATCCTGCATTATTCACTCTCATCAAAATTGAGCCCAAATGGGCTATAGAACTGCAGCTCAGGGCCTCAGAGGCGGCCCTGAGCTGCCCTATTCCCAAAGGCAGTGTGTGTGATCAAGTCAATGGTCTGGCTGAGACGCGCTGAATGGCTTTGCAGGTTGTGCGAACGGCGCTTTCAGATGCAGCCAGTGTCAGCAGCCTTTTGACGACCAGTGAGGCCATTGTGGTGGAGGCCCCCAAGAAGGACACCCCCGCCCCTGCAGGTGGCATGGGTGGAGGTATGGGGGGCATGGGTGGAATGGGTGACATGTACTAGACAATGGCATGGAATCCAGGCCCAGCACTAACCTTGTCCAAAAGAGCTTCAGAATATTACTTGCATCCTAACCACTCATGGGCCCACCGTTTTGTGACGTGGTGATGTAGACGCCGTGTCATATAGTCAACATTTGGCGCTGTGGCCTTTTGCTAGCAGGTTGTGTCACAAGTCCTTGCAGGATGGCATGCATATCGTATCATTTACAGCAGGTTCGGCAACGATTCACTCAACCTTTCTTTGGCCCTGAGGGGTTTGCTACAACATGAAGTTGCAAGTCCCTTATCTGTCGCCTTGTAACGAGCAACGATCTTAGCATGCCCTCATCATTGCGCGCTTTCTTGTGGCGATCATGATTGTACATGCCTTGCTTGATTGAAGCTACAATCCTTTGCAAGCTGCATGCACAATTTGGTGACATGGGAGCCCGAGCCTGCGTGCGTCCGTCCCCAGGCTTCGCACACAGCGCAGCGCATGCAGCACCATACATGAGCTCCTTGAGGATCATCCATTAGTCACTTCGACACCTGTGGTGCAGTAGACGATGCAGCTCTCGGTAGTCACGCTCAAGAAGCGAGATGCGCTACATTTTTCGCAGTCATGCACACTCCGCTGACGGACTTGCTGCAAATAAATGTCCCTGTCATCGCTGCACCTATGGCTGGCATCTCGGGGCCAGATGTTGCTGCAGCTGTGGCCAAAGCAGGGGGTTTGGGTCTCATCGGCGCTGGATACATCGAGCCAGAAAGGTTGACAAGCATGTATAATGCAGCTTTGCAGCAGCTAAGCTCAACTGCTGAAGCTCACGGTGCCGTCGGCGTTGGCTTGATCAACTTTGCATGCTCCCAGGTGGGCTTGCATGCTTTGCACTGAGGCGCTGCACCATGGCGTGTGGGCTCACGAGCCTTCCCGTTGACAGGAACTCCTGCAAACGATCATCGACTTCAAACCCCGTGTTATTTGGTTGAGCTTTGGTGAATGGGAGGATTTGGCTGTGCCAATCAAGAAAGCAGGCATAAAGCTGATCTGCCAGATTCAGCATCTGGAGCAGGTTGAGCCTGCTCTACGCGCTGGAGCAGACGTTGTTGTTGGCCAGGTATAAACCAAGAATGCCTGTGCACAACATATATGGTACCAGACCAGCACTTATGTTAGTGTGACACGCAACCAGTGATAGTACACCTGCTGCCTGTGAAGACCAAGCCTACCATGCTGAGGGTGCAGGCAGTACCTAAGGCCTTCACCCCTGCAGAGACAACTGCAACTGTGTGCTGGCGATGACATGCTAGAGGTTCACCAAGGCTCTTCAAGCACTAAGTCATCCTGTGCCACCCCTGGTGCAGGGCAGCAAAGCTGGGGGTCATGGGGCTAGCCCAGCCTCCCTGCTCACCCTCATACCTGACCTGGTGGATCATGTAGAGCGTGTTTGTCTGAAGCTTGGCATCCATCCTGCAGTCCCAGTTGCAGCAGCTGGGGGCATTACTGATGCGAGACAGGTCAGCTCTTCTTCAGCATCTTCATTGATTGACACATGCCGCATTCGCAGTTGCCCTCGTCACAGATGTGTGAGCAGGGTGCTGCATCAAGACCGCAGGTTGCTTGCTGCAGTCAACAATGTCACTTGCTTGAGCCAGGTGATACCAGGTCAAATGCCCTTACGATACGCACAGATTTTGTGCGTGAGTCAACCTATAGAGGTTCCTGTGGGACCAATGAAGCAGTGAGCTTGAGGGCCAATGGCAGTCAGCTTCATTCCCTTCCATGCATGGTTCAGATGGCTGCTGCCTTTGCGCTTGGTGCCTCAGGCGTAGTGCTAGGCACCAGATTGTGTGCCACTCATGAGTCCTTGCTCCCAGAAGCCAAGAAGCAGGCATTGGTAGAAGCTGGCTACAGTTCATCTTGCAATCCATCAACTCTGCGTACCACTTTGTATGATGAGTTGGGCACTGTACCTTGGCCTCCACATATAGATGGTCGGTGTCTCACAAACCAGTTCACAGCAGTGTATAGTGGCCAGACACCTTTGCAGGTAGGCTTAGTGCTTGCAAAATCATTGTATCAGCATACTTGTGGTGATAATCAAGCCATAAAAGATTAGCCAACAGCAGGCATTTGTTCTGAAATTGGTAAATTATGTATGATGTTGCTGAAGCATGCTCAAGTCCAATGCTGTGTCGGAATGACACAGCTGGTTTGTGTGATGTTAGCAATACCAATGTCTGCTCAATGTTGAGGTGGTACATTCGGAGATTGGTACCTTAGGAATAGCCACACCGCAGTCAGGCAAGCGTGCCTGCACAGCTGTCTGATCCAGCTAATGTAGGCACATTGGTCAAGGACTGCTACAGGTGACATTCATCATGACAAGGTTACTGTGTGTAGGACGGAGTGAAGAAGCATGCTAAGGAGGAATTTGATCATGCAAATGCATACAAGGTAATAAACAAGCAGGTTGTGTGGTGTGGGTCTGGGGTAGGCCTGATCCACAGTGTTGAACATGCAGAGGACCTGGTCAACAACCTGGTCAAAGACACGATGCTAGTTTTTCAGATAAACAGTGCACTTGCAAAAACAACTCATCTTGAATAAACTGTTAGAATGTTGAACTGTATGGCTTTTTGGTGTCAATGATCAGCGCATGGACCACTGCTCAGCGGGACACCATCCAATTTGTCAAGAATAAAAACCCAGCACTACTCACGTATGTCATGAGTTTAGCGCAACACAACAGTTGAAGTTTGGGGGTGAAAATTAGCTTGAAGTGCATTGTTGCAATCAGCCTGCTTGGTGTGTGTTGTCCAGTAAAGCATGTGGTAGTTGTCTGACTGGAAATGCTCACAAACTGACTGAGATGAGCATTGCTTGGGTGACAAAGGTCAACTTGTCATGCATGATGCAAAGTCAAGCTTGGGGCTGCATAAAAGACCGCAACAATGCATGCATGCTGCAAGTGCAGTTGGACAGTTAAGATGAACCTCAGTGCTGACTCCTTGATCTGTTGGCTAACAAGATGTGCTACTTTCTCTTATATACAGGCATCATTATCTTGCAGTACCCTTTACTAACTCAGTTTCTTGGTGGATGGCGCATCCTCCTCTGATGATCCTCTGCCATACATAGTCCACTGTGTGCATGACTGCTGATGCCCTGCAACTTCTATTTGCTGCACCAAATGCTGAGACTTTACTGTATCCGCTTGTGAAATCCTGTGACAAATCAGGTGCTTCAAATCAGCAGCTGTCTGGAACAAACAAGGCACAGAGGGTGGAATGGACACGCTACTGGCTGACATATTTGGCAGTGCTGCTGATGCCCTGGTGCTGTGCTCAGGCCTTACTACCACATGCAAAGATTTATAAGGCAAGAGCTGATGAACCTAAGTCACATATGTTTGCTGCAGTCATGAATGAGCCCAACGATTAGAGCAGTATGCTTACTCACATGAGGGCTGCTGTACTCTACCATGACACTAGCAGCCTTGTGCAGCAACCAGCAATGCTGAAGGAGTGGCCCTTGTGAGTGTACAGTCCTTGGCCCCATGCTACATAGGACCAATGATGGTTCAAAACACCTCCACAATTCAGAAGCTGACAGGCCTCCTCTGCTTTTCTGCCGCAGTCTCAAGCCTGTTCTTTTCGTACGCCATGTAACCAAGGATGCCAACGAACAGAGTTGTCCCCGTATACGCTGCCAGTCGCATAAACCCGGTAGGTTTCTGCACATATACAGACTTCGTTCAACACCGTGTGGCTTCCCACGCATGATTCGGGGCAGATCACGGAGCATATACCGCATATAGCTCAAAGTTGAACGCACGGAAAGGCCCTGATCCGTGCTGTGTGACCACATAATCCTCCACAGGTTTGACCTTACTGGCATCTGGCTTCGACATGCTGCTGCCGCGACACCAGAGACGACAATTGACCAGCTGGTGCTGTTGCTCCTGCATGCCTCCTTCGTCTGCTTGCTAAGCCTGCTGCGGTGAAGCTGTGCAGGAAGCTGCCAGCACAGGACCCTCGGCCTAACCCTAATGGCTTTCCAGCATGACGTTGCTAGCCTGGGTGCGCAGCAAAGTGTCTCGGTCGTGACGTTCCTGACACCTCTCATTAGTGTTCCCGGATCTGTTTCATCGTCCTTGCTTCCACTGCTTGGCGAGATATGGCGGCCGAAACAACCGAGGCACAGCCTCAAGGCTTTTACAGCACCACTTCCGGCACCTATTTCTCCGACAAGGATTCCTTGGCGGAGCATTACAAGAGCGATTTCCACAAATACAACTTGAAGCGCAAGGTTGCCGGATTGCCCCCTGTCACCAAAGAGTGGTTTGATTCAAGGAAGGAGCTGCTGAGCAGCAGTGCCACGGTGGGACCTGTGCAAAAGTTCTGGTACGATCCGCTGACCAAGAAGAAGTTTAGCACGGAGAACACATACATGGCGCATGTCAACAGCAAAAAGTACAAGGACTTGCTGAAAAAGACAGGCCAAGAGGCACCAGCACCAATCGTCACAGCCAGACGAGGTGAAAACGCAGGTAATTTGTTTGGCAGTCTGCCTGCATCGCATTGAGCTGCTGGCTCATTGCGTGCAGCCGTTTGCAAACACAATTGGGGCTATATGCGTCAGAATTCATGCGTATATCTGCATACACAAGCAGGTGCTCATCTTTGAACATAGAACACACCTTATCAATCTTGTTGTTTGGTTGATTGATCTGAATCTGTGCCAGCTTTTGCTTTTGCATCAGCCAGGTAGATATCAATCTTGTTATTTGCGCAGGTGCAACAACGGCACCAACAGCATTGCAACCAGCGAGCAAGCCAGGCTATAACATGGCTGTTCCCAATGGTGTGAGACCAGACAAGGCTCAAAGTCCCTCAGCTGAAGACACCAGAGCTGCAGAAGATAGTGTATCAGAGGCTGACAGTGCAGGCTGGGAGACAGCATCAGACGAAGATGACACAGACGCATCTCTGTCACAGGCAGAAGCAACAGCAAACACATCAGGAGCCAAGAGTGCTGAAGATGTCAGCAGACAAACATCAGTAAGTGCTGCATCCAGCAGCTCAGCACAACCTTCCTTGGACACCCCGGCCACCCCCAGCAGGGGCGCTGAAGCGTCTGTCAGGGGTGAAGCTTCTGATGAAGCTTCTTCAGCACAGGATATTGAAGAGTGGGATCTGAAGCGCAGCTTTTTTGACAATCACATGAGCAGCAGCATGGAGGCAAACCTGGAGTACATGTTCAAGCACTTTGGCTTCTACTTGCCAGATGCTGAATATTTATCAGACCCAGCAGGGCTCATCAAGTACCTGGTTAGTCGCTTGTCCCTATGCACTGTTCTTTCGTGCCAGGTCATGCAGATGTCATGTTGCGCATGTTTCTGGTGCTCGGCAAGGTAGTTGACTCAATTGCTCTTTGTATGACTGGCAATGGAGGAGTGGTTACGGTTTACAAGACAGCACAAAAAGTTTGAATGTTTGTACTTTCCCAACCCATCTATGTTTGCGCAGGGTCTCAAGCTGCAATATGGTCATGTCCCTTTGTACATTAGAGGTGATGATGCAAACGCACGCCAGTTCACATCCCTGCATGGTGTTCAGCGTCATATGGTGGACGCCAACAAATGCAAAATGGTGTTTGATGACAATGAGGAGGAATACGTCGAATTTTATGACTGGTCCAAGGTAGAAGATGAGCTTGCAGGTAAAGGCCTGCAACACTACATTTGCACTGTGTCATCACTGTTGCAGTGACCTTGTGGCTCTGCCTTAGCTTTGTGGCAAACTGGCAAGCAAGTGTGGTAGAGAAAGCCAGTGTGATGTTGCCTTACAAACTTGCATTTGATCTTTACATACTCACTGTACGCCTAAGCTGGCGTTGCAGCTATACACATACTCCAGCAAGACCATTGATGACAGGAGCTCCAGGGCACTTACAGGAGACTCAACATCAGTTGGTTGTGATCGTGCAGACAAGCAGCTTGCAGTGAGTGAGACTGGTGAAGGAGCTGACAGCTTGGGTTATGAGCTGGAGGTAATTGGAGATGCAGAGGCAGGCACTAGCGGCAAAGTCTTGGGCAGCAGAGAGTTTGCCCGCTATTACAAGCAGCACCACAAGCCTGCTGACATGCGCACAAGCGTGCAAGTCAACACAGTCATTGCCAAGTAAGTCAGCTGGTCTGCATGCCTGTTGCCAATGGCCTTGTGACGTCTCATGTCTGCCTTGATATACCTCTCAGTCAACACTTTGCCGTGCTCAGCTGCGAGCACATGTACAGCATAATGTTGAGTGCAAACTAGGCGTACTTTGTTGCTGGGCCTGGCACTCCATGACTGCGTCTGTTGGAGGTCTGTTTGTGGTGCTTGTGTAGGTACAGGGCTCTGGGTGTTGAGTCCAGCAAGCCGGAAGACGTCGTGATCAAGCGGGTTCAGAAGCTGCAGAAACGCTTTGATAGGCTGCATCTGAAGAATGCCTTGAAGTCCAATGTCATCCGAAACCTCCCTCAGAATGTCCCATATTAGTTTCCCACATTCTCTGTCTACACAGCACTTCAAACCTGTGGATTGTCTCCTGACATGTCATGCGTTTACTTTCTGCCTGAGTATCCGCTAGCTTAGTAAAATCCTGCAGCACTTTCTAGCTGGCATCTGGGATGAAACGCCAGCATAACTTAAACGCCACTGCCTTGTCAGCTGACCCTAGCTGTGTGTCGTAGAATCAGTATCGCAATACTAATTGGAGCAGTTGCGCGTCTGTCGATCTTGTGTATGCTCCGTAGAAGTCAATCCACCAGCTATGTCTGCGCCCCCCATCGCTATATTTGCTCATGACAAAAAAGCAGAGACCCATGCTGATTCTCGCGCTTGGCTGAAGAGCCGTGTCAGCTCACCACCCTTGAAGGCGCCCCTTCTGCACAAGCACAGTCCTGTCAGTCGCAAAGGTTCGACTTTGCTAAGAGTGCATGTTCCCTGTCGCGCGTCAAGCTTTCTCACGCTTCCGTGATGGATTGCAGGTGCCACCCAGACTATGTACAAGCCCAGCGTGTACCAAAACTCCCTGCAGGCCGTTCCTTTTCCGCAACATTTGTCCGGCTACAAAGACCCACTAGATTGCTCTCACAAGAGTGACAAAAGTGCGTTCATCAGGTCTGCTGCTGATGTTTCTGTCTTGCACAGGGTGTCCACTTAACCTGCTCGCTCTGCGTCTGGAATGCTGTTACGCATCTTCAGACACTGACATGCCAGGTGTATCATGTACTGTGCTGTTTAAACAGATTGTAATGTAATGGTGCAGTAGCTACAACAGGGCTTATGGGCCCATTGATGACAAGCCAGTCAAGTTTCGGGACGGCATGCCCATTGATGCCAGAAGAGTCTCTGGAAAGCCACTGATGGTACAGCCTGTCTTTGCCTTAATCTGCTCATATGTCCAATAGCTAAGTCTTGAGCAGTTTGCATGCATAAAAAAGATGTGCAACTTGTTGACTGCAAATGTCTGGCCTCACTGATGCTCTTGCACAATCAGCAACAGTTGTTACAGGCTGCATTCTTGCAATCCCTTGCATGCTGAGGCCCAAGTCCATGCTGCTGTGACAGGCCCCAAAACCGCCCAATTTGACACAGCTCAACACACACAAGAAGCTGGCTGCTCGCAATCAGGCCAGCCACTTTGAGTAAGCCCACCACTGCCTTCAGCTTCACCTTGCTGTTCCATATTATGGTTTCTTATGGGTATTGTAGCCAATGCTTGATGAAATGTACCGTCTGCTAGGATTGGGGATCACAGCAAGAAGGATCCACGCCACTACAGCACCATGTCAAGTCTGTTTCACAGCAAGCCTCACAGAATGTTGTCTCAGCCCAACCCTGAAATTGCAGCAGATGCGAGCAGGCGGCAGCACAGCAAGCTGGGCATTCACCCTGAGACCAGAAGACATTGAGAATGTATCATAGCTGTATCAGTCGACAAGTGCTAGTGTACGTGAGTCCTTGGTGTACAAGCCGAATTTGATAGGTATGTAGAGTCTGTTGCCCTGTATGTTGTGACTTGGGTAATGTGTGTGCCAAGATGCATCTTTTGAGTGTACAAGTAGGACCAGCATTTGTCATTGAGGTAGCTTGATGTGTGTACTTTTGGAGAAGATCTGATAGTAGCAGAATTGTGCATGTTGTTAAGACTGAGTGATACTCTGGTGAAAGTGCTGAGTGTCATGGCTCACGTAGTAGTGACTGCATGTTGAAATGTACTCGAAGTGTAAAGTTGTGTCTCAGGTTGCATCATGATGCTGCTTGCTATTGCACACTTGCATGAAACAATTCCAATAATGGTGCTATGTGTATAAAGCAGGTCACCAACTGGAACGTGCATTGCTGTTATGAGCCAAAGTCTAGAATGCAAGCTTACACCATATGCCCTGTGACAGTCAACCAGCAATACGTAGATTTGGGTCAAGCTGTTTTGACATCAAGCTTCTGGGAGCACACAACTTGGGAAACAGGCAAACTTTCCGTGAACACATGGCGCCATGGGTGACCAGATGGTGAAGTTTGAGATGTCTGTTCTGGTCACACACTACAAGCCAGATGCTTATGCTTTCATGCCTGTATGACGCCCCATCTGCGATGAACTGTGCCAATTACTTGGAACAAGTTCACATCAAATAGCTCACATCGCACAGGCATCTCCACCTCATAAAAAGGGTTCTTCAACACATAGTCTGTATATATGTCATATATCCTGCAGAGCATAACTCTTCATCTGAGTCAGCCAGTGATCTAGACACATCCCAGCCAGTGGCAGCGGTGACTTACGTTGACTTGAGAAAGTCTTCAACTTCAGGAGTACCAGGCTCGACAACAAGTAGAAATTTTGTTCCTGTGAGTGTCTGGAAACAATGCAAGTCAAAGTTGTCTGCAATCAGGAGCTCAATGCCTGTGCAACCTTGCACTGGAGACAGCTGAGAGGAGATTGCGTGCAAGGAGTGCCTGCAGGAAGCAGCGCCACTTTTTCCTTATTGTGCCTTGGAGTTGCCGGTTGACCATCAGTCACGACCTCGGATTGTCAAGCAGCAGTCAATTCAGTCATTCTGTGAACAGCAAAAGCTTGGCACAAAGTCTCACCAGATGCTGGCTAATCTAAGGGTGTCATTCAGGTTTAGACCTGCCATGGGAAGGAACTCCTGCAAAACTCCCAAGTAAATCACCATGTGCTTGGTCGTGGACGAATGCATGCTTCGTCAGAACAGAAGTACCTTATTGTAGATCAATCCCCCTGATTTGTTGATAATGTAGAGGGCATACAAGGCAGGCATTCTGCAATCTGCCGATTAGATTTTATGTCCGTTCTCGCATGCTGTGCTTGCATCAAGACTCATGAGTATACATTTTGCGTCCCGGTGGGGCGATAGGCACGTAACTGCTGCTGTAGGGAATTCTACAATTTTTTACTTGTGTCGCAATCTGTGGTGCTGACAAGCTGATGAACACGCCGCACAATTGCGTATGAGTGCAAACTTGCCGCTGAATGCTCAACGTTGACCTTAACCGGACTCCAACTTTAGATGCCGGCAGCTTGAGCTGTCTGGTCACCCGCATATCGTAAAAGGGTTTCCTTTATTCTCATTCTTGGGTGTAGCGGCAACGGATAAAGCGTTAGACCTACGTCTAGCGCACGCAGCGACTCTAGTATTTAAGCCTTGGCAATTCATCCATCAAATGTTCAAACATGACATAAGCTGCTCTATCAGATTAAAAATACCATGTAACTATCAGTGAAACAAATCATACGTCCGTGCATGCATGGCGATTTGCCTGATGGAGCCAACAGCAGCTAAAAGGCCACCAACACTGAACACAACAATGATGGTGATGTTGATCCAAAAGGTGATTCCCTGTGGCTGTTTTGCCTGCAGAAGGTAAGAAGCTTGGGTCAGACACATATCTTGATGCAGGGCTCACAAGCTGCCGCTGTCCGACCAGCACATCAGGGCGTGTGACAGGTATGAACAGTTGACAGCCTCTATCTTGCCAAGCATAAGCAAACAGCTTGTCCACTCAGCAATGCATACTTGGCTGAGCTTGAGCAGCAGTATTAGTCTCTTATTGCCAAGCCTACTTCACACATTTGCAACAAGTTGTCTATCATGCCAGAAATGCAAACAAGCATGACTGTGCCCACAAGCGTGATGTGCAACTCTCACCTTGAGCCAAAAGACGCACGGAAGGATGAATGTCATGGGGGTAAAGCCAGCAGCCCCTATGAGACCCATCAGGTCCGCAAAGAATGGAATGCAAATCGCCACAAAGGTTGTCATAACCACGTACAGGCTCCGCACCACTGCTCGCATCAGCCTAGGTTGCTTTGATGGCCACACTTGGTGCTTGGTCATCAGGGTTTCAATATTCTCAAATACTGGCTGAGCAAAAACCTGTAGAGCAGAGATGCAAAGCATTGGCTATGTCAAAACAAGCTCTGACTATCATGAAATCATGCACAGATGCCAGATGTGCCCCCAGAGGTGCCCCAAGCAATGGCAAGAGGAACCAATTGTGGTTGCAAAGCTGGCATTTGTTCATCTCATGAGCTGGTGATGAGCATGATCCAATTAGGTTCACGCCAGGCACTGACCTGATAGCTTGCAGCTATGTGAACCAGAACCATGAAATTGGCCACAGCTATCAGTGCAGGTGGCTGGGACACCGACAGCAGCACATCTGCGTTGACTTCATTGCCATAGGCTGCATAGCCGGCTGTGGCCACCGGGAAGTAGGCAAAGGTGACCACCACATAGGCAAAGTAGACGCTGTTCATCATGGATTGAACTGCTGGGGGTGGCACTGATAAGGTAGCCTGCAGGCACCAGTCCCCATCATCATCATCATGCAGGCATCAGTCCCCATCATGCAGGCACCAGTCCCCATCATACAGGCACCGGTCCTTATCTTCATCATGCAGGCACATGCTAGTCATACAGCCAACATAGACACCAAGTTTGATCAATACCAAATCAAGACAAGCCAGATGAGTACCAAATCAAGACAAGTAAGATGACCTAGCCAAGCAACAAAACAGTTCTGTGTAGCCTTGTATATGAACGTTGTCCTGAACATTGGGGGAAGACCTGCTTGGGAGTAGGTGACGCATCAGCAGGGGCAGTGCAAACGCTGACAATTTCGCAGAACTGGTGTAGCATCACATCACATGACACGCTGTGTGGTAGACAGACAATCAGGAACATCAATGCACCCCATCTGCAAAGACTCTGTCACATCAATCTTGCAGCGCACTAGGGCTGAGAGCATGCAGGACAGCGTGTCCTATACTCAGGAATCCTCAGCTTCAACCTCTTCTGGTCAGCAACAGCTCATAGCAAAGACATCAAGCCCATCATGCCCAGGTGCCTTTCAATGCTATAAGCCTGCATCAAACTTTCAACACCGCTACAAGTCACCTGTATCTCCGGCATGACAACCTGGCCCCCAAAGGCAAACATGACAGTCCCCAGAGAGTTGAAGGTACCAAAGGTGCGGTCAGCTACACTGCCTGAGCGCTTGCCATAGCTCACTCCTGAATGGCCCTTCACAGCAGATGCAATGAAGGCTATCATGGAGTACATGACTGACATGCATGCCCCCAACAGAGACACCCACCTGCGTAGCAATACATGTTGGCTGCTATGTCAACATGTCTATTGTGTTATACACAAACCTTTCTCGGCTGGTTGAGGTCTGTAATTTGCATCTTATGGAAGCCCGAGGAGCACAGGACATGCAGGGAGAGGACGTGCAGCAGAAACGCAGGGCGGGGGGGCTGGGAGTTTGTTTGTGATTCAGTTAAATGGTCACAGTTGACCCCAACAACCCTTTACAATGCAATGAACGAACGAACGATCGAAGGAACGAACGAACGAACGAACGAAGGAATGAACGAATGAGTGAATGAACGGACGAACGAACGCATGAACGAACGCACGCACAAATGAGTGGGAGCTCAACTGCACATGTGTTTGATGAACCTGCCAAGCCCATGTGGATGGTGCAGCTCATGTAGCCTGGTCGCAGCATACAGCATGGGTCAAGCAGCCAAGATTGGGCAGTTGTGATCACCTTACCAAAGGGAGTGAAAGTCCTTGACCTGAGACAGCAGCAGTTGTATGCCACCAAACAAAATGATCCAGCCAGTCAGGTATGCTTGGCAGTTGTCCAAGTCAAAGCTGGAGGTGTTGTCTGTGTGGCCATTGCACCTGCCATTGTGGACTGCCTGAATGACAGTCAGCTGATCAGCAACTTTGGTGTCCTGACACATGTGTCATGCTCACTGCCTCAGACAGATAAGTATTCACAGATTGGCACAGGACTGCACTAGATGATTGAGCCCATATTCACTTGAAGCTTCAATTGGGCCTGACAAGTTTTTCAGTGCGTAGTCATGACATGCAAGCCACATGGTACCATATACTGACATGGCGCATTGACTGCTCATGCATGTGTAAGCTGACCTGGAAGCTCTGTCCTGCCGTCACCAGGTATGCAACTGCCAGGCCAATCATGACTGAGTACTGCAGGGGTGTGATGAGCCACCTTGCCCACCCATCGCCTGCAAAGAGACAGGAACTAGATTTGCAAGTAGAATGCTGTGCATGATAAGGCAATGTGACATCTTGCATTTGGGACAGAGAGGTAAAACAGATGAGAATGTCCAGGCAAGAGAGAAAGACCATACCAATCATAGCTCGTCCAAGATCAACATATCGATTATGCCGCGTTCCATCAGGCTCTTCATGCAAGGCCGCTAACAAGTAAGCTGTATACAAGGAGGCTGCAAGGGTTATAGCCAGGGCTATCACCCCCCAATACCATCCCAGGTAGCTAAACGAGTAAGGCAAACCTAGCACCCCCACGCCAACCACAGCAGTCAGGTTGTGGAAGGCTGCATGATACCATTTGGCTGAGGGACCCGCTTCACCACCTGTATCAATATCTGGAAGAGCTCAGTGTCATATGGATGACAGGCATGTCTTGGTCTTGTTTGCAAAGTGTCACAAAGACCCTTGCACAGATGCAGACGCACCCCTATTAGCCGCAGGCAAAGGCTCAAACCCAGAAAGCTCAAAGGACAGCGGCACATCGACCAGAGCTTCGTGATCTGAGGTGCCGCCAACCGAGCTTTTCCTCTCTGAGTGCTCTGCGTCGTCCATGCCTGGCTCTGCAGCCTTTGCAGTTCCCAAAGCAGCTTTTAAGACGTCTGCGCTGCCCTAGAACATGCCTCACGTCAACACGTGAAGACAGAACGACAGCTGGTCAACAAATCAAACGCCGGTTAAGCTCGCAAGCATTGCACACACAGGTTGCCTGCAGATGATGAGTCGAGCGGAAACTCAAGAAGATGAATTGCAGGACATTTGCAATCACCAAAGACATTGGATAGGACAAAATCGGGCTGTCCGCATATTGCGTCAGTCCGTGTAAAGGCCCCTGATGTTGCGATCAATACGTCAGGTAGGTCAAGTTGTGCTTTTGTCGTCAATTCTGAATGTTTTGCTTCTCATCTTTGTGCATGCTTGCAAGGTAAAGCAGCCAGTTAGTCTAGCAAGTTGGTACCTCCGCGGGATATCAGGTTACGCACCGGAGGGCCCACCAGCGTTTGTCTTCGATATCGATGGTGTTCTTATCCAGGGCGGCACCGTGCTGCCGGAAGCCAAAAAGGCTTTAGCCAAACTATACACTGACAACGGTACGTGCCTTATGCATTCTTGTTGCTCGTGCAGTGAGTTTCAGCCTTGGCTGATATACTCACGACAAAAGCTTTAGCACAAGCTCAGGGCAGGCGACGTCCTGTTGTGTGTCAAGGAGGAAACGTGCCTGCAGCTGCAAAGCTTGTTTGCTTGCATGCAGGGGCAAAGCCAAAGTATCCTGTGTGTTTTCTGACAAACGGTGGCGGAGTCACTGAAGCGCAGAAGGCTGAACAGCTATCAGGCTGGCTTGATGTTGCTATCGGAGTCGACCAGGTGGCTCACCAAGCTGAAAAGCCATTGTACTGCCCAACAGCACCACCTCATCGCCATCGCTGCTTATGCAAATCTTGTCAGGGCCGTAGCCAGCTTTGCTCTGCAGCAATGGCAAGTCCTGCAGGCCAACATCCCAATGACATCCTTCAGCAGTGCATGCCTCATTGACTTGTTCTGTAGTGCAACACAGCTCAGATGCTTGTGAAGCATGTAAGCCTGTTTCTGCCTCTGCAGGTGGTCCTTTCCCACACCCCTTACAGGGAGTTGGCCAAAGATCTTGGGGATAAACCAGTGGTCATCTCGGGCCGAGGTGCTTCAGAGGTGGCAGCAGCTTACGGCTTCAAAAGAGCTGTGACAACCTCACAGCTCAGCGCTAGGTATCCCAAAGCTGTGCCCTTCTGCCATGACCCAGGTGTGGCACCCACCCCCTCCTGCCTCTGACCATCTGCAGAACATACTGTACTAATGACTTGAGTGCTTGGGGTAGGTGAGCATAGCTTCAGACCATCAATCTGTGCTTGTGACATGAAGTCCATGTACAGAAGCTCAACTTCGCTGTTGAACAGTGTGCATGGCTTGACTGCTGTGTGTGTACAACAGCAACTCAGACTCGCAATCTGGGGCCATGCAAGACTCATGGAGCACTGATTGCGTCATACTGTTCATCTGCACAATAGCGACCTTTTGCATCACACCTTGGTCAATGCCAAGCAGGGCTGACTCATCAGCGTAAGTCTGCAAATCTCATGACAAGGGTGTAAGGGTTCAAAGCTGCTATGATTTGCAGCAATTTGAGCAACTTGAGCAGATGTCATAGCTGCAATACACAATATCACATGTATATTACTAATGGCATGGCTGCATGCAGGGCTGACACCAGAGGGGGAGGCAATACCTGACATGGCTGACCCCAGCTGTGGCACTGAGGAAGCCCCCTTCCAAGCTGTGCTTGTCTTCAGCGACCCAATTGACTGGTACCGAGACCTGCAGCTCATCACTGGTGTCATCATGTCAGGTCAGCATGACATGTCCTGCTGCATGTATGGCAGCTCATCACTGACGCCATCATGTCAGGTCGGCACGACATGTCTTGCTGCCTGTCACAGCCACAGACTCTAATTTGCAACTCTTGGTATGTGCACAATCAGTGTTGTGGTTGCTTGGTGAGGCACTGGCACCTGGACCAGCTCTGCAGGCTGGGAGTGGTGCACCTGTTATGTTTTACTGTTCACACTCATACTCACTGTATAAGAGCTTGACTGCTGATATTAACTTTTGAGTCAGGTTGTCCTGTTTGCAAGCCATGAATAGCTTACAAGATCAGCAAAGAGCACCATTTGAGTGCGACGGTGTTGTGTGTAAAGCTGGGCAAGACTAAAGTAGTGATGGGTCTCATGCATAACTGTCTGAGGTTCGCGATGTAATCAGGCGAGTAAAGTTCAGTGCTGAGATGTGTTCTTGGGCTGATTTAGGTGGTGTGATGGGTCGCAGTGAGCCTCCAGCAGGTGGACAGCCAGTCCCACTGTACTACAGCAATCCAGACATCATCTATGCGAACGAGTTCCCTGCTCCACGCTTTGGGCAAGGCTGCTTTGCTGCTGCCCTGGATGCTGTCTATGCTGCAGTGAGCTTTTGTAGCTTTTGGATGCAAAATGTGTGTGTGATGACACCTGCACAATCTGTATGCTGGCCCTGCGTGACTCTGCTTCTGCGTTTGGGATGACTTCTGGCACTGAATGTTACATCGCAACCTGGATTGTCCTACAGAGCAGGCCATGCCCTGCCCTGCCCTACCCTGCCCTGCCCTGCCCTGCCCTGCCCTGCCCTGCCCTGCCCTGCCCTGCCCTGGACAGCAAATCCACAGACAGCCAAGCCTAAATCCTGTGCTTTCACAATTACTTTGTCATTGCATGTTGAAAGATCAGCAGGGAGTTTTGAGGTTTGACCGGCTCTTGCTGACTGTTGCATATGTGTTCAGGTGAATGGGCACTCAATCAAACAGTTCACAGTGTTTGGTAAGCCCCATGCTGAGCCTTACCGCTTGATGGAAGGGTTGTTGCTCCAACAGGCCAAGCTGATAGGCCTGGACCTGCCTTCTGCTGGCCAAAAGCTGCCTTTTGGCGCTGTGTATGCTGTTGGCGACAACCCTACTTCAGATATTGCTGGGGCAAGAGCTGCAGGTTTGTTCCCTGCATTTCTGGACAGGTTCTTACATGCAGCATGCTTGTGCCGAGTACAGCTGTGCATAAGTGCTGCAGCTGTTTTACCAGTCTGCAGTCAGTGTATGTTTCAGCACACACAAGTGCTGTGCACGCTTGGCCACTGAAGACTATGTGTTTGTTGCTGATGCTGTCTGTTCAGATTTTGCTGTAGCATGTCAGACTTGATTGACATTGCTATTGGGACCACTTGTTGTACATGTGGTACAGTAGTAGAGTTTGCCTGTACAGGACGCCCGTGGACATCTATCCTGGTCCGAACTGGCATCTTTCGGCGACCTGCTGGAGAAAATGACCCCAACCATCCTGCAGACTTTGTTGTGCAAGATGTTTTGCAAGCAGTTGATGCTGCCCTGCATAGGACGCGTTACAGCAAGTGGCACAGCATGCGATAGCATACAGCAATGCGTATGCATGCCTTTGTCAAGACATGCTGTTGTACTTTGAACAATCCAGAGTGCAACTTTCTTGCAACAACATGTCTACAACCCATGCTGACAAGCTTTGCAGACAACATTGCAACCAGGAAGCGTTTGCAGAAGTGTCTTCAGATGATGCACGCATATGTCAACCGCACCGTCTTCAGGTTTACATCATTGGCCTTAGCATCATGTCCCTGTCTGGGGTGCATACTATAAAAACTTAAATGTATGTATTCTATACGTGCTGAATGCTGTGCAGTGCAATCATTGGGTTGTGTCTCTCTTTCAACCATCATTTCAGTCTCCCCCAAGTTTGAGTACCAGATGCAAAACAGCCTCATTACCAATATCATAATCACTGAGCAGATACTTGTCCTGTAGTTGTCTGCCAGCATTCACGAGCCTCATCGCATCTGGAGGAACACCATCCATCACAATCCCAGTAAGGCTCTTGACTGCCCCAATGTCCCAACTGTTGTGGACATTCAGTCTGTATGCTCTCTGTGTTAGAGTGTGGACAGAAAGGCACATGTCAGGACTGTGTTCTTGCTCTGCTGCGTGTCTCCTGATCAGCTCAGCAGTGTCAGGGACCTGTGAATGCTTGGCCGTCTGCTTGGGTGCATGTTGGTCGTTCATCTCACTTTGTGACTCTGACGCATTGCCCTTGACTGTCAGTGCTCGCTCACGCTGCATGTCAGTTGCAAGCTGTGTAACATACATTGTATTGTTGCGCAGTTTGACAAATTTATGGCACAGTTGTACAGCTGTCAAACTTATATATAAATCAATATATTTATAGGCTCAGGCGTGACAAACACGTATACAACACCTATGACAATGGGCCGAGCAGATCATGTATACAGCCTGGATATTCCCAATGCTGTGTTGCAGTGCTGCCTCAAGTGCTAGGACAACATACTGACAAAAGAAAGAGAAATGTGGTACCTTGTCTCTTTGCTTGCAGGCTGCATTGTTGATGGATGGGTGCATCTCATCAAACATTGCAAGCAGCTCAATCACACGAATTGGCCCAGCAAATCTGTGCATGCAGAACCCCTTGTCAGTTGCAGAATGCTGCCTGCCTAAATGAACGTAGTCTTTGAACAAGCATCAAATGGATCCTGCACAATGCTGTCAAGGTGATAGAAGCATAAACTCAAGATGTACGGTCATGCACCACTGGCAGCCATGCACAATGGTCAAGCTGATGACATGCATAAGAGTGTAAGTATAACAGTATGTGAGTACAGCAGTGTACCTGGGTTCAAATTGCTTGCCGGCTGCTGTCAATGCCATGTGGAAGTCAAGCAGCGCAGTGTCAGGAGACCTGAGCTTGAATGTGACAGCAAGCCGCTCTCCCTCCACATCCCGCATTGTCTGTGTAACCAGAGGACAGTAAAGGAATGTTTTGATTGTGTCCTTTATATACCGGAAATGATCACACAAATACAACAACAATTATTGGCAGCATGCAGCAGAACGCATGTACTTTCAACAAAAATGCTGGAGGTTTTGACGGACCACTCGGTGCGCAGCTGCTTTGTAGATGCCACAAGTTGCTCGCTGTAGAGTGTAGCCAGGAAGGACCAGGATGTATCCCTCTGGCAAGAGAACATCCTCAAACAGGCCAGTCTTACTGTTGACTACCTGAAGTCAACAGATCCAAAGCTTTTCAATGGTTACAATGTACACATAGAAGCAACAGCGCTCTGCCTTGCATGCAGTCACAAGCACATGCAGCAGGTACTCAGGCATTGTTAGCGGTGAACATGTGGTTAAACTTCTTGTAAACAAGTTTGTTGCCGGCGTGCTCGTACAGAGGAAGGGCAGCATGACTTTCACCTGCAGCCCTTCTACAGTATCAGACCATATCAGTGTCAACAGGCCCCTGTCATGATGCAATTCACACCCTCCCTCTGGTTTGCATGATGGCACACTTTCATCCACTGGCAGATACTGTATGACATCAAGCGAAGAGGATGAGGGTGCCTGACTGGGTGTGTCAATTATTCGTCTGAAGGCGCCTGCTGTGAGCCCAAGGTGTGTGGACATGGCGATTGCATCAAGTATGTGTACAGAAGCATACTCCAGCAGACCAACAACCTGTGGCCAGCAAAATCTGCACTCCAAGTGGTGGTTTTCCTTGCCAGGACACTGCACTCATGCTTACCTCCCAGGCTCCTTTCTGCGAGCCTGTCAGGAAACGCTGATATTCTCCAGGATTATAGTGTTGCACAACTCGCTCAGGAAACTGCTGCAAGCCTTGCCTTTCCAGTCTAGATTCATGGTTGATCAAAATGTCTTTGACATCGGCAAGTTTTTGCGCTTCATCAGCACGGACCTTCAAGAAGGCGTACTGGCGATAGTACAATGAGTCTGCCGCCCCACGGATCTGTGGCGAGGATGCAGGCAGGTCTAGTGATAATCGGGCCATGGCAAAGGTGTTGTTTTCTTTACCCGCGTGGGGTGGCAGTGCTGCCGCAAGCTGAAACTTCCGACCAAGATTCACCTGCGCGTCCTTGCGTGAAGCATTGCACCTTTGAACTGCTGTCAGCCTTGCAGTTCACTAAAAGCATTGGTACTTTGACTGGGAAGGACTGTATGAAAGGAATACTAATACCGAAATTGGGGACTGGTGACCCAGTCACTGGTCAATCCCAGTCGATGCAATTTTGCATTCATTCAATCATTGCAATGTATAAGTCTTCAATGGCTTGAAAATGATCACAGCTCATGCATCCTGTATTACTTACTAAGCTAAACTACAGTGGTCTAGATCTCTCAACCGTTTAGTCACCTAGCAAGTTTGCTTCAGTTGTCATGCTCGGCAGAATGTTTCTACAATATATACTTGGCGCACTAGCTTCCACTAAGAAGCCTTGGGATGTATGGAGGCACGTCCAGAGATCACCGCCAAGCCAATGGTTGGTCCCGGCAGTAGATCAAACTGCTATTTGATAGTGTTGAGCAAGCATACTCAAGAGCTCATCAAGGGGAGCCTGTTGATTTCCAGGGGACACTTCTGCTCAGCTTGTGAGCTAACGGCGCGCTGCTTTCTTTTCATAGCATGTGCACGAGGGGCAATGATTGCCTGGTTCAATTCAGGTATTGATGCCTTGCTCCTGGCTGCAAGACTTTCTGCTTGGAGCAGCATCGTTGCACTTCATGCTTTTGACTTTGCCTTGACCTGTATGACAGCACAGGGCAGCATGCGCATCATGTGGAAGGCAGCATGCACAACAATCAGCAATGTGCAGGTGTGGTTCACCAAGGCACCTTGCCAGTGGACTCAGATGATGTGACAGATGGTATGAGGGTGTTTAAGCCCGTCAGACAAGAGTGGTAGACACTTTTGTATGTCCATGTCTGGCCAACAGCCTGCGCAGAACATATGATAGTCATCAAAAGGGCAGTGCTGCCTTGACTGACCCTGCTGGCATGACACACAGTATCTTGTCAAGACTTGATTTGCATGTTGCCCAAATCTACATTAAATTCATCACAGAAACTTGCATTGGCAGCTCCTTTGGTCTGAGCATGTAGATTGGCATGGGCAGGTCAATCTTTTGCACCGATGTCTGGTATCCCAGAGCTGTGCCTTTTTGCTGTGCCAGACCCTACACTTGGTCTGCAGAACGCACTGCACAGATGACATGTATGCTTGGGGTAGCATTGCTTTTGACCATCAGCCTGTGTGTATGATGACATTTCCGTTTACAGAAGGTCAAAACCTACATTGAAAAGATGCGTCCCTTGACTGCCGTGACTCTACAGCAGCAACACAGACTCACAATCTGGTGCTATGAAAGAGTGATGAGGCTCTGAATGTGTCACACTGTTCATCTGCACAATAGTGACCTGCTTGTTCATACCTTGGTAATTGCCATTCAGGGCTGACTCATCAGCTTTAGTCTGCAGAACTCACAGACAATTGTAATGTCTCAAAGCTGCTATGCTGTGCTTGCTTTCAAAGCGTATGAGTGAGCCAATGACATGGCTGCATGCACCGCTGACCCCAGCTGCGGCCCAACTCTGCAGGCTGAAATGTTACAGGGTGACGCTTGTACAGGTAATTGGCTTAGTGCTAGTGACTCAAGGTACCTTGGTTGCAAGCCATGAAAAGCATGCTTGCGAGATCAGCAAAGCATCGGCACTCTGTCCACATGGGGCAATATTTGATATACGGCTGGGCAAGACTAGCAGATTGGTCCACACACACCTGCCTTGGGTTCTTTGACCTGTTGAGGCAAGCCAACCCCAGCGGTAAAGTGTGCTGTGGCAGCACGTCATCTCTGTGTCAAGGATGGGCAACAGCCTTGTGCCCAAGCAGGAAGCTGCCTGTGACAGGAGAGGTGTGCTGTGCTTGCACATAGTTGGTCTTCAGACAATCAAAACCCAGAAAACTCCAGAAAACAGAACGCTCTCCAGGTTTGAAGCGGCGCACAATTCGCTCAGGAAACTGCTGCAAGCCTTGCCTTTCCAGAACAGGTTCACTATTGCTCAAAGTGTCTTTGATGTCCGCTATCTTATGCATCTCATGAGGAGAGAGCTTCGAGAAGGCATGTTGACGATAGTACAGTGAGTCTGCCGTCCTACGGATCTGTGGTAAGGATGCAAAATCTAGGTGTGTTTGGGCCATAGCACAGGTGTTGCTCTCTTTGCTTGCTTGACGTAACAGTGTTGCGCTATGTTGCAGCTTTTGATCAAGATTCAGCTGCGCGACTTGGCACGAAACGTTTGTACTGCTATCTGCTGCCTCGCAAGTCAACGAAGCTTAAGCATTTGTGCTCAGACTCAGAACAAGGAATACTAGTTTTGAGACGTTGGGGACTTATCAATCCCAGCCAATGCATTCTTGCATTCACTCAATCATTAGATGTAGAAGCTCAAATGACAATGTTTACAGCTCAAGCAGTCGAGCTATCCAAAAATGACTGTGGTTGACGCACACACATGTCAATAGCATTGTCCTGAACTGTTTTGTCATATAGTATGTATGTATTACACCAGCTTCCTGTTCTAATATCCTGCACAGCTGTGTTTTGCCCAGTGCCTGCAATTGCATTAGCGTGAACAGCGCTGAGTCTCTGTTTTGTTCAATGTTTCAGTCTCTCCTGTTTCTACGGACTAGGTACAATGTGTCCTCGCGTCCAATATTGTACTTAGTGAGCTGATACTTGTCCTCCAACAGTTTGCCAGCTTGTATGAGCATGATGTCATCTACAGGAATGCCTTGCACAATCTGAATGAGGCTCTTGACTGCCCCAATGTCCCAGCTCCAGTCGACTTTGAGCGTGATTGTCTTGCCTATTAGATTCTTGATGAGAACGCACATACTAGGGCTGCACTCTTGCTCTGCTGCATGTCTCCTGATCAGCTCAGCAGTGTCAAGGACCTGTGTGTGCTGGGCTGCCTGCTCAAGTGCATGTTGGTTGTTCATCTTGCTTTGTAATTCTGGCGTACTGACTGTCAGTGCTCGCTCACCCTGCATATCACATGCAAGCTGTGTTACACACATTGTATTACTGCACAGTTTGAGGCAATTATGGCACAGTTGGACAAAGAATGTAGAATTATTATGTAAATTTAGGCATCACACATGTATGCACACGCATATGGCACCTGTGTGAGGAGAAAATGTGCAGATCATGTCCACAAGCTCAAACTTCTCATGAATGTGTTTCAAGCTAGAGCGGCATACTGACACCAACAAGACGGATGGTACCTTGAAGCTTTGGCTGGAGCCTGCATCATTGATGGATGGATGCAGCTCATCAAACATTGCAAGCAGCTCAATCACACGGATTGGTCCAGCAAACCTGTGCATACAGAAGCTCTTGTCAGTCGCCAAGTGTCGCCTGCCTTCATACAGCATACCCCATGGGGCAGACCCAGACAGACCCCACACAATGCTGTTGAGCTGAAAGTAGCCGACACACAAGATGCGCGGTCATGCACATCTAGCAGTCATGCAATATTAGCAATTAGTTGACATGCTAAAATCATGTCGCTATTAAAGTATGCAAGTGCAGCACTGACATGCACCTGGGTTCAAATTGCTTGCCGGCTGCTATCAATGCCGTGTGGAAGTCAAGCAGCGCAGTGTCAGGAGACCTGAGCTTGAATGTGACAGCAAGTCGCTCTCCCTCCACGTCCCGCATTGTCTGTGTAACAAAAGGCCATAGGGGTTTGTCTTGATTGTATCTGCTCTGTGTTCATCAAAGATCACACAAAAGCATACAACAGCAAATGCTGATAACAATCAGCAGACCACATGTATTTTTACTTAGAAATTGCTGGAGGTTGTGACTGACCACTTGATGTGCAGCTGCTTTGTAGATGCCACAAGTTGCTCGCTGCAGAGTGTACCCAGGAAGGATCAGGATGTACCCTTCTGGCAAGAGAACATCCTCAAACAGGCCAGTCTTACTGTTGACTACCTGCAGTGCATTCCAATGAATTCAATGCATGCAGAAAAGCGACAGCGCACTGGCTTGCATGCAGTCACAGGCACACAGGCATAGTTGGCGCTAAACAGATGTTGATTGCCACATCTTTGTAAGGCTGAAAAGGCAGCATGGATTCCACCTGCAGCCCTTCAACAGTATCAGACCACATCAGTGTCAACAGGCCCCTGTCATGATGCAATGCACACCCTCCCTCTGGCTTGCATGATGAGACAGTCTCAGCCACTGGCAGATACTGTATGACATCAAGGGAAGATGATGAGGGTGTCTGACTGGGTGTGTCAATTATTCCTCTGAAGGCGTCTGCTGTGAGCCCAAGGTGTGTGGACATAGCAATTGCGTCAAGTATGTGCACAGAAGCATACTCCAGCAGACCAACAACCTGTGGCCAGCACAATCCGTATGCATGCCAAGTGGTGGAATTCTTTGCCAATACAGTGCAGTCATGCTTGCCTCGAGCCAAGCTGGAGTTTGTGAGATTGACAGAAAACCTTGACGCTCTCCAGGTTTGAAGTGGCGCACAACTCGCTCAGGAAACTGCTGCAAGCCTTGCCTTTCCAGAACAGGTTCACTGTTGCTCAAAGTGTCTTTGATGTCCGCAATCTTTTGCACCTCATGAGGAGGGAGCTTCAAGAAGGCGTACTGACGACAGTACAGTGAGTCTGCCGCCCTACGGATCTGTGGCGAGGATGCAAAGTCTAGTTGTGTTCGGGCCATCGCACAAGTATTAGTCTCGCGTGTCGTGGCAACGCTACATTAAGCTGCAGCGTCTGACCAATGTTCACCTATGCGACCATGCACGAAATGCTGGAACTGCTATCTGCCCGGCAAGTCAACGATGCGTTTGCAGTCGGACTCTGTATGAAAAGATTATTTGAATGTTGGGGACTCATCAACCCCAGGCAATGCCATAATTGCATTCACGCAATCTTTAATATGTAGAAGCTCAAATGACAAACAAAAGTGGTTCACAGCTCAAGCATTCAAGCTATCCAAGAGTGAGTGTGGGTGATGCACACGCATGTCAATAGCGTTGTCCTGCATTGTTTTGTCATGTACACCAGCTTCATGTCCTAGTTTGAACTGCTTTGGGCTCAATGCCTGCAATTACAACACTGGCAGCGAAAAACACTGAGTCTTGCGGGTGTTCAATGTCTCAATCTCCCTTCATCCTTTGCACCAGGTGCAGTGTATTCTCAGGCCTAATGTCATAGTCACTGAGCAGATGATTGTCCTCCAGTTGACTGGCAGTGATAGGATGTATGAGCCTCTGCTCATCTGCAGGCATACCCATTAAAAGTTGAATGAGGGTCTTTACTGCCCAAATGTCCCAGCTCTTGTGGACGTTCAGACTGTATGTCCTGCCCGTAAGAGTCTTGATAAAAATGCGCATATCAGGACTGCATTCTTGCAATGCTGCATGTCCCCTGATCAGCTCAGCAGTGTCAGGGACATGTGAATGCCTGGCTGCCTGCTTGGGTGCATGCTGGTTGTGCAGCTTACTTTGCAACCCTGGTGCAGTGTCCGTAACTGTCTGCGCTCGCGTACGCTGCATATCAATTACAAGCTGTGTTTATACACATTTTACCGCTGCAAAGTTTGGGACAGTTACGGCACAGTTGTACAGACGGCACAAATATGTTTCATAGACCCACCCAGGCGTGACAAACACAAGTACAGGATCTGTGTGACAATTGATTGTGCAGATCTGTGCACAGCCTGAGACTTTCTTGGCGCTGTGTCACATGCTATGACTATGTACTGACAAAATGAGAAAGGTGGTACCTTCAAGCTTTGCTTGCAGCCTCCATTGTTGATGGATGGATGCGTCTCATCAAATATTGCCAGCAGCTCAATTACACGAATTGGTCCAGCATATCTGTGCAAACAGAAGCTCTTGTCAGTTGCCAAGTGCTGCCTGCCTACATAGAGCATACCCTAGAGGCCAGATCCCGACCGATCCCACACAATGCTGTCGAGCTGATAGCAGGATAGACACAAGATGCGCGGTCATGCACTATTAGCAGCCATGCAAGATCGTCAAGCTAAACAAATGCTCAAAACATGTGACTACAAGTGCAGCACTAATATGTACCTAGGTTCAACTTGCTTGCCGGCTGCTGTCAATGCCGTGTGGAAGTCAAGCAGCGTAGTGTCAGGAGACCTGAGCTGGTATGTGACAGCAAGTCGCTCTCCCTCCACGTCCTGCATTGTCTGTGTCAACAGAAGACCGTAAAGGTTTGCCTTGATTGCATCCTTTCTGTATCAAAGCAGATGACCACACAATTGCATACAACAACATATGTTGACGACATGCAGTAAGACATATGTGGAGGTGGTAGCTGACCACTCGATGTGCAGCTGCTTTGTAGATGCCACAAGTTGCTCGCTGTAAAGTGTAACCAGGAAGGACCAGGATGTACCCCTCAGGGACAAGAACATCCTCAAACAGGCCAGTCTTGGTGTTGACTACCTGCAGTGCATTCCAATGAATTCAATGCGTGCAGAAAAGCTACAGCGCACTGGCTTGCATGCAGTCACAAGCACATACAGCGGCACCCAGGCATAGTTGGCGCTGAACAAATGTTGATTGCCACATCTTTGTAAGGCTGAAAAGGCAGCATGGGTTTCACCTGCAGCCCTTCTACAGTATCAGACCATATTAGTTTCAACAGGCCCCTGTCATGATGTAATGCACAGCCTTCCTCTGGCTTGCATGATGGGACAGCCTCAGCCACTGGCAGGTACTGTATAACATCCAGGGAAGCGGATGAGGGCATATGTCTGGGTGTGTCAACTATCCCTCTGAAGGCGCCTGCTGTGAGCCCAAGGTGTGTGGACATGGCAATCGCATCAAGTGTTTGCAGAGAAGCACGCTCCAGCAGAGTCACAACCTGTGGCCAGCAAGATCTGCATGCACATCTTGTGATGGGTTCCCTTGCCAGGACAGCGTGGTCATGCTTACCTCGAGCCAAGCAAGATAACCTTGATGCTCTCTAGGTTTGAACTGGCGCACAGTCCGCTCAGGGAAACTGCTGCAAGCCTTGACTTTCCAAACAAGATTCACTGCTGCTCAAAGTGTCTTTGATGTCCGCAAATTTTTGCACCTCATGAGGAGGGAGCTTCAAGAAGGCGTACCGGTATTTAATCATATATTATACT
>JAABUP010001000.1_pt1 | contig 60538 bp, 67 predicted proteins | sample 5559201 | NCBI WGS metagenome assembly JAABUP01 (sample SAMN10711887, study PRJNA513373) | rock metagenome | isolation source: Antarctica rocks | place: Antarctica | reverse complement strand
GACTAGGGAATGCGCCGCCTTCTAGGCGATTGAGCGAAGGCATTCGCAGCGGCATCGTGTATTACATGATAGGAGTAACCCACACGTTGAGTCAGGAAAACCTTTTCCCGCAAAGAATAGGCCCCCAGGCCCTTTCTTTGTGCCTAGAAGCCTTACATTTCCATTCGTTCTGGATGAGCTGGCTGCTCCTAGGGAGCACAACTAGGACTAATGTTCCTCGAATCCTTGGAAGTATCGGGATTGAGAGTAAGCACCAAAGTCTTTTCATGAAGCTTGGTCTTGATGTACCCTAATCAACTCAATTGGCGCTGGATCTCCGTAGTGGATCAGCAGTCGCTTCGCTTTGACACTGATTGGCCGATGGAGGGTTATGTCGACTATTGTCGTGCGATACCTTTGTGATGAATGCCTGAAACACGGTCCAGAAATGGAATACGATCCATAGAATGCCAACTACGACGTAAATTATTACCATAGACACGACGAACATCCAAATCTGAGCTGAGCCCTGGCCGAAGATTTCAAGATTCATTCCAAAAAGTGAGGTTGCAAAACTGAGCGGAATGAAGACAAAAGCTAGCTGTGTAAGTCTCTTCACTCTAGCATTCTGCTCAAGGCTACGATTAGTGAGCTGAATGCCCCTTTCCGAATGCTCGATGCCCTTTTCTGCATGCTTGATTCCAGCTCTCGACTCTCGGAGAGAAGCTAGGGAAGCTTTGTAGCTCATTTGCTGAGCGAAGAGGTCGAGCTGACGCTCAGACTCCAGCACTGTCTGCTCGTAATCCCGAATCAAGCGATGCCAATTTGCAGAAGAGCCGTCGGATGTCAAATCCTTCAAAGTTCTGTAGTTGCGTCTAATAGTGGCGACAACCGACCGTTGATTCAGGTGATCATCTCCTAGATCGTCACTGTGAATCAGGGTGACCCAATAATCCATGGCATCTTTTAATCGTAGGAGACTTATTTGAGCATAAATCAATGCGAACTCGGCTGGAATCTTACTGTATACCAGGACGTCTTTCGTTGGAAGCCTAGTCATTGCTTGCTCGAAAAGAATACAAGTGCGCGGAGGAAAATTCTCTTCTACTGGAGACGGAAGAGGGAATGGTGAATCTAGATAACGTAGTCGGAGACGAAGTATGCCGTGAAGCGCGTCGAAAGGATAATCCCTGACGAAGAATATGACTTTAGAATCTTTTAGTAAAGCACGGGTTCAACATGAGACGCTCGTCTTCTGCATACCTGTATTGGCTTCACGGCCCGAGTTGAATGAACAGCAGGAGACCAGTGACGAATGATCCTGAATGTGGAAGAAAGGGCGGTTTGAAAGCGGTGACGCAAATGTAGCATTTTCAGTGTCGTAGAAAGCGGTTCGCACTGGTCTAGAATTAGAAGTGGACGTAAAGTGCCAGAGGAAAATCTCCGGATGGAGCCTGTATTTTCGGCCCAAGAGCTCCAAGGTGTCCTTATTGACTTCGTAGTATTTTGAATTGAATAGATCTCTAGAGTATCCAATGACGATAATACGAGTTTGCGAATTCTGTGGACGCTGATCCAAGGCCAATGAGAACGCATGGAAATCACTGGGAAAGAAATGACGCTCGCGGATCTGACCATCCACACAATCAAAGATTGTGACAGCTCCCTGCTTTTGAGATGTTGTCGCAGTTGAGTTCTTGGTCAAGTAGGATGGTTTTGAGAAAAAGAATTCATCCAAAGTCGTAAACACTGAATCAGTTGCTGCAAGAGCAGAAATGTACTCTCTGTAGGTTGCATACGGAAACCCCTGGTCAAAGTTTAAGTTTGCCATTCGTTCATCTCATTCTACGAGATAGAAGAGATCCCGGGCGTCTTGGGGAGCTTCAAAGATTGAGCTTCTATGGCTATATCTTCTATTGCGCTCAATTGTTCTTCAGCAGCGAAACACTCAGGGGACACACTCAGTGTATTCTACTGTTGATAAAGTACTACATAGTTGTTTCGACTTTCGAGACGTGGAGTTTGTTGCCACTCTAGCGTGCCACTCGTGGCGCAAGTCGCGTGCGAATTGGACCGAAGGCGGCTGGTAGCGCTGCAGGCCTCGTTCTGCGGCCCGGACCTAGAGCTAGATGCAGCCTTAGACAGCATACCTATCTCTGAGTCTAGATCTGACACACATACCTATCATCCATCCATGACAACACCCTGCCAGACCTGCCAGACCAAACGATGGCAGACATAGATGAGGATTCACCCTCTATTCCCAACCCCGACCCTACCGAAACCGACCTTAGCGACGAACCCCAAGACTTTCGCTTCCTCTCCCAGCTCGCCCAATCCACAACAATCACAGCCTCCCAAACGCTTCCCCGCCGCGGCGAGAAAGATTTCGAGCAACATGGCACCCAATCCCAAGCTTCTGTCCTCGATATATCTCGCCATGCAATGCACACCGCTCTCTCTGTAGCCCGCACTCACAATCCCAAGGCATTGATCATCGGCCACTACCATCCAGATGATAGGACCACAATCATTGAGCGCCCAAGAGGGCCGATTTTGCAACAGATGGGCAAAGGAGACGTTAAGGGCCGGTTGCATTTGCTGCCAGAGGAGGCGCTGTATCTTATCGAGAGAGGCAGCATGGACCTGAGATGGACGAACAAAGAGCTGGAAGGTGTGCCGATGAGTCTGCAAGCTGCGTATTCTTATTTTTTGGGTGACAGAGGATTGACGTTGGAGAGGTACATGGCATTTGCGGCGTTGAAACGGAGCGGGTACGTGGTCCAACGAGCGCCGACATGGCATCCTGAAGACTACGATAAAGGCTATATAGTCCCAAGGCGGCTAGAGAAAGCGAAGCCATTAGGACTATGGGCGCAGCTTTACAGAAACCTATTTGAAACGGAAATACCAGACCGACCTCCTCAAGGACCATTGGTGACACCGGGACTGTATCGCAGTTACGCATACATTTACCGGTTGCTCACTCTAATCCCAACTCATGATGCTGCTCTCCCTACGGACCGGGAATCCCAGCGTTCAAGCGCTAGCATGGGTCATCCTACATCTCCCACTCATCCCCGCATACGGTGCTCCTTTTACGTCTGGAAGCCCACTTCAGACTTCAAGAAATCTGCTCCACCACCCCCAAACTTCCGCATCGCGGTCATCAATGCACGTGAGGAAGGATTACCGGTACTCGATCAGCTAGATGATTTGCTGCAGAGCGTACCGTACGATTCGCCACCGGCAAACAGTGATGGTCAGGTATACAAACGGCTAAAGCACGGGTATCGAAACGTGCTATTAGCTGTAGTCGATCAAGGCGTTATTAGTTACCTGAGGGTTTCAGACGCGGGGTTTGGAAAGGAAAGGATTTTTGAGCGTAGTGGAAGGGGCAGGGGAGGTAAGAGGGGTGGCATGCTCGGGGGAAGGGGGAGAGGGAGAGGGAGAGGAGGGAGGCGATGACAGAGGTGGATGTGCTCCGCCGATTATCGACATGGCACCTTCACGGGGCGCAGAAGGTTTCGAATGAAGAGGGGAGAGTCGATCTACCATCATCTATAGACGTTCGACTCATAGAGCAGAGGAGAAGAACGCATATGCTCAGATGGCATAATGCTTCACGATTGATAGCAATGATTTTTTTAAGAATGTCCGACATTTGGTTGGTACTTTTCATTCATCGCATTCGTGATCTGGTTATACGCGGTCCTCCAGCTCTCTGTATCTTCATGTCCACAAAAACAGTAGCCAATCATACTTCGATTATCACAAGTCAGCACATGCTTCGCTCACACTAGTAAAATCCTCCCCGGTATACGCACCATGCAAGTAATCCGCAGCCATCAAAAGCTCCAAGCACAGTTCCGGTGGAATCTCCATATCCGGCACGTCTTTCGCGTCCTTGTTCTTCAAATTATAGTAAAGGTATTCGCAGACTTTTTCCAAGACGACGCCGCTGTCTGTTCGTCAACATTGCGCTTCAGTCCGAGATGAAAGGTGTGAACGAAATTGCGGAACCGTAGGGAGAGTCGTACTTTATAGTCCCCAAACGACAACGCCCAGATATAGCTTCCGCGAAGCTACCTATAAAGCCGCCGCTGTCAGCTTCTGCGGGCGACGGGCGGTTCCAGGGAAGGACTGACTCTGTGGATCCAGCATCTTCTTGATCGTGCCGGCGACGCAGGCGGCTTCGCGACTGATGATAAACTCGTAGTCATCACTTGATATTAGTGTCACGTACGGAGAAGTGTTGGCAGGCATTGTGGTGGGTTGACAATTAGGTGCGATAGGTAGGGCTCGAGGTTTGGGGTCAGGCTGCTTCGCGCTAGCACGTGACTTGCAGTGGACGTCACTTCGCTACATCAATTCAAGACATTCAATACATGCATAACACCTGCCCTATTCTCTTCGAAACAGGGTTCTAGACTACTTGATGTTCTATAGTCACAGTGTCAGCGATGGCTCGAGGCAATCCCACAATTGTGCAGGAGTTACTGAAAGGTACTTCCTCAAGTCACGACACAGAACAAGAGTCCATGGTGACAATCATCTGTCTATGACAGAATTGAGACTGGACTTCTACGAGAGAAAGACGCTCAACATGTACCCCATTGTATCAGCGCCAGCCTATGACTATTAGGTACTACTCGCGAAAGCATGTGTTTTGCAACAGCCTCCTGCGTCATGATGCACCATGGGTGGTATGATGCTCGGTACGAATGACCTTCTTCCATACTTGGCGCTCAACTACCGGCCAACCGTCAGCTCGTGAACGACTCTCAAGAAAAACAATGTAACCCGGCCGCGACTCTGTAGGGATGGGAAAGGGGGGGTAAGGTTTTCGCAAAATATGATGAAACTTATATTCTACAACCATCGCACTCCCCCTTTATGAGCCAACTTGATCAAGATGAGAGGGCCTATGGCGCTACATAGCGCTGCTCAGCATGTCAACGATGTGAAGCAGACTTTTTCCATTTCTCAGCAAGTTTTACGCTGGTGCCTGAGTATCTCCTGCGTTACATTTCTTTCCGCTTCACTGAAGATCTATCAAGACAATGGCATCCTCACTTCGACTCAGGTCAGCATCTTCAATGCCATCACCACTGTCCTAGGGTTATTACTTGGCCTTGGCTTCTTTGTAGGTCTCGCCTATTGGGGCCTTGACCGCACCAGTACTGACTTACTGATAGGATGCATTCAAAGATCTCGCAAAGGTTTTCAGGTGGAGAATCTTGAATAGTAAGGGTTGGAATGATTCTGAGAAGGGGCTGATCAGAAATATCGCAACGTTGACTGCTGTGGCTGATCTCTTGATCAAATCCCTTACGAAGCCTGCAAAGCCTTGGATTTGTTGTGCCTGCTGCCTTTGGGTAGGTCTTAATCCGACTTTATCCCTTGCCGTATCGATGCGAATTATCGACTCCATAGTAAATAAACTTGCACTGAGTTCCTGGCTTATTGTCAAGTCTTGCTAATCGCCGTACGTACTAGATTGGATTGAATATTGTAAGCCTTCCTACGTCCTCGACTTCAGGTCTGTCCTTTGACATTGTCTCAGGCCGCACAAACAGCAGTTGCTCTGATCAGCCAGGTCTATTCAATACAAGGTGGGAGGACTGGCATGGGGCGTATACGAGGTCAGGACAAGTCAACGCGGTCAACCTCTCGTGCTATCAGCACCATATATGTGATGCAAATAAATCGGTGTGTGATTCATCGGATGGAACCGTTCAAGGCATCACGCATGCCTATGGAGAATATGCTTTCGGAAGCTTGTCTGAAGGCAATGACTGTGAAGACTACACAACCGTCGAAGATGTGCGAAACTCCCGAAAGCTTCCCAAGTATTATTGTCGAAGAGCCCCCCCTGGACAGCAAGAGTTCGCCTACCGATTTTTAGAATACAATCCTGGAGATCTTCATAGAACCTACCCTTACCTGACGGATCGCGTGAATACCGCATCGGCAGGTCCATGCGAAACTTACAGTCTTTCTCATGTTGATGCCGGTACCGACGAGGGAGGGAAGTGGTCAAATTACACATACAGCAGCAAAGATTCTATTCGTGGCAGTGTTCTGCTACCTGTTCAAGTCGATACGTTCGATGGCACCGTCTACATCTATAGGGGTTTGAAAACTCCACAGACAGCGGATACCTGGGCCTGCGGGGATCGATGTATATCGATGTGGGCTCACAAAACCGAATCCGTAACTGAGGGCGGCAAGGAGCCTTCGACCTTCTACCAATGTAACTTCACTGTCGATGCCGTTCAAGTCCCCCCTCAAGAGAAGTTGCAAGATGCACATCGGGTGCCCAACGATATACCTCGTCTCGCAGCTTCATCCGTCGGTCTCCAGGGTGGAAATTCTGACCCCGACAACGGATGGACCTCCTTCCAATTCTATCCCGTTTCGCAACCATCCCATGCCTTCAAATTTTCGCATTAATAGAAGGTCCAATGCTGACTCTTGGACCTAGGAACCCTTGGGATATCCATGGGAAACCAACAGACGAGGTCGGCGCAAACATGGCCGGATTTGCATTGGGATCTATTGCGACCATGGGCTCGAACAGCCCTCTCGTTTCAATCCCTGGGCACCTTCCAATACTCGGCAGCCAGCTTAAAGTTGTTTGGGGCTTTGCGGTTGGCTTACTCGTCAGTTTCGCTGCTGTTCATTCGACCTTGTCTGCTTTGGCCTTCTATGCCAGTTGGTGGAATAAAACTCAACTACCGACGTTGGGTGAGGTAAATGTGGGCTTAGTAACGGGAGAACATTCGAATTGAGCAGATAAGAACCCACGATACAGAACCTATGAAGATACGCAAAGTGCACAAATGGACTCGAAGAAGAAATACACACCAACTGAGACAGGCCCTCGGACATGTGGTTTCGCGTCTACGAAATGAGTGGATTACAGAGCCAAAAATTTACTCCAAAATACGCAAGGTGGACTTTGTCTATGGTCCGAATTACTGCAGCAATGTTGTTGCCGTTGCCAGGTTGGTACGGGGGAAGTAGGATATTAGGTGTTTCCAAACGCAGCATTCAGAAGCTCTTCTCCTATCAGTCCAAAATCTTTTCCTCGTTCTTCTTCGCATTCACGTCCGGATAATGCATCCAGCTAGCTTTGCTAGCTTTGTTTCCACCTGTCTCTGACTTAATACGTTGTGTATTGTAGGATCCCACAATGGGTTATCACTGATGAGGCCCGTTTACATGAGCGATCTTCTACATTGCAAAGCTTTTACGCTCTCATACGCTAGAAAGTTCCATATCCAAGATTCTTGCCCTCTCAGCGCAGTGACACGCAATGTTGCTTATCTCCGTGCTGTACGTTGTTTAACTCCGTACCTAGTCACATTATCTAATGCTGACTATGGGAGGGGCTACCTTACTTGCTCGACACCGCTGGCTGTTCAGCCTCGGAGGACTCGGATAGCTTAAGTCCGTAAGTAGAGGATTGGTTATAAGAAGAGTCATAGATTCCGCTGCGCAAGGATAGGTACCGCTCGCAATCCTATTCCTACGTCGTGCATCCTAAGGCATTCATTCCTTTCTACTCACGGGACCGCTCGATCCGAGTCAATTCCCCCTCATCTCTCTTCACCTCTCAATCTTGAGCCGTAAGTAGCTGCCAAAGGCCCATCTCATACGCCAGCGCTCCTTTCCTGAGACACACTCACACATAGTCCAGTAATCGCAAATGGCGATGCGTTATCAAGCCGTTGCCAAAGGGGGGCCTTTCGAGGCGGCAACTGTGCCGGTGGAGAAGCCCGCCGACGATGAAGTCCTGATCAAGGTTAAGGCAATCGCTTTGAATCCGTTAGAGTGCAAGCAATTGTGAGGGAATCCCTGGCTGCTTTACCTATGCCTCTTCAGATGATTTCCGTTAATTATGTTCAAACCAGATTTTACGGTTTCTTCGGGCCACGACCTGCTGCGTGGCCAGCTACCCTTGGGAGTGACGCAGCTGGCGTCGTCGAGGCTGTGGGCACAGCTGTGACCACTGTGAAGCCAGGAGATGAGGTGATAGCATATTGTGGAGGTGCCGGTGATCGAGGAGCAAGCTATCAGGTTGGATAATCGAACGAGTTTTGGAACTCAACTTACGCGAGGGCCTTTAGGAATATTGCGCAGTCAAGGAGACTTTGATCGCTCACAAACCCTCCGATTTGTCCCTCGAAGAGGGTGCTTCTTTACCGTAGGCCTCAAGACCTCTATTCTCCAGAGATCATCAGCTCAAATTAAACAGAATGGCGTTCCTGACCGCATCCGCCACAGTGTATGGCGCTCTTGGGATTGCTTACCCCTGGATGCCAGAAGGACGTCGAGAAGGGTATTCTCCGAAGGCAATTCTAGTATATGCCCCCATCTTTTTAGACCAGCTATAGGGCTAAGGGACGTTAGGTCCTAGGAGCGAGCTCGTCAGTGGGAGCTGCAATACTCCAATTAATCCGTCTCGCCTTGCCGCACACCACGATCATTGCGACATGCTCGCCCAAACACCATGCACACGCCAAAACACTCGGTGCAACAACAACGCTTGACTCTAGGTCTACCGATCTCGTAAAAGACATCATGCAATCATCACCTCACAGTATCGGGGTCGAAGCAATTGCCGACGCAGTCAACGGAGTGGCGCTAAACCCGTCGATTCTAGAAGCGCTGACCGGACCGAGATATTTCGCTGATGTGCTAACGGGCAAGAATTTGCAAAAAGCACCGGAGGGTGTGCAGCATATTCTCGTCGTCGCATCCACAGTCTTGGGCGCTCCCGGCGGATCGCATCTTTTCCGAGGTCTAGGAGAGCTCTTGGCTGATGGGTCTTACAAAGTACCCATTCAGGTTGAATCTGTGGGGTCGGGCTTTTCCGCTATCCTACCCGGCCTCGAGAAACTGAATGCCGGTGTATCAGGCACGAAGCTTGTTGTGTCGATATAAATTCAACAATTCAAGATTTACGCCGGTCCATCCAGGACATCAATCTGGGCTAGCACAAAGACTGCTGAAGATCTTGGTGACTTCAATGCTATAATCACAATTTGATCAGATGATAAAGCCAGAGCGTGAATGAAAATGGTGAAAGATGTGCAGCTTCTCCCAACGGTTCTGGGTTCCTTCAATGTAAGAGATACACTTAGCTGTCTGAATTTCAAATGCCCAATTTCATTTTGTGAAAATGCGCCTCACTCTCGAACACTTCGTAATATCTAAGAATTTACGAATTGTGTTATCAGAAACAAGACATAGTTGATTCACATTTGCTGTCAGTTATGAGCTCTGAAGAAAATTTAAACATCTTCGGCACTCGTCTGAATCTCTCTAAAGTTTCAATGATTGGTCCTTGCAACGTCGTTCGCTCAACTCGCAAGATGACCGTCTAAGCACACTTCCAACACCCCCAAGACATTTGCGCCGGACCTATCTTGCTAATATTTTTTAGTTTGGCGACTGTGTCCGGTTTGGAGAAGTACATCGCTGCATGCGGTTGCCTCTTCGGCTTGCCCGACATTCGAGATCCAGCAAATCCGGATGCAAACGAAGATCCCTTACTGCCATACAGCGATCCATACGACTCCCGCGTTCTCCCTAGGAAATTGACCGAAGTACGCCACGGATCTCTTCACTATTGAAAGAAAGACCCCAGTGCTGAATGTATGCGTAGTGGCTCACCGACTTTCGTGTTGTAGGACGTTGGGCGGACATGTGAGCCTTTCTCGCGACCTGCTCTGATTGTGGAGATCTGAATTCTGGCAGAGATTTCTCTCGTAAATACCTCTTCCATGCCGAGTTTCTTCATATCTCCACCTGCGATGTGGGAATATAGAGGGAACCTGGGGGAACCTTTAGTCCCGACTAAAGCAGGTAAGACAACGGAAGTAGCTGTGTATGATCGTCTAGACGAGATGCAGAGCATGCTATTCCCTGTACACAAAGCCTGTCTCGAAATCCTTTACCGATTATGTCAGACCCGTCAAACGCCTGAAGTGCCAAAAACACTTGAGGCTTTCTGCGATGTATTACAGCAGCGGCGATGCCCAAACCTAAAGGACAGGAATGAATCAGCATCAAACATTGTGGGTTAGTATTATAGCAGGTCTGGCGGCATAGAATGGCCACATGACTACTAGGGTGCGAGACAATTCTGGGCTGACGAGTGAAACACCGAGCCTGGATGGGAGTTATGTGCTGCAACCCATAACCAAGGCGCAGAAAGATGTGAACTTGGTCCTCACTAAATGTTTACTCGCCAGTTCTTATTTGCCGACCCGTCGCCCCTGAAAATCCCGGACCTGGCCACCTATCTGACTGCCGAATTCCATGCAGCGTTTCCCAAATCCATTGGACACCGCTCTTCAAGGACCGAAATCTTCGATACCATAGGCTGGCTCTTCTCAGACGAGGCCGACCTAATGCTGACTAGTGGCAATTTTATCTGTGACGATTGGGAGCAAGGCATCAAAGCATTACTTGAGAAATCAGCAATGATCGGTGCTAACGAAGGCGGATGGCCAGCAATGGGATCCACCTGTACGTGGTGCTGGCTACGAACCTCCTACTACTGCTTGCAGTAGTTAGGAGAGCTAAGAGATCCCCCCCTTAAGGAGTGCGACAGCTCCGAGACCAAAGCGTTAAGAACTAGTAGAGTTGATGACACGTGTACCGACCAGCGAAATAGGACAGTAACTAGAACATTAGGTAAATAGACGATAGACACTAGCAACGCGGCGGTAAACAGCTTACCTTCGTCCTCCTCCTCCTCCTATTCCTTCCTCGAGAATATCAGCGGCCACGGCGTTAAGGATTAACGTGACACGGTCGCAAAAAGTACGGAACGAGACCTATCTATCACCACGTGCCTACGCGCACGCATAGAAAGAGTATGGGATATATATAAGAGCTAAAATATTACGCTCGAGTAAGGGCTCCCATCTAGCTGCCTCCTAGATGCTAGTGTATAGTGTTAAGCTATGAGGGGCCTTACCCACCCTAAGAGTCAGAAGACGTCGCACTATACGGGGCCCGGTGGGACTATTAGTCTGCCTCGCCGTTCAACGAGTAGGCAATCATATAGGTACACGGCGAAACCTAGGTATATAGAAGGACCCCTATCGGTATTACCGATGCTAGACCTATAAGGATATAGGCCTATACTGGGGTACCGGCGGGATATATAGTCCGCTACGGCCAGGGAGTAGAACACACGTGTACGGTTAAGAAGACAGATACGTCGATAGGGAAAGGGTGGCATTCTACGATAGAATACGGAGAGGGAAGGGCGTGTAAGCACGAGGATAGCGATCCTTATTAAGTATATTTCTACTAGCCGCGAAGCGGCAGTTTAGACCATCATATATAGATACACAGACTAGGAACACGTGTAAGTTCCTACCGTGGTGTTAGGAGCCTAGCGGTACCACCGCAAGGCTAACAATTAGTGGAATGGTACGGATAAGAGGGAGTTTTTGACCGGTAACGGTTTTCTCCAGCGGCCAACGAGCACATCCGGTGCTCGGGGGTAGAAAACATAAGGAACACCCTCATAAGCAACGCAGTAGTAGCTTGAGTAGGCGTATAAATCAATCAAATCAACGAAGGCGGACTTACCGATCAAGACAAGAGTCTCGGCTCGGTCCCACTAGGGTTGAAGAATCGATGGAGAATATGGAAGATATTGCATGGCATCCTACTTTCGGACTAAGGAATCGATTTGGACCTGACTTCCACCTGGGCGATGATCCTGCCTACGATTGCTGGCTACACGTGGTCTTCGGAGTGCTTCATCTCATCACGCGGTATAGCAATTTGTTCATCGTCTCTGAGTATTGGCCCTCTCGTCGCCGCAAATGCCATCGCCGCAGAAAGCCATCGAAGGCTTGCTGGCCATTCAGAAGAACCACAGTACCTTGAATCCCCCCCGTCTCTGCAACGATTCATACGAGCGGGATCTACATGAGTTCTATCACGACCAAGCGAATATGAGTGGGAAAAGACTGTCTATTGCAAACGCAAATGCGAAAAAGGATGAGAAGGGAAAAAGAAAAGGAGAGAAAATACCCCTGAATGAATGTGAGATGAAAGCCGTTCTCTTTACGTCACAGTTACTACTGGTGATGACTGCAATCCATCCCTACAGTACTCCCAAATACCGACCCCATCGGACCATTCTTTATGGGATTGAAACCGAGGAACACCCCCAGCCAATCTTCCCCACCATTCCACAAGCAAAGTTCCTAACAAAGTACCAACCACGCGTCATCAAGTAGCAAACGAAATATCCGAGCTCCGTGACGCCATAGTACTGACCGTACTGCTCTGAAAACCTCTCTTCCCTAATCAATGCTCCTCTCTCTATGCAGAATCCGCCCCATCTTTGATTTCCTTGCAAGCCTCTCACAGGTCTTCGTTTGTAAGGCGCTCGTTTCAGACAATGAATGAATCCAATTTTGCATGACTGGAGAGATGGTTGAACATTTCAAAATGAAATTACGATCGTACCCGGCATTTACTCTGTCGAATCACCTCTGAGCCAGCCGATTGGCTTCAATAAAATCCATCGAACCTACCTCCCAACTAATGATTACTCAACTCCCACTCAGCTCAATCATAATGATTCCACTCACAAAATCCCAATCCAATACCAAACCCATCACAAGAAACGCAAGTCCTTTCACCCCTCAAACATCCCAGATCATAACAACCTTCCCACCTATCGTACAAAAGCTACAAACAACCACCTAAGCTACCGGACACATGAAAGCTACGCAGAAATCCCCAACCAAATTTTCAATCTCAGCCATGATGTAGCTCCCTCCAATTTCCCAATTTGGTAGTAAGTTCCTCCGAAAAAGCCCTCACGTTGTTCAAACACAGCCCAAAAGAATGACGTCGATGAGATCAAAGAGTCCGCCCTAACTACCTGCTACTGGCCTACAATCACTAACACCATTGAATTCGCATTGAATACTACCAAACCCCCAAATGAAAAGACCTACAATCAAGGCTCTTAATAAAACCAGTCTCCCAAACGGAATCGACTCCAGCTCTGATAACCCACGCCTAGCATCTTGAACTTGGCTTCATGATCCCCTTACCCAAGTACCGTACATTAAAAGATATTAGTATAATAACGAGTAAGTGATCCCGTCCATGTACCGGAGACTATCGATCAATCTGCTGGTCAAACGATTAAGGCATGATGGAAGTGCCGAAAAAGGAAGAGCAAAGGCACAGTCATCCTGACAACATGTGCATGTAAGTTCAAAAACGGCCTGATTCTGGAATAGGCCAAGATAGAACATTGGCGCTTTTCATATCGTACCGTCTGTTGCTATCGAGCATATAGGAAGTCAGCTAAAGATTTGCAGAGTGGGTAGCAAGTGGCATGCATGGTATCGCCCATCTAATCGCTCTACTCATAAATGCCATTCAAAGCTCTCCCATCTCTCTCAAGCATCATCAAATAGCACTCCCCACCATCCCCACCCCATTCCCATCCTTCCCCACCCAATCCTTCACCTCTCCCTCACAATCGCAATGATACTTCGTCCGAAACTCAAACGGCGCCAGACCCTGCAACTGCTTCAGCGCATTACTGCTAGCTTTCACTTTCGCATTTTTGCCGCTGCTCGCCTGCCCCTCGGCTACAATCTCGTCATGAATCATGAGGGCCGCGATGGAAGTGACCGGGCCACCGGGCACGATGGCTGGGACTTCGCTGGCCATGAGACGGTAGTTTGTGCAGCCGAAGGAGAGGGTCATTAGCTTGTGGAGGTAGGTCTAGATATGCGTCAGCCAGGACAGCTGGTTGTAGTGAGAGTCTATGGCCTTACCGTTGGGTGATTATTGGCAAAGGTGTCGTAGATGGTCATGTCTTCAAAGAACCACCGGACGTGCTCGTCAAAGAAGCGTTCGACTTCCTTGAAGTTGAACTCCGAATCTACGAATATGGCGCCAATGTAGGCCTCAACAATGTCCGAAAGCGCCTATTGGATCTTATTAGTATCTCCCGCGCACCTTTCATCCATGCTGGAAAGTACCTTGGGAGGTTGCTTGGTATTTGTCCAATAATCGCGAGCCCCTTTAGCCTCTCTCTCTGCTTCTTCGACTTCTCCAACATATTCTCGATTCTGATGTTCAACGACGGCGCCATTGGATCGCAAGTGCTTGTGGAAGCCGAGCTTGACCGACAATGCCGCCAGAAATTTGTTTGACACCATCGCCATCTACGCGTACTTGAGTGAGTATTCACACTCTAACAGACAACCATGAGACCTACCTTGTGCTCTGTCAGCCACTGCGGATCCTTGTCTGGATGACGATGAAACAGGAAGTTGATAGATGTCATATCGAGCAATGCGTCCCCTAGGAATTCGAGCCTCTGATAACAAGGTATTTTCTCAGTGGCGAAAGTATACGAAGGATGTATGAAGGCCGAACGAAGGAGTCTTGGGTACTCGAAATGATATTTGTGCACCTTTTCAATCTGCCTGGCAAGATCGATTTGTGATGCAGTAGCCTGGGCCAACTGGTACTTTGGCTTCTTGTAGAGCGGATAATACTCTGCCCAGGTGGAAACCTTGTGATCGTCATTCGACACCAGAGCTGTAACCGCTTTGACAGCCATATCCATATTGCCAGTATCCGTATAAGATAGGAGCGCGGCTCCTATCATGGCCTCACAGACGTCTGCTATTGATTTGTCGCCGAGATGATGCTTTTGTACTTCATACCCGGTTTTTGTATGGCCCTTGCCTTCAAGAAGCTTGATTCCTTGAGGGTACCAATTTCGCCTACCACGATTAGCATCACGGAAATCGCTCCGTCGAGAAAGTAGTCTGACCTTGAAAATGCCGTACTACGAACGAATTCATAGAGCTTGGCCTTTAGAGCAGTCCCGAGTAGGTTGCTGTTGCAAATCATCAACATTCGCCTAACATGATACTCGAACTCATTATCATCAGGGCTAGTGGAATAGAGCGTAATAGAAGTTCCCATCTTCAGGAAGCAATCGCCTATGAATTCCAGCCTCTCGTAGTTTTTCCCCATACCCCGCTGGACATGGATTTGCTCGGCTCTGTGTTCTTCTGTATTGTCGGAATCTTTGGTAAGAGCTTCGAGCGCCAATTCAGGCTTCACACTGAGCCCGAAATGGGTGAAAGCTTCTACAGCGATGAGATACGAGTCGAGGCGATGAATGATAGCCGAGAACAAATATCCCATCGATACTAAACCAACCGGTAGCTATCCTAGTGTTAGCACAACGGCGCTGTAGGATCAGTAGACACTTACAGCAGAGACTTTTAATGGTTCCGGGCAGAGATAACTCCTAGTGTTGACTGTCTTTTCCTTCTCCGTATGCTCATCTAGTAGATTGAGTCGATGGAGGACTCTCTCGGCTCTGATCACTGGCTGGTCTTCACGCCACGTCGCTCTGGCCCTCGATTTGGAAAACAAGCTGACTGTGTAGTCAAGTATGCTGTTCATGTACTTGTGGGAAGCAGCATCTTGAGGGACGGGATCTCTGGGCTTCAATCCAGGCTCTATCGCTGTTGAAAAGAACCTTCTACCCCCATCCCAGCGATCAATAAGATAGCGGTTGATAAGTTGATGGTGTGGCGTATCAATAGACCAGGGGATATCCGGGTTGTCGCGAATGTAGGTGACCATGTCCCAGTCTATCAGATCCGCAGGCATCGGCTGACTTGAGCGGCTTCTCCAGTCCCTAATGACTGGTGCAAGCCAGTATGTCATCTCTGGCTCGTTTGTCTCAAAAGTTTTGTTGTAAATGTCTCTGTAGATGCGGAGAGTGAACTCTGTAAGGCCACCTAATTCCATTGGGTTTACCACGAAACTTGTGGGGTTGGAATTACACAAGACTCTAGAAGTCTTCCCAATCTTGACGTGCAAAATGAAAGCAGGAAACTCTGGTAGCGGGGTTCGGGTCAACAATGCCAAAGGCTGACAATCTCTTCCAAGATTTTCCGGGCTTTCCAGCTCAACAATCGTGATATGGAGCCGCTTCGGACGGGAGCCACGGGTTTGCTCCCACAGACTTGGTTTCGTCTTCATTGTGTAAGCGTTCGTTTTCTTCGAGTTCAATGCCAAATGGGCATTTCTCATTTGAGGCAGATATTTGTGATAGGTTGGGATGAGATTACTATCAAGGTAGTTCTTTTGACGGAGCAGAACGCATGCTTCGAACGCAGCTGATCGTTTAGCCAGTGACTTTTGTGAGCAGGGTTTCCCTATAGCGGAATGCAAAGGCGAGTTTTCCGGTAAAATGACTTCGCAGATGAATTTCTTGTTCTCAACAGATAGAGAATAAGTGGCCTGTTGAGTGGTTTCATTGTTGTGGGGCTATTCTCGTCAGTCAAAGGTCTGCATTCATTTGGTCTGTAATGACTTACCAAACATCCCACAAAATGGGCAAGGACGACTAAGCTGGAAGCGTAGGTCAAGGTGGCACCAGTGCCGGGTTCTACGTACTTCCTGTTGAGTCTCTCCTTCAGTAGAGTAGAGTCCAGATCGTAATCCTCGCCCTGTAACAAACGATCCTTTGGGAGCGCTTCGCAGAACTGGCGCATGACCTGCTCTCCGAGCCGGACATCTTCAACCGCCTGAAAATGCGTCCTATTCCCTTCTTCCACCATGTGTATGTATTTTGAATTCTCGTGACGAGCACGTCCTCGACTCTGGATGTATTGAATTAATGTCTCGTAAAGGTCGAATCGGATTACCAAATTGCAATCCGGAATGTCCAAGCCTTCTTCCGCAATGGAGGTTGCAATGATGCAATTCAGATCTCCCTTCTTGAATGCAAGAAGAGTCAGAATTTGCTGCCTAAAGCTGAATTTGACATCGCCTATCTCACCCGGCCTACTTCCAATCAGTAATTCTAGTCGCATATGCGGAGAGCCTATCTGTCTGAAGACTTGTCCCAGGAGGCGTGCAGTGTATCTACGCTTGACAAAAATAATACACTTGGCATCGGTAGGTCTTTCGAAAATGAGGCCCAAATAGCGATGAAGTAGCAAGACTTTTGAGCTGAGACTGTTCCCTTCGAAGACTGGCGGGATGAAGTTCCATTGACCCACAGCATCCTTGAATTCCCTTAAACGTCCAAGCTCTTTGTCCAGCATCTCCATGGGTCGATGCTCTTGGTCACGAAGGAAAAGTCGTTCCATCTTTCGCTCGGCTTTGCGCGTAGACTCCTCTTCCTCTAGGGCAAAGCGCCATAACGAGTCAGCGCACCATTCGCCCAGCTGCGAAGTAGCCTCCCGAGCGTTCTTGAAATTCTTTGACAGTACCTCAAGATCGCCAAACTTAGCCTTGAGCTTTGAACAAAGTGGCGTTTCGTAGGGATATTGCAGACGCTTGTAGACAGCTATGCTTTCATTAGGCCGACTTATGGAGTTTCGCAGAAGTGACAGATCGGATGCAGTTGCAATTTGACAATGTAGCATAGCTTCAAGCTCCCTATAATTGTGTGAGAGTATGCATTGAAGGATATGAGGCGAGCACAGATACTCACTTTGCAGCTTTGATGACATCCACCCTTGCATCGACAGGTGATGCTGTCATGCCAAAGATCTTTGGAAGCTTCGCCGGGTCATTGAGTGGCATGTAGTGATCTTTGATGATTCTGTCACCGGTCAATAGTGCGAATGTTACCGTTCAAATCAATGATGCTTACCTAGCGTACGGGTGGTTCCTTTTAGTATGGTGTGCCTCGTCGAAGATGAGGAGATTTATCTCTTCAATCGAGATGAAAGAATGCATCAGACATTGACAGAGTATTTCGGCCGTGCATACAATGATCATGTTTTCTGCGAAGATTTTCCTCCAAGTTTCCTTGGCCCAAAGATCACACCCCATTTCTCCACAGAAGCGCTCGACCTTTTGATCGAGATTGCGCTCGAGTACGGTGAATTGTTGGAACACGAGGGTCACGCAGTCAACCTAGAAGACAATGAGTTCTAGTGTAGTGAAAGCGTTGTGGGGTAGAGCTTAAGAGGAAGAAGGAGATACGAGGCTTTTTGCCCACTGCTCTGTCTTCGAGTTCCTGGTCGATGACATGTTTCAAAAGCAGGACTGCTATGAGTGTCTTTCCAGAGCCTAGATTCTCTTAACGACTTCAAGCAACAACGGCTTTGATGACACTCACCGGTGTCAAGCACGGCAATAATATTCTGGTTCTTAGCTCTTTCGAACAGTTCAAGCTGATACTCTCTTGGGGTGGTGATAATAACATTGGACTCTTGCTTTGCCATAAGATTGCGAATAGAAAGCGTCTCGTCTTTAGCATTCTCGACGATTGCTTGGACTTCATCTTTAGTAATCTTCTCCGCTCGTTGAGACAACCAAGCCGAGAATTTGGCGTTCTGCACACGGCGCCTCTCCGAATCCTTGGGCGCTTTGGCAGCAGTGTCCTGCTCGTCTTCTGACTCTGACTCGGCAGCAATGTGCTCGGCGTCACCTGAGGGTTTTACCGACACCTGGGCCATACTGTCATTGAGAGAAGGGGCACTCTTTGCCGGAGATGGAAGAGGTAGTGGCATGATGGCAAGCGTCTAAGCAGAGGAGCTCACTAGAAAATGATGAGAAGACATGTGCTATCAGGTAGGTAGCTGGAAGAACATTTCGGACTGGACAATCATTAGGAGATGTGAGAGACTGGATTCGAAAGTAGCATGTCAACAGTGGTCTCATGCAAAAGCTTGAAAAGGAGAAGGAGGCAGATCAGAAAGGTGGTGAGCCGAAGTGATCACATCCAGCGGGGCAATCAAGATGTGGAGGAGATTGACAGGGCTTCAACTTATGTTGAACGGCAAAACACAACACATAACGTTGCGCATTTGGATTCCTGATTCCTATTTGGGTCATTTCGATACCGGGAGGCTGTCAGTTCAGTCTAAGTCTAGGAGCTCGCATGTTGGAGGAAGGAGTATTGGAAGCAGAAGAAATTGTTTGTTTGCTTCCCCTTGCGGCAAGCTTCCATCGCCCCGCTTTTTCGACAACTGACACTTCTCTCCAACCGTTTGATACAAAACAAAAGCCTCTCTTGACATCCGCATACAAATCCCGTCAGCTATGGAGCCCGACTCAAACATCCGTACTCTCTTCACCACCGCCAAAACCCAGCGCCAAGAACTGGATTCCTCGCCCGACCCCACCAGCGCCCTCTACCAAGAGAATCTCCAATCCGCCATCACAGCACTTGAGACATGTCGAAAGATCGCAGACCGCATTTCGCTCTTCAGCCCAAACGAAACACAAGAAGACATAGCCTCTGGGGACTTACAGTAGCTGCCACGCTCAAGCTTGCGCGCTTGACACAGCATAGCTGACAGTCCCCAGGTTCCTCCTCATCGACTACTACCTGGCGGATCTGAGACTGAAAGATAGTGTATCAAATCGGAAGATGGTGCTGCGGAAAGCTCAGGAGGCGTACGAACGATATTTGAGTCTGTTAGATACATATGATATACTTTCGAAGAACGACCGGAAGCTATACGAAAGATATATTGAGAATAGAGACGAGTTCTCGTTGATATCGTCCAATGATCCTGGAGCACGGCGGGACACCAAGATCGCCCGTTTCAAGCAGGAGAATGGATTAAAGCTTAAGTTGCAGGTATACTTATCTTTCGCTCTCGCGAGACGCCCTCCTAACAGCAATTCAGTTCCTCTCCAAAGTCCCGTTAGCACTCCAAGGCGACGATGTCGCTCTTCGAGAAATCTTCCTCGGCGAAATCCAGCTCTGTGTCCACCACTCCTTCCACGCCCTCGACCAAACAGCCCAAGAGCTCAAAATCCTCGCCCTCATGCCCCCAACACCCCCAGCCGATCCCCGAGAACGAGAGGCTGACTACCGGGAGCGCAATGGCTTGAGAGGGGAGGATTATTCAGACCGGTTAGACCCCTCACTCTCACAGCTACTGAACAGGGGAAAGGCGGGTCCAATACTTAGCAAAGAAGGCAAACCCCTCAAGCCCTTTACCCTTCTCGATAGCCGGCAGAGATTAAGGGATGGTGTTTTCAGGCCGGATCATAGCTTGCCTACTATGACGATTGATGAATATTTGGCAGAAGAGAAGAGGAGAGGAGGCATGGTGGATGGTGGAGGAGAGGCGTCGGGTAGGCCTACGGAGCCTGACGAGGATGATCTTGCTATGGCAGACGCAGAGACGATGAAGGCGAGAGAATGGGATGAGTTCACGGAGTCAAATCCGAAGGGAAGCGGTAACACACTAAACCGTGGATAGCATATGCCACATTGTTGAATACGCGCAGTCGCTCCTCTAAATCACGTCTAAATGCAATCCGCTCCGTATCTCATATCTCATATCATACACATCACCCCATAAATCCAACCCCATCACCAATCCCTCCCCAACCTCTCCTGCTCATCCTCCACCAACTCATAAGCCGGCCTATACGAAACCCTCCCCCCCTCCTCCACCACCCTAAGCGCCGGATTCGGCTGCGTATCATTCGTCCCCCCCAAACTCGTATACCCCTCATCATACAACCCACAATACTCGACCCCCAAGTACCTCAAAAACGCCCACACCTCCGCATACCTCCACTCCAACACCGGATGCACCCGCATAAAATCCGGCCACCCCCGATCCGTCACATCATACGCGCTCAGCTTCCCCCCGTGCGGATCGGTCCGCCTCGTTCCCACGAATATCGCCTTGATGGGTGCGCCGGCGGGGGAGGAGAGGTAGGAGCGGAAGGCGGTGGACATGGAGGGGGAGGAGTAGCGGGAGAGGGAGAGGTGGTATTTTGTGGAGGAGGCGGCGACGAAGGTGTCGATTGAGGGGAAGGGGTGGGGGGGTGGGATTAGGATTGCGGGGAGGGAGGGGGGAAGGTGCGGGTGGCGGGAGAGGGAGGCGAGGTAGAGGATTAGGAGGACGAGGCAGTCTTTGCCGCCGTTGTAGGAGAGGGAGAGGGCGGAGAGGCTGCCGTTTGTGAGTTTGCTGCGGAGCGGGGGGAGGCTGGAGGGGGGAGGTGGGGACGTACGGGTATTTTGTGAGGGCGTCGGAGATTATGGTGATGGTGTGCCAGCATTGGCCTTGGACATTTTTCAATGTCTCGTTCGGGGCTTCGGACTCGAGGAACTTGAAGACCTTGTCGTGGAGTTCCTCGCATAGGGTGCGGAGGGGGGAGGGGGCGCCATTGTCTGTCGGTTGGAAGTGGTCTTTGTCTTGAGTGGCAGCATTCGCCTCAGTCTCTGTCATCTCGAGACTGACTTGGAGATATCGCGTCCATTGATATGAAGGGACGGGAGTGAGCTGGTGCTGTACAGCCGGTAGCTCATCCCGATCCTGCAACTTATGGACGACGTCGGAGATATTCCAAGGCAGTTGGTTGCCGGGATTTACCCGAGCCCCTTTTATATTGGAACCAGTCCATCGAATAATAGACCTAAAAGCTCAGCATCCTCTTCATCCTTATGTTTAAATATCGACTTATTATTAATGACGATGAAGTGCCAATGTCAATCCGATAGCTAATAGTAAGTTACTTTGCAGCAGATTTGAAATTGTTTATCTCTTGACTTTCATATTTCTCAATCAAGCCATCAACCTAGTAGACCAGATGCCATAGCCTCCAAGTTCTCCAGCGTCTCAGGCTCACCCACCGGCGCTTCAGTCCTTCGCTTCCGTTTGAACTTCCTTTCATCACCCGAATCATCCTCGAACCATTTCTTTGGCCTCTTCTTAACAGGCTCAGGCCTCGACTCCTCTTCACTATGCTGAGAAATTGCAGCGTCGTCAGATTCCCCAACGTCCACCTCGCCCTCCTCGCCTTCAAAAGGCACCAAGAAAACCTGCCTTTCCTCCGTATCGTCTTCTTCATTCTCAGCCGCCTCTCTCGCCTTCCTCTTTTCCCTCTTCTCTTTCTTCTTCGCTTTCACAGCCAGCTTATCTGCCAGATCAACTGCTTGCAATCTCTCTTGCTCTGCTTGCAGGAACTTAGTTTTCTGTGCATCTGCTGGGCCGCGCTGCTTGAATTGCTGTTCGTCTTCAAGTTCGTAGATCTGGTGGGATTGACCATCTTCGTCAAAAACGAGTTTCTGTCCCTTTTCCTTGAATTTGAGTAGTTTCTTCTTTGATTTGAGCAGCTTTTCTCTGCGTTTTGAATCAACATTTATAGGCATCTTGCCGTCTTTCCCTAACTTCGGCTTGCTTAGGCGGGTAGACTGTTCCGCGTCACTACCTTCGCTCGATGGAACACTGAAGCGTCGCTTTACGCTCAGAAATTCGTCGTCGTCGTCTTCAGCATTCCGGGTTTTCTTGTCATTGTCTCTGTCATCGTCGTGTACTAGTTTAGAATAGTGATCAGTAAAGATATCCTGGTTTGTTCTCTCAAACATTCGGTCGTATTTGGTCTTAATAACTATTTTCTTCTTCGCCTTATCTATGTCTGAGCCACTGCCGTCTTCTGATGGCGATACTCCGCGCCGTGGCGCGTTTTTCAAGATTTTAGCATTGTCACCCTTCAAGAACTTGATCTTCGGAGCGCCAGGAAGTCCAAGGCTTGCAGAATAATCTTCCAAGGGCAAGTCGTTCAATTTGAACACCTCTTTGTCCTTTTGTATATGGATAGACCGCACGTATGATATAAATGCTTTCTGGCCCAAATATTTCAGCTCCGGATCCTTGAAGCACATGTTCTGTAGCTGGTTCTTAATACTCTGCTGCTTTTTTTGCCGTACGTTGATTTTCTCCACCAAAACCTTCTTCTGCTCTAGCCTTTTCAGCATTCCCTCTTCCTCGCTTGGCTCGAGGAAAATGACTGCTCTGCCATTCCGCTCATATCGAGCTGTCCTTCCCACGCGATGAATGTAAGTATCAGCGTCCTCAGGACAATCTACTTGGATCACCCAATCGACAGCAGGAAAGTCAAGCCCACGTGCGACCACATCAGTCGCAAAAAGACATGAATTCTTTGTAGCCGAGAACTTCTCCGTGATGTTTAATCTGGCTGTCTGCTTCTGTCTTCCGTGTAGGTGTATCAGCGGAATACCAGGTTGCATGTGTCGGAAAGCCTCATACACGAAGCGCACTTGTTTTCCAGATGAGAGAAATACGAGAATTTTGGATTTGAGATTAGATCTCAAGAAACTCCATAGAGTATCTAGCTTGTCAGGTAACGGCGTGACGACATAATTCTGCTGCAATGTTGAAGGCGTAGCACTGCTGGCCGCTTCATGGACGGACACATATTCGGGATCTCTTAGGCTCAATCTTGCCAGGTCCGACACTCTCTTCGTTTGCGTTGCGCTGAAGAGTAGCGTCTGCCTCTCCTTTGGCAGATGCTCTACAATAGCATCCACAGTACTCTGAAAGCCCATATCCATAATTCTATCTGCCTCGTCCAGTACGAGCATTTGCAGATTGTCTATCTCAAACGCCGCAGTCTGATCCATGTGCTGCAGCATACGTCCAGGCGTACATACAAGTATATTCATTCGTCCTAGCCTTTCTCGCTCTTCTTGTAGACTCTTGCCTCCAATAACTAGGCCCGCTGAGAAAGTGTGATAGCGTCCGATCTTCCGTAGAACCTCGAAAATCTGGATCGCCAATTCTCTCGTAGGCGATAATATCAGAGCACCCAGACCATCTAGTTCTGTCCATCTTCTTCTGTATAGATTTTCTAGCACTGGTATTAAGAAGGCTAGAGTCTTCCCACTACCAGTCTTTGCAGCGCCTAGGATATCTGATCCCTTCAGCGCATATGGCACAGCTTTTTTCTGGATATCAGTCAAGGTCTTGAAGTGCGAAGCTTCGAGTCCAGAAGCTGTTGGTCGGGATAGTGGTAGGCTTGCGAACGTGTCGTATGCGCTCTCTTTGACATTGATTTCTTCGACTTGCCGATTCAAAGCATCTAGATCTTCCTCCTCACGCTTTCTTTTCAGCTCTCGAGGCCTGGAGTGCGAGGCTGAGGGAGCCTTGCCCTTTTTTGGCACGGGCGCCATGGTCAATCGTTCATTTGAAAAGACATGTAGGACCAGCCGAGGCTGCGAATATCTTCACTTTTATTTTGACGCTAAGATAAGATAAGCTATTGACTTCTCGTCACTCGTCGGTTTCAATGACCGTTCGTCTGACTCCAGAGCTGCTCCTTACCTATGGCGATCAAAGAGGAGCTCAAGGAAGAGGTGAAGGAAGAAGGTGGAGGTCAAGATGAGCTTGACGCCCTCGATACTTTGGAGAAGGAAGCGAAAGAATACAACAAGGTTCGCCCATCCATTCAACTTGACCAGATCACGGTACTAAATCTACTCCTGACTAGGATGCCGAAATCGATCGTATCATTCAAGCTTTTAAATTAGATGCGTCCGTACTGCATACCCGCCTTTGATTTCTACGTTTCTAACATTCAATCGCTAGCTACGCCGTCCTCGACCTCCAACCCGGTGTCCCCGAGTCCGAGATCAAAATCTGCTACCGCAAAAAATCCCTTCTAATTCATCCCGACAAAACGACCAACCCCCGCGCTCCTGATGCCTTCGACCGCCTCAAAAAAGCCCAAACAACCCTCATGGACGAAAAAGCGCGACAACACCTCGACGAATGCATCGCCGACGCCCGCATGCTGCTCATGCGCGAACGTAAACTCACCATCGACAGCCCCGAAGTCAAGAGTCCAGACGCTGAATTCAAAACCGCGTGGAGAAAAAAGACGGTGGAGGTGCTAGTAGATAACGAGGCGCGGAGACGGAAGCAGGTGAAGGCGCAGATGCAGGAGGAGGGGCGGGAGCTGAAGAGAGTAGATGAGGAGATTGAAAGTAGGAAGAGGAGAAGGGATCACGAGGTTGCGTGGGAGCAGACGAGAGAGGGCCGCATTGGCAGTTGGCGGGACTTCCAGCAGGGGGCGAAGACGGGGAAGGAGGGGGAGGGGAAGAAGAAAAAGAAGTTGAAGGTGCTTGGGTAGAGGGAGTGATGGGCTCTGGAGCGTTCGAACGCTTCTGGCCAAGGCGGTCTGGCAAGGCATTTTCAGGCGTTGGGAGCGGGGGACGTTTCAACGGATGTTGGTTTGACGGGATACGAGTTCCGTTTTTCTGCTTCGGGCTGCTTGCATTCGCTCCATACTAGAATGAGCTTACGAGACCAAAGTAAGTTCAGCATAGCCCCCGACCTTTGGCCCGTGTGCTGCTTATTTTGTCCTAGTTGGTGTAGCTGAAACAATGCAAGTCAGAAGCTCGGTCAGACTAAGTTATGATGAAAGGGTTGTCATGTCTTCTAAGCCCCCTACAAATAACTAACCCCAGCTCCCCCCGTGTTGCTTTTCTTCAGTATTATGGGCAATGGATCTATAATACACGATTCTCTCAAAAGCCAAGCTACTGATTTCACTCTGCTTTGGCGCTCTTGATTGAGCTAGAAAGAACGTCTGTCTTTCCTTACACCAAGCGGATTCCTCCGCGATTCCAACGGTAGCCATCTCAATTTTCCGGGACGGATCCCTGTGATACGATCTCTGACATATCATGTCGAGGCAGGATATCAGGACTTCATCTTGCGCTCAATCAGTGGGTATGGAGAACGACTTGCGCGAACAATAATCACATATGCTCAAACATTAATGGTCAACACATAGCCAATTCAGCGCAAGAGTCCCTCGATATCGACCCTCCTTCGCTTCTTCCTTTTGGTGCTGTTCACACTGGGGCTACTTCTCCCTGGACTCGGTGTGTCGGCCTGTTGTCGTCTCCTTGAGTCTCCTTTATGCCCCGACGGATCGCTCGTTGGAGCTGTCCGGATCGGCGGCAGTTGAAGGTGTCTCAAATTGTCTCGACTAAGCCCCTGGTGCTGATGACTGGGGGAGCTGCGAGGAATGTCCGAACTACCACTAGACCCCGAGTCTGTGCGTGAGGCAGTATATGGTAGAGAGGGGTGCCTAGGTGGTGAGTTGTGCTTGTATTGTGCAAGACTGTGAGCTGGCTGCATTTGCATCATCTGTTCCTCATACGAAGTTGTCGAGGAGATAAGGTAAGGAAGCGCACCGTCCGAAGGCTTGTTACGATTGTGTTGATGGTGAGCGAGGTGAGTCATGTGAGCTTGCTGACCTGACGATTGAGCGCCGCGACCCGACGAGGGTAAGATGTTTTGAGCTCGGGTGTACGAGTGCAGAGGAGGTGATTGGACTGAGTGTAGAGCGCTGGTGCTCTGTACTAAGGTCAAAACAACAAAGTGAGCGCCCTCCTTCGCAAGTGAGATGGAGATGGGGAAGCCGCGGGTCTGTTCTCGGGGCAGACGAAACGTCCAGTACTCGGATCGAGTACGAAAGCCGGCTGTAGCGTGCGCTATGTCGAGATTTTCTATAGCCGGCATGGTTGCGTGGGCGCTTTGACCACCTCTCATGTGAGCCGCCTCACGAAGCTCGGCTCGCATCACCGACTGCAGCCTCTGGATTTTTTCCCTTTCCGCAGGAACAACCAGGTCGAGCAGTGTTTGCGCTCTAGCCGTGAAAGACAAGGACAGTGCGTTGCTGAAGGCGCGGTTGTGCTGAGCAACAACGAAATCTGGGGTCAGCAGTACTGTTGGGATACCGTCGTTCAAGAGGGTGTTGGCAGGAGGTGAAGGATAGAACGCCGATCCTTGCATGTAGCCCGATTGCGAAAAAGCAGGATCTGAAGTTCTTGGTCGTTGATCGTGATATGGGGTTTCCGGTTGTGAGCGCAGCTCGCGATATGTCTTCGACCTTCTGCGGCCAGCTTGGTCTGCTGATAGTACTCCGTTGGGATTGGAATATAACTCCCCATGAGGATATTCGCTCCCAAACGCTACCTCGCGGAGATTGTCTTCTTCACGGAGGCGGGGTCTGCCTCGTTTTTTGTGCTGGACGTCAATGCAACTAGCCTGAGAAAATGTAAGAGTTTTTCTCGCTTCATAGAATACTCCATCTTCTGCTCACCTCTTTTCCTGTCTGTACACATCTATTACACGGGCGCTTTGTTTCACACGCCAGATGCTTCTTTTTGCAGTTGACACACGCGGATGGAACGTGGGCCTTCGCTCTGCGAGCAATGCCGGGAGGCCCAGCAACCAATTGTCCTTCAGGCGAGTCTTGTGCGTTTGAGGAAAGCTCATCGTTAGACTCGCCAGGCCTTGCATGGGTAGAGTGAACCGAAGTACCTGATGTTTCGGCATCGGTACTACTTGGAGTGCTCAAAGCCCCTCGTACGTCTTTGCCCAATTTCTTATTGGCATGAAAAACTCGACCATCAAGAGGGCTAAGCTTCCCCGATGTCGATGGACGAGAGGATGTGGACAGCCGAGACGGAGGTGTATGTGAGTAATCTCGATGTCCATTAGAGCGAGGAACATCAAATTTTGATCGATCCAAGGAAGCCGACATCGGTGGCGAGATGTAGTTGCTTCCAGGAAATGAGTCTCGTCCTTGGCCGAGGGGTGGAAGATGAATTGATAATGCTTGACAGTTCAGCATATCCCTTGAAGACTGGGCAAGTACCGGCTGGCCGTGATTCCTTGAGTTGTACAGAGATTGCATGATCTTGACTTGAACGAAGTGAAGGTGCTTTGGTAACGGGATTCGTTCGATTTGGCCAATACAGCTTGGTCCGCAAGAGAAGAAATCGTCTGAAACCTAACCGCCGGATCTTAAGATAATAGTAGCACGTTCTGGGCTAGTCTCCAGATTCAAATCTCCTAGTGCACGTGAAGCACAGGCGATATCGCGTTTGCAGAGTTTTGAAATGTCGTTGGAGAAGCAAATGAATCGAAGCTTTACAGAGAAGATATTGCGGTCGAGTTGAGAGGCTCCTTTAGGCAAGCTACTGGTACGATCTTTTATGATATAAATTATATCCTGGCAAAAAGGAATCAACCCCCTACGCTCGGCTATTTTCTCGAAGAAATTGTAACCAACAAGATTGTCAAAGCACAGTCATGTCAGCGAACAGTGGACCGTACTCGAATCAATCATTGAGCCGTATGGAGATACGAGGCTCCAAGGTCGCAAGGGTAGAAGCTCTCTTCAGTGACGCGCATCAAGCATTTCCAATTATACAGTCCGGAGAATTTTGAAGCTTTAGCGCAGAGCACAAATTATCCACGCGCTGCATAGTAGGAGATTCGCCGTAGGGGTTGGGTAGTATTGTAAGTCACTCATTCGACAAAGCACAATAGCGAAGGCATGATGAAAAGCTGTGAGAGGTTTCAGAAAGAATATCCGACATGCTCTTCGGAGAAAACATGGCGGCAAGATGGGTATGCTCGAGCATTTCTGGGTTTGTGGGCATGACTTGCAGAAAATGACAGGAGCCTTAGCTGGGGGTAGTTGAGGCCATATCCCTGACAAGCTTTTCTTCTGCCAGACGAATGTTGTTTCAACGAATGACGAGACAACAAACCGTTGGATCCCTTAAGCTTTGTGCAAATACCATAACGCAGCGCGGCAGCCGCAACCTTTTGACGGTCGCCGGTCCATGGAGATGGTCTGACTACCTAAAGTAGCCTCACATCGAGAAATTTAATCGTGGATCTTCAGATGGGCCAACTGACCAGGCTAACCTCTAGCATGGCCGTTGGGCACAACGGGACATTTGACCAAGCGCACGAGTGTTCTCGGATGAACCAGGCGACGACTATCGCGACAACCCAATTCCAACGACTATTGTTCCTCGCCTCCACACCTTTTTTTTGAAGGTGAAATGTGTCAATCTCTATTCATAGGCAGCAAGGATTGTGACCAGCACAATCATCCTGGAACCTGCGTCGAAACCAGCGAAACTCGAGCTGCTTCAGAGGAGGTGATCCATTGAAGCCGTCGATGTATCGCGCCTGGGTGAGCTTCCTATAAGCGCGCTAGAAAAGGCAAAGTCTGAAACAGTGTTTGCCGCGTGTATCTCCTTTGGTGCGCATCTGTATCCAAATTTTACCCGATCCACACCTTTGATCTGACGATGCGGGCCAGACACGGCAGGCGGCCCTTGCTCAACAATTGTCTGAAATCTCACTGGACCTACAGACGACCGCCGAAAACAGCGTACCAAGATGGGTTTTAATCGCGATGTGAGATCAAGGCTGCTGCGGCTGAACCTGCAACACGTGACACCATGCTCTCGGAACAGACCGTGATCCATCAGCCGCGTTCTCGGAGGACAATCCAAGAGATGGCCCGAAGCTCTGATCGCCCTGCGCTGTAAGGTAGTCTGTCATGAAGCCGCAGGATTGCCGGTCACTGTGGGGACCCCGGACCATGTTTAAATGGGTAACACCGATAGCTCCAAGAACTACGCATTCAAGACTTGAAACATGTGCTAATTCGAAGATATTGACCGAATTCAGTACATCTGGCTTCCTGATCGAAATTGATTCATTTAAGCAGCCAATTCATTTCCAAGATAACCGTGGTTTCCCGTGACGGCCTATTGACAATCGCTCGAAGCAAGTATAACGCACGACTGCACGGACAGACATGCGTCCCTGAAATTGCTCAACGCTTCAGATTGCGAACGGACTAATTGAACTCAACCATGTTACTGAGCATGGTAAGCGAATAGCATATCGCAGGGTATCGGTGAATAGACGAGCCACCGAGGGCCGGTAGAGGCCGTGGTCGCATGCCGCACATGCTCTCAAGCTAGGAAATATAATTATTTCGGATCAGGGTACCTGGAGATCAACCAGATCTGGGGACACTTTGGGTTGGCTCGTTTCATCGTTGCTACGCTCCAGTCGCCGTTCAAAATCAACTGCTGATGACCTAGGCACGATAGGCTATGAATAATCCCTCTCATTTATAGGGATCAATGGAAGCGCTGATGATTGCCGCAATCTCAATGTCTTGGCGACCTGAAGTTTACTCTTCGGTGTCACTGTGTCGATTCGTTGTATATCTGTTGGTAGCGGATATTGATCCCTAAGTACGCTCCTATCCAGCTTAAGAGGAATTCGGAGACTAAATGGAACGCGCGATGTATAAGTGAGAGTATTTTCCAAGTAGTACGCTTAGAGTGTACCGCAAGTGAAGTCTTGGATTTCCTTGATGATGTGTCACAATTCCTCACCAAGAGCCTTAATCGAGATCTCTCAAGAATCCGTAAAAACATCATCGATGGTCGGAGGTGGTAGATTTGCTGGATGTCTTCAAGCTCATCAACAAAACACCAAATCGCAGGCCTCTTGACCTCAAGCATAGTCTACAAGGCCGAGCATAGCTTCTTGCACCTTCTCCCTAGTATCCCCAACTTTTGTAGCAACTCCAAATATTCCATTGCCAAATTCCCTAAGTACCGCGGCTAATTCTCTGACTTGATCCTCGGCGGTCTTCTGTCCTCCGTCATGAGTTCGAGTAAACATCAACTGTTGCATTTGCTGAATGGTATTCGACTCAACTCCTTTCAAATAGCCTTCTACGTCTTCGATATTACGATGGTAGGTATCTAGGGTCTTCGACATCTCTTTGGCCTGTTTCATGAAGTAGTCCACGATATTAGCTGGGCTTTCTTCTGCGCCAGCATTGGGTAATAAGAGGCCTCGAGGCTGTGACGAGGCAGCTGAGCTTCGTAAAGCGCTATGATGAAATTGTTGAGGAAGAGTCAGGTTCTGAATGACCTTAAAGCTTAACTTTGAATTGTCAAAATCCATCTTTACTAAGCTCTTCGCAAACGCGATAGATTCCGCATCATTCTCAAGAGCTTGTTGCATCGTTTCAAGAGTAGTCGCACAGTAACCAATGTCTGAGGGGATTTGCAAGGACATTTTCTCGATTCCCTCGTTCGCTGCAGAGCAGTCTTCCTGCGTTCGGATCTGACGTAAGATAAAATTGTCGACATATTCTATACCTTTCTGAAGATCATCATGCAGATCATTGAAGCGTGTTGTAGGTTTGAGCTCGTTAAGGCCAATGACAACTCCGGGCACCGTCTGCTGCTTTTGATATTGACCTATCTGACTAGAGAAGAGAGATTTTGGGGCCGGCTGGGTCGTGTTCTGGGCTGGAGTTTGTGCGTTTCCACTTGATTGATGTTAATAACAGTGTGCTGACCATTCTGTTTACAGATCATAAAAGTCCTGTGGTGATACGCACAATGCTGAGGTAGTCTTATTTTGGGTATTGAGACCGCCGAATAGACTACTCTGTGGTTGCTGAGTTTGATTTTGCGTCTGACCCATTGAGCCGAACAAGCCTCCAGCCTGTTGAGGCTGCGACTGTGATGCGCTACCAAATAAGCCACCGCTTGAACCTTGTTGCTGTTGCTGAGAACCACCAGTCTGGTTCAAAGAGCCAAATAGACCTGAAGGCTGTTGGGTTTGTGAGAGGTTCCCGAAGAGGCCGCTGGTCTGTTGCGGCTGGGTCGTGGTGGCAGTTTGCTGGGGTTGTGAGGGACCAGGATTCCCAAATAAAGAAGTCGCAGGTTTGCTCGCCGATGCAGGAGGGAGGCTAGATTGGCCGCTGTCAGAAGTCAGTGGAGGAGTTCAACCACAGTCTTCGATATCCGGTATATTGACTTACGACAGCGAATTGGCGGAAGTAGTATTGATACTCAGACCACTGGGCCCACTCTGTGATCGGCCGAACATTATGGTAGCTTGCTAGGAATGTAAATATTTGAGGTAGTCTTGGGAATCCAATTAGACGTTTCAGACGTGTCAGTGTTTAAGGTTGCGTATAAAACTTAGCGCGACGCGCCACAACAGAGAACCGTTCAAGGAAGGTAAAGCGAGTTGAGTTCCACCTAGGAATTTAGGAAATAGACCATCGCTTCCCGATCTTTGCGTTGATTTTAAATTTCTTTCACTCATGGATATGGAGGATGAAGACGATATCTATGCCCCAGAGGATGGCACTGCGCAAAGCCTGAATGTCCGATCAGGCGGTAGCCATGCCACCAATACTGAAGTCAAGGAGGCCGCTGGGAAAGATGAGGACGAGGAAGAGGGTGAAGAGGTAGAGGAAGACGAGAGCGACTCGGTTGGTTCGTCCGTTCGTACGATGTCTACCTAGATTCTAAATCATTCGTGCTAGGATATCGACATAATCACCGAACGAAAAGGTGATGCAAAAGCAGACTCTTTGTATAATATCCAAGCCGACTTTCGAAGACTTGACTGATGAGACGCGCAGACAGCAACCTCGTGCGAGCGCAACTAAGACAGCCCCTTTGCGGGTGCTTGCTACAGACCAACCTCCGAATCGCAAGGGTTCACCAGCAATAAAAGCCGAAACGTCTGGAAAAGACACTCCTCCAAGGCCTGGCTCTTCCTACCCAGCCCTCAAGACCTCCAACATTGATGTCGATGCGAAACCTTTCTATGAGCCTAATGGAAAGCCTATTACTGAAATTGACATGGATGCTGGTATGTCGAACCTCTGGGAACTGTGAGAAATACTAGGCTGATGAGGGTCAACCAGATTTCCCTGACGACGACAAACCTTGGCGACGCCCAGGTACAGACATGACGGATTTTTTCAACTATGGTTTCGACGAATTTACGTGGGCAAGTTACTGTCTAAAACAGACCAATATGCGAAAAGAGATTACAGATTCGAAAAAGCAGATGGAGGAGATGCAAAACTTTCTTACTATGCCCAGCGGCATGCCAGGTATGCCAGGGCCACCTGGAGGGGCTCCTTCGGGCGTGCCAGCTATGGGGGGGCCCGGTGATATCCCACCAGAGATGCAACAAATGATGCAGCATATGATGGCTCAAGGAATAGATCCCACTCAGATGGACCAGGCGGCGTTCATGCAGATGATGCAAGGCTCTATTGGTGGTGCAGCTGGCGATTCCAACCAAAGCTTTGTAGGACAAGGGTACGGCCAACAGAATCAAAACCAGCAGCAGATGGGTTATGGTTTTGGAAGTGGGGGCGGAGGCAGGAATCAAGGCGGACGCGGACAGGGTCGGAGATGGTAGCATGTCGCCAATAATGGGCGACGCCAGACGATCAAGGGTTTGCAGAGTCAGCAGCTCCAGACTTTGGTGGAGAGGTGAGGCCTGGATCCCCAACAGCACAAAGCTGAAAAACAATGAGCATCACGTCTTGGCACGATTTACTTGACTGAAGACTGGGAAGGAGCTATCCACAGCAGCAGCAGCTAGGAGTAATGCGATTCCCCCCACGTTGACGTCTCCAATGCTCTTCCACCTGCTGACTGTCAATCCCCAGCTGCTTCACCATGGCCTGACTGCCGTAAGCTGTCACACTACACCATGTGCAAGGTATTTCATGTCCCAGTTATTGGCATCGCTCGACATGATGGACAGGATGTCAAAAGAGGGGCTGAATCCTGCGTTAGTCACCCATTGTCCATTATTGCACTGCCTATGCCCCGGAGGAGCATCCGGAACCCGGTCAAGCTGTTGCAACGAGACGGCTGCTAAAATATGAGACATGGCTGAGTGTGGCACCTCGCTCTTGTCTCGATCTTCGGTCTCGTGTGCAGGAGGACTTGCCAGCTACAGAGCGTTCCTCAATTGACCATTTTTCTTCAGCTAGACCCTCACACGCTGAAGGAAACCGGTCCAATTGGCGCTCTGCCCATAGCGATATCTGCCGTCACAAACAATCGGCCTTCCGATGTTTGGCCCATGTTCGCTCATTGAGTACCATGAAGACCTGCATAGACAAAGGTGCCACAGCCGGATGTGATGTGGACGTGCCACCTTTGGTGCCCAGGAACACAGAGATCCTCACGACGACCTCCTTGCTCCGATCCGTTGGGATAGAATCGATTGCACCTGCTCCAGCGTCACTGCTGCAGGCGCCATGCCATCGATTCCCCTCACAACGTCCATCTTGCCGAGGATCCCCTCTCTCGATGACCTGGGCCATCAGCCGAACATCTTTATCTGCGATTTGCCCCGGTACATTGACACTAACCGCCTTCGCGCGAAGCATCCGTTGAGGTTCGCCTGGATGATACGCCCGTAAGAGAATCCTATCAGCAACTTCAGTCTCATTCGTCTCAAGACGTAAAAGCCCATTTCATTAGCTCCCCGTAAAGTCGCTCATCTGGAACGTAAGTGTTAAGGATAAAATCGCTGAGGTGGCCAGTTTCCTATTGTACCTGCCATTCTGAATAGTGAAGCGATGTATGCACGAGGTGACGGTTAAATCATCACGGGATCGCTTGGCATCAGAAGCAATGTTTCTTTGAAAGCATTGGGCTTCTCCGCATGCCATCTCACCGCTCATATCAACCATATCAAGCCTTGAACGTCGATTGTCTTTCAGCGATGACGACGTGAATCAATCTTGTCATGCCCCTGAATCTGCACGTGTGAATGGAGCTTTAGCCGAACCTCAGCCCCTGCATTCACACGGCCCTCAATGCAATTGAACATCTGCATTGAGACTCTTCCTATTCTCCCCAACTGTAAAGACAATAGCCACAATTGTCCTCATCAACAGTGAAGGCTATTGTCTCTGATCCGGCCGTCACCTGGCAGGGCTCCTCCTCTCCACCTCCATCTTTCATACAAGATACGCGCTTTCGAGGAAATGCCAATTGATGGTCATTGATTGTCTCCGGACCAGCAATCACTTCTCGAGCCACTGGCCTTCCCTATGCAGCAATTCTGATCAGCTATTCTGCCTTCACACAATAGACATGCGGTCACCTTCCTTCTAGCAGGCGCCCTTTGATAGCAGCGAAAGTCAATCTATTGGTTCAATTGGATAATAACCACGGCCCATTCACCCTGCAACATATAATCCTTCAATTTGCTCTTCGATCTTCACCTTCTACACTTCACCCCGTACACCTTAGTCTTTGAAGAAGCCGTCTCCGTTGACACTGAAGGAAGGGAGACTGTCCTTGTCCCATCCACGACTCCTCCTGCTTCCATCTCTCCCTTTGAGAGCTTTCGACCAGATTCTCCAGCTTCAAGATCCGCAGTGTACCTGCATGACTACCGACACCTGCGATACCGTCGACATTAGCAGGGCTTTCGCATTGCTCGCACTGCTGCCCATCTTGCATTCGAACACTCACCCCTAATGACCAACAAGCTTTGAGATGCGACCTTGAGTGATTTGAGCAGAAGCAACTTTTGGTAAGTCCTTGGCAGATCTCTAAAAACGCTGCACGTTTTCACCTTTGTGTCCAACGGGCATCTCAATCACCTTTGAGAAAAGAGATCGGCCATTGTATTAAAATTCGGGAGGCTTTACTGACTGGATCTTGTGTACGATTACTAGGATATCTTTGCTGCAATTCGTGAAATTTTTGTCATTTGATTCGGTGTCTGGGTTTGATATTTATCTTGGATAAGTCGAGGGAAGGTCCACTGCAAGCTGCTCGATTTGCTGCTCCTTCAATTGCTTTACTGGTGCTACAAGCCTAATTCAAGAGCCATCAACGGGCTATCCGAGTAGCTTCATTCGGCTCATCATTGGCGACTACTGGGTCCATTAGCGTTAGCGATCGCTGGTGTGTCATATGACATTTGGAGGAAAAGAGATTATCCAATTGACGCGACCATGGGGGAAATCATGGAGAGCAATCCTTACAGCAGCAACGACAGGCAGCTCCTTGGAGATGGGGATGGATCGAATATGCCTCTGAGCAGCCACCTGTTCAACGACTTCGATTCAACATTCGACTTTGGAGCCATGTTATCCCCCCAAGCCATGACTGGAGAGTCGTTGAACAACTCTCTGCTCAACAAAGGGTTTGATGGAGCATGCACATCTTTTGACGCGTCAAACATCACAAATTCCGCGTATCAGCAAAGCAATAATAATGAGCAAGGGGCAACAACAGCGCTAGTTCCGGATCTGAATGATCACTATCAACACAATACTGTTGTCTATCCACCGGAGCAAGATACTGCATTCTCCCCCAACCCACCCCAAAGCACTCACCTCAACACAGCTCCCGCCAAAATCGGCACCCAATTCTCTCAATCTTACACTACCCGTCGTCCTTCACTCTTGCGCAACGAGTACTATCCAGAGACTATCATCGGTGCGCCGGCATCTGCCATGGCTAGCCACAATCATCCACAATATTTCAGCTCTTCTCCGTCGCGATACGTCCTACGCGCACCTCAAGGATCACTGTCATCTCAAGGCTTTGAGCCCTTTCAAGAGAGCAACATGAGATCATCGACTCACCAAGCGCGTGGATTCAACACCATCCATCAATTGGGATACAATCCTAACCAGCAGATGACTCAACAACGGCCGCAAACATCCTACCATGATTCACGGCAGTACGCGCAACATCCCTCGGGTCAGACACATTACGGTCTCGACACTCAACATGGCCTTCCGGAGTCATTAGCGATTGCGCAACCAAGCACGCCGCCTAACATGATCGCATCATATGTACGCCGCGATCACGACAGTTCCAGCTTCGGTGCTGTAAGCCCGCGCAGTGTCAGCATCAAGCGTGAGGTATCAGCGTCGGGATCGCCTTCAGTCAACAAGGAACCTCGCAAGCGTGCGCGTCGTAGCGTTGTGAATCAAATTGATCTCACTGAAGCAGAAGATGTCACAACGACAAGATCGGATGCTCAATATGTTAAGGAGCTGATGGAAGCTATGAACGATTTATCCGAAGCAGAAGATAATCCTGGGATGAAGGCTACCTGGATCAAGTTACGAGACACCAAGCAAGGGAGAGTCCGTGAAACGAGCGTTGAATTGCTGGATATGCTCAAGCGAGCACAGCATGAGCAGATTACTGATAGGAAACCTGTTAACCAGTACCCAGACTTTGAACACCGTTTTGGTGAAGCCTGCGCTGCGCTGCGTACTCAAAAGACTGTTTGTAAGCATTTGATGGAGCCGCCATACACGCATGTCTTTGGCAATGATCCTACATATGCCGCTCAGGTAAGTCTGAACCCCGGCCAGGATTTTTGGCTTTTGCTGATCAGACTGCAGAGGGTCAGGAACAATCGTCGAGTGAATGGCCAAAAGAAGCAGGCTATCAAAATGGGCCGCCAGGCCTTGGGCCTCCAGGGTCAAGGCAAAGGCAAGAGCATGAAGAAAATCGACCCGATTGGCCTCAACGATTTGTTGGATGGCAACGATTCTGAAGATGATCCTTTCGCCGATGAAGATGATGATTTCGGTAGTCCTATCCCTGCGCCGACAACGTCGACCTCTAGCCGTAAGAAGTCGAGGAGGACACGGCAGCCCGATCCTGACGACGATTATGAGGACAGCGCTTATCCATCTCCTGCCCCGAAGAAAGCTAAACGCGAGAATCGTTCATCGTACAAGCCTCTCGAAACGAGCCAAGCTGTCGAATCACCTAGACAATTCAATCGCTCTGGTGGGTATCTTCCGTCGATGAGCAGCTCTCCAACGCAGCGTCTTGAACAATTGGACTTCCAGCGAGGGAATCAGCAGCGAAGCTACTACCCCAACGAGCGTGCTTACGGTCCCACAGCTCCATCTCTACCACCCATGCTACCAGAGTTCTATGGGAGCTATCATAACCACGGGTCTCAATCCGATCAATTCGCTCCCAATTTCTCTTCGAGCACAGATCCGCAGTACTCTGACCAGCCTACGGGTGGAAACAATGCCAACGCATCCGAAGTTGGGCTAGAGCATCAAGGTTCCAATCATCATGGACACTCTCATTAAGACATCTCAGCACTAGGTATAGGCTTCCATTGATATAGGAAATACAGACGCTGAACTTTTCGATAGAGGTCTATGAAGGCATGAGACAACCCACCCAGTCATACTACTCGGGCCATCATCCTCAACCATGCCATCCTCCACTTCTACGCCAGACACTACTTCCATCTTCGTCTCATCAGCCGCTAAGACCCGCGTTCTCGCTCCGTCTAGCCGCACCATCACCTAACGAATTTCCTGTCGACGAATTTCCTTCACGCTTCCAACTCGCATTGATCACCCAACCGCATGCATACGCCGGCGTATTCATCAATCAAAAACCCCAGCACCTTTTAACGACCCCCCAGCACGAATTTCAAAATCAATCCAATCAATCACTCACACCCCTTGCATGATAAACTCAGCATTATTACCATCCCAATCCTGCAAGCATAGACTAGCGAACTGTTGAGCGAAGTGGAGCAGCAGCCCAAGTACGATGTGCGCCATCCATCCAATGAAAATACCCGCTGTCACAACGAGATCGTTAGGGATATGGTGGATAGAGGATGGAGTGATTGAGGGAGCATGTTTCGACGGTTTTTTATTTCGTGTACATAGCTTGCGAGGGCGCTGAGAGAGAGCTTGAGATGATAGTTGCTGGTGATTTAGCTAGCTAGCTGAAAAGATGCTTTTAAATTGTGGTGCCTGGTGATGCTTTGTGATTGCGTGCTTGCAATTCTGGAGAGAGTGTCAAGGGCACTGGTGAGGTAGCTATTGCCAACTGCAACACCCTTGATTCGCACTTAACGCATGCGCCCTCAACATCCCATTCCCGACCTTGTTAAAGTCCCCTCATTTCTTCCATGGCTCACTGAGGGGCTGATGGTCGGCATCATAGTGAATGTCGGAGTGTTTCATAACATGGACGCCTTACGGAGGTTGCTTGATGGATTTATCACAAGGACGCGAGTTATCAGTCCTTTTCGCTTCAATTCTTCCCGTATTCGAAAATGAATATGCGTTTTCAGAGCGCTTGTGGAGTGTGAAACCATCAGACTCAGAAGAGGGGAGCAATGATCCTGATCCTGTGATGGTGAATCGGAAGTGGCAATTTTTCATATATCGCTTTTCGTAGGTACTGAGAAAGTCTTGACTGAGAGCAGACAACTGTGATTTCTGTACGATTCGGCAGTGGCTATGAATGTTGCTGAAATGTCTCGACGCTCATGCAGAACTCCAACGCTATGCCAGGTGCACTGAATAGTTCATGTTCCAATTTGTCTCCAAAATGCTCTTGTCAACTCCAATGCTATGCCCAAGTACCTACCCAACTGCACACCGCCCTACTTCTGGTTGAAATTCATACTATACCCCCCCGTCTTCTCATCCTTCACCATATTAAAATTCTCCGTACTCAACCCAAACGGCTTCAAAATCCCATTCCCCAACTCCTTCAACTTCCCCATCATCTCCCCCATCTCCGCCTCCTTCGCGCGATTGATCCGCGGCGGCAACTCCGCCAGCGCTCGCTGCACGATTTTCTTGTCTTGGGGCGGGAGGGAGGAGGTTTGGGAGAGGGTGCGGTAGTCTTCTTCGCTGCCTTGGAGGTTGGCCCAGCCGCCGAGTGAGGATTTGGCGGCGGCGCGGCGCATGAGCGCTTTGGAGCGGATGCGTTGGATGGAGGTTTTTCGTTCGTCGGAGAGAGCGAGTTGAGCTAGTTCGGTGGCTTCATCGGCGTCTGAGGAGGAGAGTTCGACGACGGGGTTGGAGCTTTCTGAGGGGGGTTCATTGTTATCTTTTTCGGCTGGGGTTTCCTTCGGGGTCAGTCTGTCGAGTGCATCGAGGGCGGATGTTGCGCTGTCGATGGCGGCTTTCCAGTCCGAGAGTTTGAGGTGGCAGGCGGCGATGTTGGATTTTAGGACGGCGATTTCGTATTCGAGGTAGTTGGGGCATGTTGAGAGAGCTTTGTCGTATTCGCCGATTGCTTGGGAGTATTGCGATGAGGTGAAGAATTTGTTTGCTTCTGCCTTCTGATCATTGGACTCTTGGAGTAAAGCCTAGCCACGTGAAACCGTTAGATGTCATGAAGCATGTTGAGACAGGGGGTAGCATGCGGCTCTGGGGGAATAGCAGACTAGCTGGGATAACTGGTGGAGCTTACGGCTTCTTCATCAGGGTCGAAACGTGGAGCATGCGGCTCTTGGGATTCGCCAGCTTCCCCGGAGGCAGACATGTTGTAGCTTCGCAGCGTGCTCCGGAGGAGCGTCTATAAATAAGCCAGACTTGGTACTGATCTGGGAAATAAGCAATGATCTGGCGAAGTGGCTTGAGAAATAGACCAATGCAGACTTCCGGGAATGATATCGCGTTAAGACCGGGACTAGTTCAGCTTCAACCGTTGGATTAAGCGACAGCCGCCGGCACTAGAAACGGGACTACTCCTCGAGACCTCGTCTGGAATCCAATCACATTTTCGGGACCTCCCAAACGTGCGGGCGAAAATGATGCGGAGCGCAAGTGCAGCGACCAAAGCTCGAGCTCGGACTAAGAAAGTCTGGGAGATTGCTGGGGCTTCTCTCGACCTTCACGCAAGGGGGGCAAAGATGAGAGGATCGAGATAAAGCTGATACCGCCTGACAACATGCGGTCCGTGAGCTGGGGCCAGAGGGACACGTTCTCGCTCTCGGCGAAGCTCATACGCCTGTCGTTGCGACTGGGACTGCCAGCAGCTGCATCGGAATTTCCTCCTTGATCGCTGGGTACATTCTGCAGCTTCCCGTATTCGTGCATTGATCACTATCTGTCTGATAAGCCCCATGTCTGGAACCTACCAGCTCTCAAGCTAACATGATGGCACAGATAGCTCATATCCCCCAGCTCTCACCGTGCCAGAATTCCTCCGGAATTCATCACATCTCTTGCCACCGAATAGTAGCTCTGCTTCGGCATCAATACCGCAAACATGATTATGGCAAACCCTGAGTATGTGTCCCCCTTCACTGTCATCCCTTGCTTGGACTGACCATATCCACCAGATTCTCCAAAATACGCGCCTGTCTCTTCGACATGGACGGCCTCCTTCTTGACACCGAAGAGATCTACACCAAATGCAACAACGTGATCCTCCAAGAATGCGGTCGCCCCAATCTCCCATGGAGGATCAAAGCCCAACTGCAAGGTCGCCCTGGACCCGAGGTGCGCGCTTCGTCCCATCTCTCCAACCCCACCACCCTTACCATCAGCTAACACCCTCATCACAGTCCGCCGAAATATTTCACTCCTGGGCACAACTCCCTATCACGCGCTCCACCTTCGTCGCAAAACAAGCCGCCCTCCAAGCCAGATACTTTCCCAGCGCGCGCCCCCTCCCCGGCGTCCAGCTTCTCCTCAAGAATCTCAAACACTCAAACGTCCATCTCGCCCTCGCCACCTCATCCCACGCTCGAAATTTCAAGATAAAATCCACCTACAATCAAGGTCTGTTCTCTGCTTTCGCCGACAAACATCGCGTCCTCGGCGACGATGCGCGGATCCCCAAAGGTCGCGGCAAACCGGCGCCGGACATCTATCTGGTTGCACTCGAAACGATCAATAAGGAATTGCGCATCAAAGGCGAAAAGGAAATTCTCCCGTCCGAGTGTCTTGTTTTCGAAGATTCGGTGCCTGGGGTTGAGGCGGGGAGGAGAGCTGGCATGAGGGTGATTTGGTGTCCGCATCCGATGATTTTGAAGGAGTATTGGGGACGGGAGCGGGAGGTTTTGGCGGGGGTTGCGCATGGGGCTGGGGATGAGCGCTTGATGGATGATGGGTGGGCGGTGTTGGTGAATTCGTTGGAGGGGTTTGATTATGAGAGGTATGGGATTGAGGTGTAATGGCTGTGGGTGAGGGGGTGTGATGAGGGGTGGGAATGGAGTCGCTTTGATGGGTCGCTTCTTCACTTCTATGTTGTTCTTTTTAGAGATTAGACTTACCTTTTGTGCTTACGAGACTAGACTTCGATTCATGATAGATTTAGATATCCAAAAGCAATTTGAGCAAGAGCGTTCTACCCACGATTCCTCAAGCGACCTTACTGGGCCAGAAACAAAACGAAGAACCATCAAAGCAAAGTTATCAATAGCATTTCGGAAATTTCAGAAGTTGTCGAAATATCGCTATATCGTCCGAGTAGAGAAATAGCATTCATGCACGTTTGAAATCCACTCCATTATTTCTCTCTATGTACCTCGCACTTAGCCGAAAAAAAACGCATTCCCCTCCGCATCCTTCCTCACCCCCCTCCCATAATCCCTCCCCGGATCAAACTCCTCCCACACGCTCGCCGGGAAAATATGCTTGTTCCGCTCATACCACCGCCGATCCACCACTTTCGTGAAATTCGGATCGTCGTCCGCGCCCTCCAGGTTCTTATCTGCTGGCGTGACCAGGCTGTTGTTGGTGGGTTTTGGGGGAGGGAAGGGGAGGGAGAGGGGGGAGTAGGGGGATGATGATGGTAGGGGGATGGTTGGGGGGAGAGGGAAAGTGGTTGTGGTTGTGGTGGCGGAGTAGTCGAATAGGGGGATGGAGTTTGGACCGAGGGTTTTGTTTATGATGAAGTAGTAGAGTTCGTAATGATGCGGGATTATTATCTCCCCCCTCACCAACATCAAATCATCCACGCCGACCCTCGCCCACTCGTTCCGACTCTTTGCTTTCTCGCCACCACCACCGACGCCTAGCTCCGCGCCGACTTTCCGGCTGCGGTCGAGGAAGAGCCAGACGTGGTCGCCTTTTTTTACCTTGCAGGAGCCGCCGGGGATGTTGGTGCCGTCGTAGAAGACGAAGGGGATTATTATTGAGGTTGTTTTGACGGTTTCTTGCATGAGCAGGAATTCTTTGCGGAGGGTTTCGCGGGTTTGGGCTTCGCGGAGGAGGGCGGATTTGGTCATGGCTTTGGGGGCGAGGGGTAGGGAGGCGTTGGGGGTGATGCGTTTGGTTGTGGTTGTGGAGCCATTGGGAGGTTGCGCTGGTGAGAATCTTGCAGATTCATCTCGGTCTGGAGTAGTTGTTCGTGGTGTATCGGCCGTAGAGACAGCATTCGACTCTCCATCCCTTTGCTCCTCATCCTCTACCCCAAACGACAACTTCCCCTTCGCCACAGCCTTCCGTTTCTTTTTCGGCGGTGGTCCCTGGGGCTTCGAATCACTGTGCTTTGACCATCAGTCCCCCATATAGCGCATGCCCCACCTGCATAGATAATGCAAGGTACGAACTCGAATTGAAACGAAACAAACGTCGTCGAAGACTTACCCGGCATTGCTATTTGGAGTTGCGGCTCCACCGGACGCAGAGCCAGATGCTGAAGCGGGCGCAAAGCGGCCATAGCTCCCTGCTTCGCGCTCTTTCTGCTCGAGCGCCTCTGCGCGCCGTTTGCGGAAGTCGGAAAGGTGCACGAGGCCGACGGTTTGGGTTGCGAGGAGGTCTGCGGCTGTGGAGGCTTGGGTGGTGAAACGGGGGTTGGGTGTTGCGGCTCCTGAGGGAGAGGTGGAGGAGGGGTTGGAAGATGTCATTGTGGAGTTTGGAGATTGAGAGATTGAGTCAAAGTCAAGTTGTTTGAGATATCGATGGAGGAGGGTATTCTGGCCGTACGCTAGCAGATGTCTTGCATGCCAAGAAATCCGCCACCAATAGCGTCACAGTCGTTGCGCGACTGAGGACTCTTCATCTCACAGGAACTTGGGCAACGCAAGTCCTCGAGGCATCCATCAACTGTGGAAGTACCTGGCTGTGCGTTGCTCGAGATGTGAGATCTTCACATGATTCAGGCATCAAAGTTGACATGTCCAATCCGTATTACTCCTCAGTCCGATGCGCTCTTCAATCTTCTCGAAAATGACGACAATCAAGTATCCAGGGCCAACGTCTTCACAAAGTAGATATGCCTACATGCAGACACTGTAACACTGTAACCCGAATCTGAGTGATGGGGTGAAGTTGAACAGCCTGATGCTTTCTTAATAGGATTCCTTTGGATTCATGCTTGAACTCATGATTGTTAATTCAATACGGTAGGGACTCTCGAGATTGTCTAGTAGATACAGCAAAGAAGGTCAGGCTTCCTTCCGCAATGATTTTGACTTGCCTCCCTTGAGCAAATTGTGGGTAAACTGGTGCCTCCTTCCTTGGCAAAGAGTATTACCTCCTTGGAAACATGGGCAAGAACGCTCCTGCCACATCCCAAGACATAACGAACCATTGCCATCGACCCGACTTCACGTACATCCTGAAACTGTTCAATACCTCTTTTGAAAGCAAATCCATTTGCAGCTTCTCCCCCGCCTTCTTGCAGCGATGGACTTTACCCTACGTTGCAACTCGCTCAAGTGTCGAACTCAGCTCGCTGAGAGAGCCGTGGTGACCACCTGCAGGTCCGAATTCTTACGTCCCTTTGCACCCTTCCTATACAGCTAATGCCATGTAGCCACGTCTTTTGCAATCAATGCTCTGATACTCTCGGTTTGAGCGCACCTGCAAACAACCATCGAGCCTGCCCAGCGTGCCAAACAGTCCTTCCTCAGCCTGATGATGCCGTCTCGACATCGCTACAGCCAACAGAGGATTACAAAACAAGCGTCTTGAGTGGCCTCAACCCGAGTACCATCATGGAGTGTGCTGGGCGAGCATTAGCCTTCTGGAGCTATCAATCGACGCAAGAGATGTACGTGGGTTAGTATTGTTGTTGCCTTCACTGCGCTGACAGTGTCCAGCGTCTACCAAGAGTACTTGGCTAAGACGTTAACAGACAAATACAGCACGCTCAATGTGCAGATGGACAAGGTCATCAACGACGCCAACTCAGAGCTGAATATCCTGAATCAGAAGCTGAACAGTAAACGGGCGTACCTCCCTCCACCATGCTTCCACTGACTAATGTTTAGATATACAAATCGATTCCGACAGGTTGAAGAGCGAGAACACCAACCTCGTTGCGGCTTATCGGGACAAACAGCGCAAACATCAGCAGACACAGGAGCTCTACGATCGTTTGAAGCGAAAAGAGATGACGGCTGCGACACAGTCTGCAGCCTTTGAATCTGTTGACGAGGCCCTTGGTCATGTTCAATCTCGACCAGGATATGATGCCCCGATGTATTCCCAGCAGTATTCAGGTGCCCGGGCAAAGCAACCTCAACGCGACTTCCAGCCTGCTCATGTTGATCATAATGGTATCGAGCAGGTACACACCCACCAGAGAAGTGGCAGCAACAACAGTCAGGGAAGCGGTGGTCTCATGCCACCGCCTCCTCCCATCCGCCGGTCTGGGGCTACTGGCAGCATGTTTGGTCACAGTGAGTACCGTCTACCTTGGCTTCTGGACGAGACTTCTTATTGTTACCTAGCGAATGCTATGCCGACGCCATCAAATCATCGTACCCAACTTGGGCCCGTGTCCCAATCTGGAAATCGCGTAGGGGCTGGAAATATTCGGAATCCGAGCATCACGGCCAATAGGAGTTCACAAAGTCATACACCTGCTCAAAGACAGCCCTTCGCAAATGTCAGTGGCAACACGCTGGATAGGCCCAGTGTAGGCGGGTATGGAATGAGCGCTGGTATGAAAATCGGGCGACAGCAGGGTAAGAAGGCTCCTATCGATTTTGATCTACTGTCCAAATCTAACTTTTAAAAGGTTCGCGTATCGGTGGAGTCTTCAATAATTCGAGCCAAGGCGTTCCTGGTGATCAACCTACTCATCGATTCTCTCAGCCGCAGCATTTTCAACGAGATGATGAAGGCTACTTCTAACCTTGTACCATCCTCGGCCCGCCCGAAGAACCAGGACAGAATCTATGATGCTCTCGCAACAATTCAAATGAGACGGTTGTAAAGTTCATCACTGACAAAATTCTATTGCTCTTCGCTTTTTGCTACTCTAGCATACTTCTAGGCCAACCCAAGTAGCTGCCCTTCTAGCTGAAAATATTCCAGTCTCAGTCCAAATACTTCGGATGCTGCGCGTATTCTGAGGTGGATATAGTACCCGCTCGCTAGAAATTCCACTCCAGACCTCGTTCATTGCACACATGTCATGAATCTTTACGCATCCTTGAGGAGCATGCTATCACGATTCGAGTTCTAACAGGCATTCGGGAAGTATTGGATGATTAAAGGCGACCAACCTTTGTCTCCAGCATGCAGGCGCATGTCAGAATCCGTTTCGGACGCAGGGTTGACCGTTGACCAAAGAACACAATGATGCATTCCACTTCTTCCTTCCAGTTCATGGTATTGTTGACGTCTCCTGCACTCTAGCTCGTTACTAACGGGGGTCGTTCCTGCCATCAAGGCCTCGTCAGCAAAACAATAACATAACTTAGAGAGAGCTTATTTGTGGGACGTTGTATCATACACTATTGCTAAATCATTGCAGGATCAATTATTCGCCATGGCCAACATTTCTGACTCGATGAGTGATATTGTGACGTTTCAGAACAACCTCATGCATTACCTCAACCGAGCCGATCTGGCGAATATGCGTCTTGCCGGCATAGCCGTCCCTCTGTCTGCCACAGTCCAGGGTCAAAACTTGATAAAGTCTCAGTGCTGTGAAGGAAACGTACATCGCTGCCCAAACACGTCACATGATCTTGTTCGCATGACTGACTGTGAGGGCGCCTTGAGTGATAAGAGACGTTATGACGAACCACCTCATCGTAGTGCTGATGGATTCTGGAATGAGCTTTCCAAATTTCTGCATAAGGATTTCTTCCAAGTATGCGAGCCATGCAGGATTCAAGACAAAAACGCCTCAAGAGATTCTGAAAGAGAGGTGATTGCGGGCTTCCATACAGGACTCTGTAAACAGCATGATCGACGTTTCAGGAAGCAGGGGCGAGGAAAGCCATGCCGTTGCTATGAATTCGTACGAGGGGGATGGAAATGCTGGAATGATGCCCGCATCACGATGTATGTCTTGGGTGTGAGAGCAAATTCGTGGAGGAATGAACTGTTGTTCACCCATCTTGAGAGCGGGAAGGGATGGACAAGGAGGAAGGGCAGGGGGAGGGGCCGGAGGGTGGTACTTGATTACACGAGGGTGAGGAGGCAGCCTGCTTGTCCGATACCGGGATGTGGGAAGGCACAGTGCTCGACCGGGAGTGAGGATGTGGCGTGTTTTTGTTTGGCTTGTTGTGGTGAGGAGCTTTGTTAGTTCGATCGGATTATCCATCCTTCGCTTTGTATTGTGTGGGCTGGCAAGTAACATTCTAGCTCTTGACATTTTCCTTTGACCTCTTCGCGCTTAGGTCATGATGGTCTTTAACACCCTTTTCGTTGCGTCTTTTCATACCTGTTTCCTCGCTCTAATTAGAGAATGGCGACGAACATTCCTTTTCATAGAAGAATGTCGACCTGTACTCTACCTGAGCTAGCATTTCAATAAATAGTACTGGATTTTCTTGCATTACTCTGGTAGGTTTCCTGAAAAGCGCTCTGGGATTTCCATCCAAACCCATCGACTCGTGGTTACTTTCTTCCCTCCCAGTAAATTTTCGTCAGAAATCAGGCCTTTGTCTCAAATTCATCATGCTGCATCCTTTGCAGATTATCTATTACTTTTGAGCCTCTCACTCTCTCGATCATTACTGATGCCGTAGAGGAGAATGGCTGAGGGCTCTGGAGGGTGATGAGATGCTGAGTGGAAACATCGGATCGGAATTACTAGGTTTAAGGGATTGTGGTGAGTTGATGGTGTGTGAAATATCCTACTAGGCTCATGATATCTTTCACATGTTAGATAGGAGTAACGACACGTTGGACAGAGTCATTGGACTTGTTCATCCTATAGTAGCCAATTTAATTCAATGTACGAAAAGTAATTGGCAATAATGTGAACCCGTAGAACATCTGACCGATTCCACCAAACCGTATCAAAATCACCGTCAACACTGCATTCCGTATCATGAATATGTTGACATCGTAAATATCAGTCATCAAATCACTTCGGAACAAGACAATGCAAACTCGCACCGTAAGGGTTGAATATGGCGTGTTCCAAATGCACTGTTGGCAGTATTAGTGTCACGACACGAAAGATACCTACGTGGTAAAGCAAGCAGTCAAATTAAATAAGAATGCAGATTGGGTCAGCACATAGAGTGTGACCTGCAATGCTCTTCAATTAAAAATTATATATTAAAATAACCCCTTACTAACTAATAATCGATAATGGCTCTCCTAGCTCAGTGGTAGACACGCAATCAATCCAATTTGACCTAGCCACTAACCCTGCTGCATCATACCTTAAAGGGTGTGACCTGGGGTTAGCGTCGAGCTGCATCAATGATGATTGGTCGAATCAACCACTAGCTAATGCTGAGCAATTCCCCGGGGCTCCGGGTTCGATTCTGGGTTCAGGCAGATTTGATTGATAAATTAAATTTCGACCCGGGGATGACGTAGTGTGCTGATGGTTAATTCCAGTTCCTGTTGTGTCAGGACAGTCGCGAACATCTTTTTGAGTTTATTCGATTGTGTTTTACTCTTTTGGCTTACTGTTTAGCAATAGATAGAGGAGTCTAGTGGACTACATGACCTATCTTTCTTTATTAAGGGGAATATTTGCTGGCCTGTCTTTCCTGCATGAGAACCCTAGCGGTTGGTTGGGCGAGGCATTTTATCTTGATTGTCGTTCTGATTTCTACATGTGAGGGTTTCGGTCTCGTGTTTGCCATTTCTGTATGAAATTTTCGCAAGTATCACGTTCAGCGTGGGTTTGATGCCGCGCTGTTTGGTTGAAACTGGTGTTTCGAAGATGAATAGTATTGTCTTGAATCCTTGGCGTTTCAGCTTTCTGGGGGTGGGATTCGAGTCATTCTTATATTATGTCAGGGGTGATACGCAGTTGAGAGAAGTCGATGTGGCATCGGCATTCAACATTCGCCCTGGTATTAGGGGCATTTCCAGTCTTGCTGGTAGTCAGAGTTGATCTTAATGTGCATTTGGGCATATTCCCCTTTCTGAGGGTGGCTGTGGGCTACAGTAATTGGTGCATAGGCGATTGAAGGAAAACATCCGCTGAATCAACAATTGTAAATCTGCGTATTAATTTGAAACTTGGACAGTGTGTGTGAATTTTCCGAGGCTGAAAGACTTGATTTTCATTGAAGACTGGGTTCAAGATATGGTGTATTTCAAAGTCCAAAGCAGAGGATTACGTCGGTATCCTACCGAGCTGGTCCAACATCCGTACTCGCAATGATATCCTCCCACTCCCTACAAGTCTCAAGCGTAGCCTGACATTTTTCTCTAACAATCTTCAACGAATCCCTACCAATCGGTAACCTGAGCGGCAAAGTCCTCCCTTCCGCCGCACCCTCTCCCCTGACAACATCAATCATCCTCTCGACCGCTTTCTTAGGGTCACCCGGCTCATTACCATGGACCATTTCCAATTGCCCTAGCAAGGCCTTATTGGGCTCGGTATACTCTGGAATATGCGGGGGCTCGATGTACACGTTGCCGAAGACTTGGGTGCGATGCATGCCGATGTCGAATGTGATGGTCTTTACGCCGAACATGGCGACTTCTTTGCCTATGCTCTCTGCGATTCCTAGAGTATCATAATTCGTGATGAGTATGAATCCAGTCGTAATAATGGGATGAGTAGTATTCGATTTCTTCTTGAATGTTTAAAAAATCCCTTCATCATGATGTTTCCGATGTAGGAAATAGTGCAGCAGACAACGTACCTGCAAGCGCATATTTACTAGCGCAGTACGACGACGCACCCGGTTCGGCTTGCCAGCCGACCTGAGAGCTAACATAGACAATAAAGCCACCCTTCCTCTCGCGAAAATGAGGTAACATAGCTTTAGTTAGATTGACAGGGCCAAAGAAATTAGTGTTGAAGAGGCCGACGAGTCTATCATGTCTATCCAAATCGCGTTTTAGCCCAACTCTCTTCAGTTGATGGCACGGAATACTCACGTCTGCTCCTCAAACGCCCCACATTCGAAAAATCCGGCATTGTTTACCAACACGTCGATTCCTCCGTAGACTTTCAAAGCTTGCGCGATCGTATCGTTGATTGTTGGGGGAGGTGCACTGACATCGAGGTCTAAGATTGCGGCTCCGGTGTCTTTGAGGTGGGCTAGTCGCGTGGAGGCATGTCGGCCAGTAGCTATTACTCGATCTCCTCTCGATAGGACACTGTGGACGAATTGTTCCCCGAAACCGGAGGAGCAGCCTGTGACCAGCCAGGTCAGCTGAGTCATTGCGGTCGGCACAAAGGGGGGAGATCGTGGCCGTCTGTGGCAAGTAGAGAGAAATTTCAGCGAGATCTTGTGGACTTACCAGCTTGGGCGTAACAAGAAATAGAGAGACCTTGTAGGCAACACAGGTGAAATGTTTTCGCTCTGAAACCAGTCTAACATGGAAAGGGATAGATGCCTAGGTTTATAGGAGAACACGTTGCGGTGTCCCTAAATTGAAGGAGAGTTTGGCAGGAATCCTACACTAATGCATGGCCGCATGGACAGATCCTACCGAGATAGCAAGAATTCTATCACATCATCCCCCTCGGAAGCCGTTACGGGAAACAGAATCGACGCGTTAGCCACCAGAATTTTACACTTGATTAGCTATGACGAACCCTTCACACGTTTCCTTGAAGTATGAGTGAGAAGCTAGTCATGCACGGGTCAAAATTCGAAAATTCCTCGAGTTCTGTAATACAATCTGAAACCATGTTCTTTACTGGCCAAAATGTATGAGAATGGCCGATTTGGATTAGGCGGATATCTCAGGCACCAATATGAGGTCCGCCCAATGCGAGGCGTTGAGAATGAGCCTTGAGACACTTAACAGTCTACCTGCCAAATCTTCAAGAGAACGAGTTAATTTTGTGAAGAGCCCATAGCTCCTATCATAACACCAAAGCCTCCGATGCGCATGCATACATTTTACCTCTTTTGATCCTCGGGGAAGACATTATTTTATCCTATTTCAAAGCAGAACTTTTCGTGTAGTCTCTATATGCAAGCGCTGAATGACTTTGAGAAGATGACCTCCCACCCTAGTGAAACGCGGAAACCCATATCAGGGCGCCATAACGAGCGCCAGCAATGCCATTCTGCAATAAAGCCCGTATCGCATCTGTAAAACTCCAAATCAGCATCGACAGAAGTTTCAAAAGGACCTCTGCCTATTAAGAATATTGGCATACCTGTCTGAAGTACGCTGCCCGTTGATCGAAGTCTACCTCTTCACCCACTTCCTCGTTCCTCGGCAGCGGGTGCATGACGATCATATGCGCCTTTGCATTCTTCAGCACTGAATTGTTAACCACCAGGTTTCCCTTCAGTCGTTCATACTCTTCCCCGTCCTCAAAGCGTTCCTTCTGCAAGCGTGTGCAATACAGCACATCAGATCGCGCAACGATTTCTTTTGTCAACTCCGAAGACTCGTCTACGAGCTGCCCATGACCGATCAGCTGCTGTCGTATATCGTGCGGCAGCGTAAGAGTGTGAGGTGAGACAAGTGTGATATGGACATGATAGTGTTGGAGCAATTTGCAGAGGGAGTGTACGGTACGGCCATAGCGGAGATCACCGACGAAGGTTATGGAGAGGCTGTTTACGGTGCCGAGTTCTTCTCGAATGGTGAATAGGTCCAGGAAGGCTTGAGTAGGGTGCTCCACGCTTCCATTGCCGCCATTGATTATAGGGACGGGCGAGAACTTGGCAGCAATTTCTGCACTCGCAGGATCAGGGTGCCGTAGGACCACAGCATCGCCGTAGCAGCTGAGTGTACGGACAGTGTCCTGCAGGGTCTCGCCCTTCTGAGTAGAGGAGTGAGAGGTGGCAATGGCTACTGTGCGGCCACCGAGGCGTTGCATTGCTGCGTCAAAGGAGGCGGAGGTGCGGGTTGAAGGCTCATAGAAGAGTGTACAGAGAAGACGACCTTTGAGGATGTCGAGGATGCCTTGGCGAGCAACGCCGAGACGCATTTCCTGAGCGACCGTGAAGAGGAGGTGTAGGTCTTGACGGTTGAATTGCGTTACGGAGAGGATATGGCGCTGCTTGAAAGGAGAGCGGGAGAGAAGATCTTGGAGGTGTTGGGTGGTAGAGGAGAGAGGAAGGGGCAGGGGTTGGCCAAAGTCGGGTGCTGAGGTAGACTTGCTAGCGACTGGGGAGTGAGCCTCGACAGCATTGTGGGGTTTTGGTGTCACGCCGTCCAGCTGCCTAAGCCGGCTTATCGCTCGGGCTGAAAGGACAGATCCTCTTCGATCCCTCGAGGGATCTCTGTGCGAAGCTGGGGACTGCGAAGCCCTGACTACAGGAGATTGAGTCGAGATCGAGTGCGCTGACATATCTTTGCCAAAGCTCGCGTCTAGCATGATCTCACCGTCTAAGCAGGCAGTCCGGTCTTGGAACATGACTCTTTGGATAGAGCCTCGCAAGGTCTTGCCAACGAAGGGGGAGTATGCGGATGAGGCTTGCAGCACATAGGGCCTGTCAATCTCGACTTCGATTGATGTTCCAGGCTGATCATGGAGCTCAAAAATGGCTTTCGGATTATGATGTAGTCTAGCAACGATATCGTCTATAGTCAGGCGTCCTTCAGAGACAGCCGTAAACAGCAGTGGCAACACTTCGGCGATACCAATGATTGGCGTAGGAACCTCTCCTGCATCTATGGCCACCTGGTATGGAAGGCTTCCGACGGAGAAAGCATCAATGATGTCCAGGTGCGCCCACAGGGCTTTCTGGTCTCCTGCTGTGGGTAGCGAAGTGCGTTCGGGGAGGTCATCCTGGGAGAGGAACAAGGAGAAAACTGAGACGTCACATGTCACCTGAAGCCCTTTCAATTTACTCAAAGCTATAAGCCTAATGTCATCTTCAGTAGTGACACATGTCACATGCAACTTGCGGCCGTGAAGACTAGCCAAGAGGAGAACGGATGCTAAGTCTGAGATCTTAGCGTCGGTAACAATAGTTTTGTCATTTGGCCAAGAAGCGAAATGGGAGGTCACGGCCGCCACTTTGCTGATGTTCCCACAAACATGGTTGAACGGGATATAGAGCGATCCAACTTCAGTGGTCAGTTGGCTAATTTGCTCAGAATTGGTTGTGCTTGCTGCGACGGAGAGATTATAATCGCAAAATGATCCGCGGCGGCTATTTTGCTGAGCTGTTTTGAGCGAGCGGACATCTGTGATCGAGCCTTCGCTGCCAAGCGGCATTACCCTAATCATGCTGAAGCCTGCTGCAATGGAGGCTTTGCCGACCTTGTAGAAATCGCTATTGCCGCTTGCTGTAATCCCAGGAACAAAAGCTCCAATGTTGATTAACCCTGGCAAAACCACGATTCGATGGCCAGTCTGGTAATCAATGCTTTGAATCTCAAAGTCATAATGACGAGCGATTGCCTCCACAAGGATCTTAGCGTTTTTGACATTCGTGACCAATGGTACTTGGTAGTCTACAGCCATTCTCCTCGTCATGTAGCCTTGGCTCATGTAATTGGCAGGCCGACGAGATTTGTTATTTGAAGGTAAATTGATGTAGAGGTCGATGAGGTTATTGGCCAGATGCTGCGATAATGAGTATTCAGATTTTTGATTCTGCGACTCGTTGCTAAGGACTTCAAGATGTTGTACAGGGATTTTGTGCTCTTGAAAAACATCCCTCGTTCCAGCAGTTGCAAAAAGGTTGTAGCCCAGACTGTGTAATTTCCTTACTGAAGGTAATAAATCCATCTTGTCTTTGAATGAACCTATGGAAAGCAGGATGTTCTTCTTCGGAAGACGAAAGCCGGTAGAGATGAGCGCCTTGATGTACGCTTCATACTTGTCTCGACCAAAGCAGGCTACTTCGCCCGTCGACGCCATTTCAACACCGAGGACAGGATCTGCTCCAGATAGCCTAGAGAACGAAAATTGAGGTACCTTGACGCCGACATACTCGTGGGGTATATCTGTAGCTGGATATTCAATGAGAGGGACACCCACGATAGCCTTAGTAGCCATTTCGATTAGGTCCACTCCCATGACTTTCGATACGAATGGGAACGATCTAGAAGCTCGAACATTGCATTCAATGACTTTGATCTCGTTGTCTTTCGCGATGAACTGGATATTGAAAGGTCCCGTAACGTTTAGTGCATCCCCGATTTTTCTCGTAGCAACTTCAATGCGTCTTACAGTCTCTGGATCAAGATCTTGAGGGGGTAGGATGAGTGTAGCGTCACCGGAGTGTACACCAGCATTCTCAACATGTTCAGAGATGAAGTGACCGACCATGGTGCCATCGCGCGCAACAGCATCCATCTCAATTTCCTTTGCATTTTCGATATACTTGGTGATAACCACGGGATGATCCTGAGATACCTCCGCTGCCTGGGCAAGATAGTTTTCCAAGTCATCTGCACTGTAGACGGTATTCATCGCTGCCCCAGATAGAACGTATGACGGCCGGACGAGGACTGGATATGACACATCGTCACAGAATTTGGTAGCTTCCTCAACGCTTGTCAACTCCTTCCAAGCTGGTTGATCGACATAGATACGATCTAGCATGCGAGAAAATTTGTATCGGTTCTCCGCCATGTCGATCATCTCTGGCGAAGTCCCAAGCACTTTCACATTAAGCCGATGCAGCGGCAATGCAATGTTATTAGGAGTTTGACCGCCCATCGAAATGATTACTCCACTAGATGACTCCAGTTGATAGATGTCGAGCACCGTCTCAAGGTTGATTGTTTCAAAGTAGAGCTTATCGGCTTCGTCATAGTCGGTACTTACTGTCTCTGGGTTATAATTCACCATGACGGTCTTCAGGCCCAGCTCCCTGAGAGTTCGGATTGCCCTCACTGAGCACCAGTCAAATTCTACTGATGAGCCAATACGATACACGCCAGAGCCAAGGACCATCACACCATAATCATTGAAGCTCACATCATGCTCTGTGCCATTGTAAGTCAAGTATAGATAGTTCGTAAAAGCTGGAAACTCGGCTGCCACGGTATCGATTTGTTTCACTACCGGTGTGATGCCTGCGTCGACCCGTAGACGACGGACAGCCAGCTCATTGGAGCTCCAGAACCTGGCGAGTTGTCGGTCTGAGAAGCCTAGTTGCTTTGCCTGACGAATTAGAGTTTGAGGAATCGTTGCGGCGTTGAAGGTACACATAAGCCTCTCAAAATCGCTTAGTCGTTTCAGTCTGCTCAAAAACCACCTGTCAATTTGTGTCATCTCCCAGATCTTTTCAACCGTATAACCAGAATACATTGCATTGGCGATTGCAAAAAGGCGCTGATCTGACGGGGTCTGGAGTTCATTGTCAATAGACATTAAGGCATTCGTTTCATTGAAGCCCAAATTGTGGAAGTCGATGGACCTTATTGCTTTTTGTATGGCTTCCTCAAAAGTCCTACCGATGCTCATAACCTCTCCCACACTCTTCATGGATGAGTTCAATTGCGTGGAGACTCGAGTGAATTTTTTGAGATCCCATCTAGGTATTTTGACTACAACATAATCCAATGAAGGCTCGAAGCAAGCACATGTGACCTTTGTGACGCTGTTAGGGATTTTATTCAGGGGGATGCCCAGACCCAGTTTGGCGGCAATGAAAGCCAAGGGATACCCCGTCGCCTTAGACGCTAACGCAGAGGACCGTGAGAGGCGAGCATTGACCTCTATGATGCAGTATTCTTTGGAGAATGGGTTCAAAGCGTATTGAATGTTACACTCTCCAACAACACCAAGGTGGCGGATTACGTTGACTGCTGTTGTTCGAAGCATGTTGTAGTCCTCGTCCGACAATGTCTGCGAGGGAGCTACGACAATGGAGTCGCCTGTGTGTATTCCCAGAGGATCGAAATTTTCCATGTTGCAGACAGTAATACAGTTGTCTCGAGCATCTCGCACTACCTCATACTCGATCTCCTTCCAACCCTTCATGCTCCTTTCGATTAGCACTTGCGGGCTGACAGCAAATGCCTTGTCACATAGCGCAACTAATTGCTGCTCGTTCTCTGCGAATCCGCTGCCTAGGCCCCCAAGAGCATATGCCGCGCGTACAATGACTGGGAAGCCGATGTCCTTGACCACCAATGCAGCCTCTCGAGTGGAGCTTGCAGACGCTGACTTTGCACATTTTTCACCTATGGATTCCATGCTGCGAGCGAAAAGCTCTCGATCTTCAGTAGTAATGATGGTATCAATTGGTGTGCCAAGGACTTGAACACCTAGACCGGCGAATTCGTCTTTCAATTGTATACCTACTTGCAGTGCTGTCTGACCACCGAACGTGACATAGATGGCATCTGGGCGCTCATGCCGGATGACCTTCCGCACAGATTCAGCTGTTACCGGCAGAAAATAGACCTTATCGGCGAGGCCTTTGGAGGTTTGTATGGTTGCAATGTTCGGATTGATCAAGATCGTGTAGATACCTTCTTGTTTCAAAGCCTTGATAGCCTGACTGCCAGAATAATCGAATTCCCCGGCCTGGCCAATGCTGAGGCCACCGCTTCCGAGTAACAGCACTTTCTTCACGATAACTCGAGGGTGAAGCCTCTCATTCTCGGCGGTCGTTGCCCCAGGGAACCTTACTGGCCGAAGGAGTGCGTCTGCGGACACAACACTCTCCTTGACACTGTCGAGAAAAATGTCAAAGAGAAACTCGGTGTCTCGCGGTCCTGGGGTGCTCTCTGGATGAAACTGTACACTGAAATAAGGTCGACTGCTGTGGCGAATACCCTCATTACTTCCATCGTTAGCGTTTACAAATAGCTCTTCCCAACCGGCGGGCAAGCTTGTGGCGTCTACTTCATATCCGTGATTTTGTGAAGTGATGTAGCATTTTCCCGAGAGTTGTTGCGTACAAGGAATATTGTGGCCTCGGTTGCCATATTTCATCTTTTTGGTCGTTGCGCCTGCAGCGCGCGCAAGGAGTTGATGGCCCAAACAGATCGCAAAAATGGGGGTCCTGCCCTCAATCATGGCTTTAGAAACATTTTTAATTGTCGCTGCAAGTATGGCAGGGTCTCCTGGACCGTTAGAGATGAAGAGGCCATCGTAGGTTTGGCCAGCAAGATGCGGAAAGTCATAGTCCCATGGAACAATCTCCACTTCCACACCTCGTGAAAGCAGGCAACGCAGCTGATTAAATTTAAGCCCAACATCAATGCACAGCACTCTGATAGGACGGCCTGACGGATGTAGTAAGGCAGTCTTTGCAGGCGGATAGTAGAGGCGAGGCTCCCGCACAGAGACTGGCGATGAATGTCAGAGCTCGTCCAAGTTGTGGTTCGATAGGCAGGTTAGTCTCACCATCGGCAACGAGATTTCTCCTGTTCGGATTCGTCCAGTCAATTTTCTCATAATCGCCTTCGCTTGCAGGAAGTTCGTCTCCGGTGTGGCCGTTCATTATACCCCTTATCTGCTTCTTCTCCTTTAAAATCTTGCCGAGCATGCTTCCTTCCTGCCGGATTCGCTTCGTCAAAGCACGAGTGTCAATTCCGTATATGGCTGGAATGTCTTGCTCCTTCAACCATGTTCCGAGGGATGAAGTTGCAAGGTGGTGCGAGTAGTCCTCTCCAGAATACGAGGCCACCACAAGTCCAGAAACGTGGATTTTCGTCGACTCGAAGTGGGCTGGTAAGTCACGAAGGACTTCATCCAGAGTCTCTCGTGAAGGAACTCCATAATTGCCAACAAGAGGGAAAGTGACGACCAATATTTGACCTCTATACGATGGATCCGTAATAGACTCAGGATATCCAACCATTCCCGTCTGAAACACCAGCTCCCCTGCAACGCTCTTTTTTGCTCCGAATCCAAAACCTTGGTATGCTGTCCCATCTTCTAATTCCAGTCTCATGGGGTCCACTTCCTGCAGATTCCCGTTGATTTGTGATCCAGACGCGACAGGCGCGCCATTTGCGAAGCTGTGCGTAGCCGTAGCTTCTGCCATACTATTGCCAACCTCACCCCCTGGGAGACCGACCGAAGCTGCGGCCTGTGGACTATCAGGCAGGACGATTGCCCTGTGTCTGTCGGCAGCGAGTGAAGGGCTGCCATTTGGTGGGTCCGTTGCCGGCATTGTTGCTGAATGCGTTGTGCTCTCTACGTCTTTGGGCATTCATAGTAGTCGGATCATGTGCAGTTTATATCGAGAATCGGGAAACATTATTTCCATTTGTGTCAAAATCTTTGGCGGGCACGGCCATTTTAGCATATGCAAGTTTATCGGGATTCCTTGGCACCCTTTTCTGCACTCAGCCCCACCGCATTTTAGAAAAAAATCCGAAAAGAAGATTATAAAAGTGAGTGACTTTTACGAAAACCCCTGATAGCACGATCAAAATATAAGATAAAGGGTAACATACTATCCCTTTCCTTGGAGGTACACGCTAAACACTGGCGTATGTGGGGCTGAGTGCAGAAAAGGGTGCCAAGGAATCCCGATAAACTTGCATATGCTAATTACTATTGCCCGGCTTATCGCGCTATCCGCCCAGCGGCTCGGCTATCTTGGTCCTTGTGATTTTTGAAGTTGATATTTTAGGCTGTAAAGTGTAGAATGTGTTTTTATATTTAAATGCGTCTCTAGAATGTAGGCAGTACTTGCTTTTCGGTAAAACCAATTTGAAGTCTCGCCTCATGTCACTTTGAGCTATGGTCAGAGCGGCCATCCAGTCGAGAACAAGATTCTTGAAAACGTCTGCACACTACTATGCGTCAATTGAGCCTACTACTTCGGCGCACCTAATGTCACAATGTGACTTTGAGGCAAGTGGAAGTGAGCCATCTGCAAAGGAAAAGAAAGCGCATGCAATTTGTAAAGGTTGTGGTACTATATTGATACCAGGATGGACTTTGCGGGAAACGATCCTCAAGAGACCAGGGGAAATTCAGAGACCTAGGTTGAAGAAGCAGCCCCGACACACAATGGTACAACACGAAAAGCACATGAGGATCGATTGTCTAAAATGTTACCGCTTTGAAGAAAAGCCGCTAGATGTCGTCCGATCCGGACGTGGCGAATCAACAAGAATCATCAAGCCACAAATTGCCACATCTACTGCTGAAAGCAATCCTCCGTCGATGAGAAATTCCCAGTCTTCCCCAAGTCTCACCACCAACAACGCAAGCAGCAGGCAGCGAGCAAAAGCCCGGAAGCGGGGTGGACTGCAAGCCATGTTGGAGAAGTCGAAAGTCTCGACGAGGACGTCATCTAGCTTCGGATTGGATCTTTTGGATCTGATGAAACAAGGTTGAATTAATAGATCTTTGGCGCTCGGATTTTAGCCAGCCTCAAGGTCCATCTCGTCCATTCTCTCCAATTCATCAATCTGGAGGAGTATGTTCTTCTTCCATTCCTGATAATCATGTCGGCGATCATCGCTGATGTAGTCCACTCGATCCTGCATCTGAGATTCATAAGCTCGGACTCGTTGCAAAAAAAAAACACAGTGGAACTTACCATTGTTGCCAGGCCCGCTTGAAGGTAATCTTGGTCTGCAGAGTCAAGTCTTCTAGCCCCTGTCATCTCCACGGGCAACAACAACGTCTCCTCGGCTTCATCGTCGCGAGAAACATCATCCCCAATCTCTTTCGGGCCTTCAGTCATATCAAGGCCAGATCCCATTGGGATGTTCCCAAACCAATCCATCTCTATCCAGTGTTGGTCTTTGAACTGCTTGGTACACTCAATAACATCGGCATCATCGACATTCTTCCGCTCGGTGTCTTCTCCAGCAGACTCCTTTAAGACTTCCAAGGCAAGCCTCTTCTGCCTTGTATATTCTGCCGGTTGCGTCCTAACGCCCGCCAGACGAGTAGTTACCAGGAGGAATAGAGCGACTATTAATGCTGAGATATTGAGCTCATTCTCTGTGTCGGAGTCACTTGACGAGAGTATGGAAGCTACACCGGCAAAGATATGGTGGGGGGCCGTTGGGGCTGACATTTTCTGGCACAATTGCCGAACGACAGGCATCACCCATGCTGGAACTTCGGGAGCATTCGTGACTCGTCTTCGAGACTTCCTTTCCGAAGTCTTGGACTTGAGATTTGCTACTCGAGCCGGCGTTCTCGGCTTCACTGGAGAGGAGATTGGTGTAGCAGGTGAATAGGTCGATCCCGTTGCTCGAGCGCTCTTCCTTGTCCCTCTAGGTAGAACACCATCGAGGTACTTGTAGAGGTTTTGATACGCTTTAGGGGCACATGGTGGGCGTGGTTGAATCTTAGGCAGAGCTAAAGTGTGCTTAAGCCTATAGATGATCTTAATTTTGATGAGTGAGGCGGTCCCACAGTTTTACATGTTGCATACCTTTCACATGCAATGTTTGCACACGCGTAGGCCCTTGCAATCTCCTCTTCCGCCTTAAGAGTGCTTGCTTTGCTGCGGGATTGGGCGAGAAGAGATACCGCTAGCTCAATCAACTCGGGCGGTAGTGGGCCAGTCAGTGCTGGCAGTAAGGTGCTCAATGCCTGCGATACTGAGCGGTCCATATCCAGCAATTGATGTCATTCAGCGACGGACCTTGTGAACGGAGGAAGTAATGGAGTGCCTTACGTAAACATATGCCAAGCACAAAAACCAACACAAGCACAGGCGCCGCACAGCGGCTCGAGCGGCAGATTGCCAAGCAAAATACGTTTGTATCCCTTTCCTTATGAGCGGATGGACCGGTATGTAGCTCGGGTAGCCTTACGCTAAAGCTCGGAGCACCCTAGAATCTTATAAATTAATTTACCCGAAGGCAGGCCGACCTTTCTATAAGGTCATCGGCAAATCTCAAAAGTTTATGTTAAATCCGGATTTGCTAACTCCGGAAATACGGGTAAATTTGTGATTTTATCGTAATTAGCAAATGCGCGTGCTAATATCACGATTTTAGCAGGTTTAGCAGGTTTAGCAGGTTTCGCAAAATCACGAATTTTTAGCAAATCACGTGATTTCAAAAAGTTCGATTTTTT